>ENA-OUNH01000174-OUNH01000174.1-human-gut-metagenome-genome-assembly--contig:-NODE-174-length-23890-cov-3.471742_pt1 | contig 23890 bp, 26 predicted proteins | sample MGYA00242806_ERZ504814 | MGnify/ENA primary metagenome ERZ504814 (study PRJEB26092, sample SAMD00036389) | human gut metagenome | host: Homo sapiens | study: EMG produced TPA metagenomics assembly of...
TGTTCATAAGGTTTTCTCCGTTTTCAAATAAAATGCCTTCCCCCCTGCGGGGGAAGGTGCCGCGAAGCGGCGGATGAGGGGCGGCCTTGCGCCGCTGCCCGTAAATGGGATGCTGCGGGAACGCTGCCCTCATCCGGCCCAGCGGGCCACCTTCCCCGAGGGGGAAGGCTCAGAGCGTTATCGTATACTTACTTCTTGAGCCAGCTCATCATCTTGCGCAGCTCGGCACCGACCTTCTCGATGGGATGGTTGGCGGCGATGCGGCGCTGTGCGAGGAAGTGGGTCTTGCGGCCGCCCTTGGGGCTCATCTCGGTCAGGAACTCGCTGGCAAAGGTGCCGTCCTGAATCTCCTTCAGGACCTGCTTCATCTCCTTGCGGGTGTCCTCGGTGATGAGGCGCTTGCCGGTGCGGTAGTCGCCGTACTCGGCAGTGTTGGAGATGGAATAGCGCATCTTGGAGAAACCGCCCTCGTTGATGAGGTCAACGATGAGCTTCATCTCATGGCAGGTCTCAAAGTAGGCCATCTCGGGGGCGTAGCCGGCCTCGACCAGCGTGTCGAAGCCTGCCTGGATCAGCTCGCAGACACCGCCGCAGAGGACAGCCTGCTCGCCGAACAGGTCGGTCTCGGTCTCCTCCTTGAAGGTGGTCTCGAGGATGCCGGCGCGGCCTGCGCCGATGCCGGAGGCGTAGGCCAGAGCGATCTCCTTGGCCTTGCCGGTGTAGTCCTGCTCCACGCAGATCAGGGAGGGCAGCCCTCGCCCTCGGTGTACAGGCGGCGGACGATGTGGCCGGGGCCCTTGGGGGCGATCATGATGACATCAACATTCTTCGGCGGGGTGATGGTCTTGAAGTGGATGTTGAAGCCGTGTGCAAAGGCCAGTGCCTTGCCCTCAGTCATGTAGGGGGCAACCTGCGCGTTGTAGATGTCGGCGCAAAGCTCATCGGGCACGAGCATCATGACGACATCACCGGCCTTGGCAGCCTCCTCGACCTCCATGACCTTGAAGTTCTCATGGGTGGCGGCAAACTCGCTGGCCTTCTCCCAGTGGGCGGAACCCTTGCGCAGGCCAACGACGACATTGACGCCGCTCTCGGCCAGGTTTTCGGAGTGGGCGTGGCCCTGAGAGCCGAAGCCGATGACGGCAACGGTCTTGCCGTCGAGCACGCCGAGGTTGCAATCGGAATCGTAATACTTGTTGATAGCCATGGTGGTGTCTCCTTTTGTTGTTGATACTTTTTATATTTGTAATTTTAATTGGGAAACGAAAATAAAAATCCGTAGGGGCGCATTCTATATGCGCCCGTGCAGTGCAGCCTACGGCGGGCGGATATGGAATCCGCCCCTACAGGCATTGAAAATTTACGAGCAGCTCAATGGCAATGCGTCCCCGGCAGGGGCAGCTGCGCTTCGCGCACTTCCTGCGCGGGCTTTTGCATGTGCTGGTGCTTGCCGCCACGCTCCAATGCCGTGACGCCGGTGCGGCAAAGCTCAAGAATGTCGTAATCCTGAAGCATTGCGAGGAAGGCATCGATCTTGTCCGGCTTGCCGGTCAGCTCAAAGATCATGCTGTCGGGCGACAGGTCGATGATCTTGGCCTTGTAAATGCTGGAAATCTCCCGCAGGGCGGCGCGGTTTCCGGCATCGCACGCTACCTTTAAAAGCAGCAGCTCACGCTGCAGGCTCTTGTCGGGGTCCAGCTCAAAGATCTGGCGGGTGACCTCAAGGCGTTCGGTCTGAAGGATCAACTGGTTGAGCGCCTGCTCGGTGCCGCGCAGCGTGACGGTGATGCGGCTGACAGCGGGGTCGTTGGTGGCCGAGACCGTCAGGCTGTCGATGTTGAAGCCGCGCCGGCAGAACAGGCTGGAAATGCGCGCCAGAACGCCGTTGGAGTTATCGACCAGCAGGCTGATGACCCGCCGGGTGCTGTTATTCTGTTCCATGCGTGTCACCTCATTCCATGATGATGTCGTTGATGCTGCCGCCGCCGGGGATCATTGGCAGCACCTTCTCGTCCTTGCCGATGCGGCAGTCGATCCAGCTGGGACCCTTCTGCTTCATCGCATCGGCGAAGGCTGCCTTGAACTCGGCAGGCGTCTCGGCGCGGTAGCCCTTGGCACCGAAGCCCTCGGCCAGCTTGACGAAATCGGTGCGGCGGTGGGGGTCGGTGTCGGAGTAGCGCTTCTCATAGAAGGTCGTCTGCCACTGGCGAACCATGCCCAGCACCTGATTGTTGAAGATGACCGTGATGATGGGCAGCTCATAGCTGACGGCGGTGCAGCCCTCGTTCAGGTTCATGTGGAAGGAGCCATCGCCGGTCAGCATGACAACGCGGGCGTCGCGGCCCAGCGCCATCTGCGCGCCGATGGCCGCGCCGTAGCCGAAGCCCATCGTGCCCAGGCCGCCGCTGGTCAGGAAACCGCGGGATTTCGTGTGGTGCAGATACTGTGCTGCCCACATCTGGTGCTGGCCTACATCGGTGACATAGACGGCCTCGGGGCCGGCCTGATTGCAGATCTCGTCAATGATCTGATGGGGCTTCAGCTCGGTTTCGCTGTCCACGGGCTTGTAGTCGTTTTTCTGCCAGCCGCGGATCTGCTCCATCCAGAGCTTGTGCTCGGTCTTTTCAACATAGGGCAGGATGGCCTGCAGGATATAGCTTGCATCGCCGGTCAGGCTCAGGTCTACCGCAACATTTTTGCCCAGTTCGCTCGGGTCGATGTCGATCTGGATGATCTTGGCACGCTTGGCGAAGGTGTTGGGGTTCAGCGCCACACGGTCACTGAACCGTGTGCCGATGGCAATAACGAGATCGGCCTCATCAATGGCCTTGTTGGCGGCGTAGCAGCCGTGCATACCCAGCAGCCCCAGATTGTGCGGCTCGCCGTAGCTCAGCACACCGGCGGCCATCAGGGTGTAGGTGGCGGGCATACCGGTCTTTTCCAGCAGATCGCGCAGGGGCTGGCAGCCCGCCGCGCTGCGCACGCCGCCGCCGAAGTAGACGATGGGGCGATCCGCCTCGTTGATCATCCGGGCGGCGGCCTTGACCTCCTCCTCATCGTAGCGGGTCACGGTGCGGATCAGCTCCGGTGCCTTGGGGGGTGAATTCACAGCTGGCGGCGGTGATGTCCTTCGGAATATCGACCAGCACGGGACCCTTGCGGCCCGACTGGGCAATGCGGAAGGCGGCGCGCATCGTATCGGCCAGATCCTCAACACGGCGGACCGTGTAGTTGTGCTTGGTGATCGGCATCGTGATGCCCTCGATGTAGGCCTCCTGAAAGGAATCCCTGCCCAGCAGGGTCGTGGCCACATTGCCGGTGAAGGCGACCATCGGTACGCTGTCCATATAGGCGGTGGCGATGCCGGTAACAAGGTTTGTGGCACCCGGGCCGCTGGTGGCCAGCACCACGCCGGTGCGGCCGGTCGCGCGGGCGTAGCCGTCCGCTGCGTGGGAGGCACCCTGCTCATGCGCGGTCAATACATGGCGTATACGGTCGGAATTTTTATACAATTCGTCATACAGATTCAGCACGGCACCGCCGGGATAGCCGAACAGGGTATCCACGCCCTGCTCGACCAGTACCTCAACGAAGATCTGCGAACCGGTCAATTTCATGATGCTTGCTCCTTCCTGTTGCCTGACACTGCTTACCGGGAAGCTGTAGTGCGGCATGCCCTACATGCCCCGGTATGGGGCAATAAATGAAAACAGGCTTTGCCCCTCGTATTCCAAGAGACAAAGCCTGTAAAAACACGACTCTGCGGTACCACTCTTATTGGGGCTGTGCCCCCGCCTCATGGACCTCCAACAAGGTCCGGCACTGTAACGGGTGCACCCGTACCGCCCTACTGGTGAGATTCAAGCGGTCTGCTCCGGGATCAGTTCGCGGCTTGCCTGCCTTGCTGCCTTGCACCGACCGGCAGTTCTCTGAAAGGGGCGGGGCCGTTACTAACTTCCCATCCAAGCATTATCTGGGTTTGTGATAAACTATACCGTACATTTGCACATTTGTCAAGGCTTCTTTGAAAATTCTGCAACAAGCCTTGCAACTTTTTGTCGCGGCAGTTATACTGGGGTAAAGAGTGTTTCTCTTGGGAAAGGATTATAAACTATGTTGCGTAATGAATGGCTGGCCCATCTCGATGGGCTTGTGGTGTTCCGCGGCCTGCTGGCAGCGGAGCCGCTGCGTGCGCTGCGCGCGGCGCTGGCGGCGGAGGAAAACGAGCTGACGGGCGCGATTGCCGCGCTGGAGGCGGAGCTGTTTGCCCGCGGCACGAACTGGACGGATACCCTGCTGATACCGTGCTGGAGGAGGAAAACCTCTGCCTGCGTGTGGCGGCCGGGCAGGATGCCGGCCCTGTGCTGGAAAAGGCGCTGGCCGATGAGCTGGACTTTCTGCAGCAGCTGGGGCGCGCCACGCTGGACGAGGTATTCCCCGGCGCGGCGGCGTTTCTGCCCCGCTGGCAGACCACGCTGGATGCGGATTACCGCGCGGCCTATGAGGCGCGCCGCGCGGCGGCCGGACGCAAGGGCTACGGTATGTTTGCCCGCTACCATGTGTTTGCGCTGGAGGACGGACATCTGGTGCCGGTGCGTTACCCCGACCCGCAGCGGCTGAGCGAGCTGCCCGGTTATGAGCAGGAGCGGGAGAAGGTCATCGCCAACACCCGCGCCCTGCTGGAGGGCCGCCCCGCGAACAATGTGCTGCTGTACGGCGATGCCGGCACCGGCAAATCCAGCACGGTCAAGGCTGTTGCCAACGAGCTTGCGCCGGACGGCCTGCGGCTGATCGAGGTCAAGAAGAACCAGCTTACCAGATCCCCGCCCTGATGGACGAGCTGGCGAACAACCCGCTGAAATTCATCCTCTTTATTGACGATCTGAGCTTCTCTGCCAACGATGATAACTTTGCGGCGCTGAAAGCGATTCTGGAGGGCGGTGTCGGCGGGCGCAGCCATAATGTGGCGGTCTATGCGACCAGCAACCGCCGCCATCTCGTCAAGGAGACGATGGCCGACCGCAGCGGGGATGATCTGCATGCGGCGGATACCCGGCAGGAGCTGATGAGTCTGGCCGCGCGGTTCGGTCTGACGGTGACCTTCCAGCAGCCTGACAAGGACCGCTATGAGCGCATTTTGCTTGAGCTGGCGAAGCAGTACGGCATCCAGATGCCCAGCGACCAGCTGTATATCAAGGGCGCGGCGTTCGCCATCCGTGCCGGTGGGCGCAGCCCGCGCGTTGCCAAGCAGTTTGTCGAGCTGCTGGCAGCGGGCGTCAAGGTATAAAATTTCTCCACTATGTAGGGGCGAACAATGCTCGCCCGTGCTCGTTCGCGGCGGCAGAAACATCCGCGGGCGGATATGGAATCCGCCCCTACGCGTAGGGGTCGGCGTCCTCGACGACCCGGGAAGTCAGCGCTGCCGCAAAGCTTCCGCGGGCGAACAATGTTCGCCCCTACATAGCATAAGAATCAGGCGCGCTCCGTCACCAGCTTGAACCCTGCTTCGGTCAGCTTCTGCTTGATCGTTTCGATCTGGGCGGCATCGCGGGTCTCAAGGCCCAGCTTCAGGAAGCAGCTTGTGATGGCCATGTTTGCATCGCTGCGGTCATGGTGGACGCTCACGACATTGGCCCCGCAGCCCGAGACGATGTCGCTGACCAGACTCAGCTGGCCGGGCTTGTCCTCCAGCGCAATCATCAGGTTTGTCTTGCGGCCGCTCATGACCAGACCGCGCGTGATGACACGGGAGAGGATGTTTACATCAATGTTGCCGCCCGAGATCAGGCAGACGGTCTTTTTGCCCGCCGGCGGCAGCTTGCCGAAAAGCGCGGCTGCCACCGGTGTGGCACCGGCTCCCTCGGCCACCAGCTTCTGGTTCTCCATCAGGGCCAGGATGGCGGCGGCGATCTCGTCCTCGCTTACGGTGACGATGTCGTCCACATACTGGCTCACCATCTCAAAGGTCGTTTCGCCGGGCGTCTTGACTGCAATGCCGTCTGCAAAGGTCACGGCGCTGTCCAGCGTCTCGTATTTGTGGTCGTGGAAGGCATGCTCCATGCTGGGGGCACCGGCAGCCTGCACGCCGTAGACCTTTACCTCGGGGCGCAGGCTCTTGATGGCAAACGCCACGCCGGAGATCAGACCGCCGCCGCCGATGGGCACGATGACTGCGTCCACATCAGGCAGCTGGTCAAGGATCTCAAGGCCGATGGTCCCCTGCCCTGCAATAACAAGCTCGTCATCGTAGGGGTGGATAAAGGTCATGCCGGTCTGCTCCTGCAGCTCCACAGCGCGGTCGTGGGCATCGTCGTAGGTGCCCTTGACCAGCTCGACCTCCGCGCCGAGGCGCTTGGTGCTCTCTACCTTCATAATAGGGGCGCCGTCCGGCATGCAGACCACGCTTTTAATACCCATGCGGGTGGCGGCCAGCGCCACGCCCTGTGCGTGGTTGCCGGCCGAGCAGGCGATGACGCCCTTGGCACGCTCCTCCTCGCTGAGCTGGCTGATCTTGTAGTAAGCGCCGCGCACCTTGAAGCTGCCCGTGACCTGCAGGTTCTCGGTCTTTAAATAAAGGTCCGTGCCGGGGCACAGCCGGGGTGCTGCGATCAGATCGGTTTTGCGGGCGACTTGTTTTAGAATAAATTTTGCGTGGTAGATCTTATCCAATGTAAGCATGGGGCTGCTCCTTCGTTTTTGACAATAGATCGGCCCGACCCGTTGCTTCCGGGTCGGGCCGGGCCGCTTCTTCGCGGCCGTGACACTGACATGAGTATACTTGAAAGCTGCTAATTTGTAAAGTGAAAAATATTCATCAATAAATTGCACAAAAACAAAACACAATAATTGTGCAATACTGCCACTATGTTACCGGCGTTGAATGCTGTATAATAGAGATAACAATAGCAAAATATGTTTGCTCACAAACACACACCTGTCAAGGAGGCAGCCGCTGTATGGATATTCGTTATTCCTGCAATCAGCGCGATTTCAAGCGCTACACGACGGAGGAGACCCGCAAGGAGATGCTGATTACCGGCCTGTACAAGGCCGATGAGGTCGTGGCCGTCTACAGTCATGTGGACCGTATGGTCACACTGGGCTGTATGCCGGTGCATGAGGAAGTGCCCATCGACAAAGGCATCGATGTCTGGGCCAATTTCGGCACCCATTATTTCCTTGAGCGCCGCGAGATCGGCATCTTCAACATCGGTGACGGCGCCGGTACGGTCACGGCTGACGGCAAAGCGTATCACCTGAACTACAAGGACTGCCTGTACATCACAAAGGGCAACGAGAAGGTCTCCTTCAAGAGCGATGACCCTGCGCACCCCGCTAAATTCTACATGGTATCGGCCCCGGCTCACTGCAGCTATGAGAACAAGCTCATCACCATCGAGCAGGCCGCCAAGCGCCCCCTCGGCTCTGTGGAGACCTGCAACAAGCGCACCATCAACCAGTTTATCCACCCCAGCGTCCTCAAGACCTGCCAGCTGTCGATGGGTATGACCGCTCTGGAGCCGGGCAGCAACTGGAACACCATGCCCAGCCACACCCATGAGCGCCGCATGGAGATCTACACCTACTTTGAGGTTCCCGAGGGGCAGGCGGTTTTCCACATGTGCGGTGAGCCTACGGAGACCCGCCACATTGTCATGCATAACTATGACGCTGTCATCAGCCCCTCCTGGAGCATCCACAGCGGCGTAGGTACATCGAATTACACCTTTATCTGGGCCATGGGCGGCGAGAACATGGAGTTCGATGATATGGATAATATCGCCACAACTGATTTGCGCTGACCGCAAGAAACGCACATATTTTGCGCCGGCTTGCGCAAGATATGCGCAACTATTTACTTTGATTCTCGCGCCCCAGTGATGGGCGCTGGAATATATGACTGTTACAAACTTTAGGAGGTTTTGCATCATGTCTGTTTGCACCCCGAAATCCTTTGACCTGACCGGCAAGGTCGCCCTGATTACCGGCGCATCCTACGGCATCGGCTTTGCCATTGCCACCGCTATGGCCAACTGCGGCGCCACCATCGTTTTCAACGACATCAAGCAGGAGCTGGTCGATAAGGGCCTGGCTGCCTACAAGGAGGCCGGTATTGAGGCCCACGGCTATGTCTGCGATGTCACCAACGAGGACGCCGTCAATGAGATGGTCAAGAAGATTACCGCCGAAGTCGGTCACATCAACGTGCTGGTCAACAACGCCGGCATCATCAAGCGCATCCCGATGATTGAGATGACCGCTGCCCAGTTCCGTCAGGTCATTGATGTTGACCTGAACGCTCCCTTCATTGTCGCCAAGGCTGTCATTCCCGATATGATCGAGCAGGGCGGCGGCAAGATCATCAACATCTGCTCCATGATGAGCGAGCTGGGCCGCGAGACTGTTTCCGCCTACGCCGCTGCCAAGGGCGGTTTGAAGATGCTGACCAAGAACATTGCCTCCGAGTACGGCAAGTACAACATCCAGTGCAACGGCATCGGACCCGGCTACATCGCCACCCCGCAGACCGCGCCCCTGCGCGAGATCCAGCCCGATGGCTCTCGTCATCCGTTCGACCAGTTCATCGTCGCCAAGACCCCCGCTGAGCGCTGGGGCAAGGCCGAGGACCTGGGCGGCCCCGCTGTCTTCCTCGCCTCCGAGGCTTCCGACTTCGTCAACGGCCTGATCCTCTATGTTGACGGCGGCATCCTCGCCTACATCGGCAAGCAGCCCGGCTGATTACTTTCTTCGGAGAAGAAAGTAATCAAAGAAGCTTTCAAACAATAAAAAGGACATCCGCTCGTAATTGGCGGATGTCCTTTTTTGTTGCACGGTAGGGGCCGGGCATGCCCGGCCCGGCAGTGTATGGTAAACGGATGCTTGCGGGAATCTCCCGGGCCGCATATATGCGGCCCCTACACCTCTGCTGCCCTGTAGGGGTCAAAACCCCTCCCTACAAAACGACCCGCAAAGGGGGCTTTACCCGATGGTCACGCTCCACTTGAATTCTTTGCTTTCGCCGGGATTCAATTCTTCATGGCGACCGTCCTCATTGACGGAGTTTGCCCAGCCGTTCCACGGCTCCATGCAGACGAAGCTCTCGGCGTCCTGCTGCCAGAGCACGCCGTTGGAGAAGACGCTCTCGTCAAAGGCAACCGTGACCTTGTGGCCGTTGCCGGCATCGGTCAGCTGCATCGGGCTCTTGACGCCGGTCAGCAGGCGGATGGAGTCGGCGCTGCCCTCCTTGCGGGTCAGCGTGATCGTCTCGGGCGCGGCGGGCTGCTCACCCTTGGCGCTCTCGCTGCAGGTGGCGGCGTCAATGGCAAAGGAGACATTGTCGAGCTTGGTCACGCCGAAGTAAGGGTGGAAACCAACGCTGAACGGCAGCGCCTTGTCACCGGTGTTGGCAACGGTCAGCGCCAGCGTGGCAGTGCTGCCGCAAAGGGTATAGCGCATCGTCAGCGCAAAGTCGAACGGGTAGACGAACTTAGTCAGGCCGTTGGGCGTCAGAGTCAGCTCAATGGCGGAATCATCGGCAGTCTTGACCTGCCAGGGAAGCAGGTCGGCCAGACCGTGGACCTCGATGGGATAGGCCGCGCCGCCGAAGTGATGTACGCCGTCATCGGGCTTGCCGCAGTTGGGGAACAGAATGGGGATGCCGCAGCGGGGGCGGTCGGTGGATTCAAAATTCTTGTCGCGCAGCCAGAGGTACTCCTCGCCGTTTTTGGTGAAGGAGGTGGCCATACCGCCCTTTTCGGGGGTGACGGTAAAGGCGTACTCTCCATCGGTCAGAGTCAGGGTCTTGTAGGAAGCACCGTATTTTTCATAGGTGCCGGTGGTCAGTTTGGACATAGTATAGCTCCTTTATTTCATGTAGGGGCGAGCATTGCTCGCCCGCAGAAGAAGGCAGCAGCCAATACGCTGCACGGGCGGATATGGAATCCGCCCCTACGGTGTAGGGGTTAATGCAAGCATCGACCCGGAAGCGTGGTGATTGGCGCAAGGCTCCTGCGGGCGGTCAATGACCGCCCCTACGGTAATCATATTAAATTATAGCACAAATTCGCTTACAGTACCACGCCATCCTTAAAGATCGAGATCTCGCGGAAGCCCTTCTTCTCGGCACAGGTCTGCTTGCCGGAGGCAACATCCAGCACCAGCCGGTACAGGTCGGCGCCGGCCTCGTCCAGCGTGCGCTCACCATCCGCGACCACACCGGCGTTGAAGTCGATCCAAGTCTTTTTCTTGGCAGCCAGCTGGCTGTTGGTGGCAATCTTCAGCGTCGGGGCCGGTGCGCCGAACGGCGTGCCGCGGCCGGTGCTGAACAGTACCATGTGGGCACCGGCTGCCGTCAGTGCGGTGGCACTGACCAGATCGTTGCCGGGGCCGTACAGCATGTTCAGACCCTTGGTGGTGACAGGCTCGCCGTAGTCGATGACATCCATGATCGGCGCAGAGCCGCCCTTCTGCACGCAGCCGCAGGACTTATCCTCCAGTGTGGTGATGCCGCCCTGCTTGTTGCCCGGGCTGGGGTTGTCGTAGACGACCTCATTGTGGCTGATGAAATATTCCTTGAAGCCGTTGATCATCTTGACGGCCTTCTCGAACACCTGCTCATTCTGGCAGCGGTCCATCAGGAAGCCCTCGGCACCGAACATCTCGGGGACCTCGGTCAGCACGGTGGAGCCGCCGCGGGCGCACAGCATATCGCTGAAACGGCCAATCGTCGGGTTGGCGGTGATGCCGGACAGGCCGTCCGAGCCGCCGCACTTCATGCCGATGACCAGCTCGCTTGCGGGGATCGCCTCGCGCTGGAACTGCCCGGCGTAGGCGGCCAGCTCCTTCAAAATCTCGCGGCCTGCTACCAGCTCATCCTCGACATCCTGACAGGTCAGGAACTTGACGCGGTCGTGGTCGTACTCACCCAGCTCAGTCAGGAACTGGTCATGGGTCAGGTTCTCGCAGCCCAGAGACAGCACCAGCACGGCACCGGCGTTGGGGTGGCGGGTCAGCGCGGCCAGCAGCTTGCGGGTCTGTGCGTGGTCGTGGCCGGTCTGGGAGCAGCCGAACGGATGGGTAAAGGTGTACAGGCCGTCAATACTGCCGGTGACGAGATCCTGATTGTCGCGCACGAGCGCCTTGGCGCAGTCATTGACGCAGCCGACCGTGGGGATGATCCAGATCTCGTTGCGGATGGCGGCGCGGCCGTCCTTGCGGCGGTAGCCCATAAAGGTCTCGGCGGGGGCCGGGGTCAGCGGGTGGACATCGGGATGGTAGCTGTACTCGATCTCACCGGAAAGGTTGGTTTTGATGTTGTGGGTGTGCATCCAGGTACCGGGCACGGCGTCTGCCGTGGCATGGCCGATGGGGAAACCGTACTTGATGACATTCTCCCCCGCCTTGATGGCGGCAATGGCCATCTTGTGGCCCTGAGGAATATCCTCAACAGCAGTGACGGTGGTGTTGTCAACGGGAACAGCGGTGCCCTTGTCGATGGGGTGCAGGGCAACGACTACATTATCGGCGGGGTTGATCTTAATGGCAATGGGCATAAGATGCCTCCTTACTAATAATAAAAGCGGGGCCGGAGGGCATCCTCCGGCCCCAATGGGGTACGTCTTAAGCCTTCCCCCTTGGGGAAGGTGGCCGCGCGGCGCGCGGTCGGATGAGGGGCGGCGTTACGGCGGCAACCCGTTTGCGGGCAGCAATGGCGAACGCGCCCCTCATCAGTCACCTTCGGTGACAGCTTCAGTCTACGCGCTAAGAGCCGCCTTCGGCGGTTGCGCTCCGACACGCGCCTGCGGGCGCAGTCCCTCGGGGAGAAGCCTTTATGGGCTTACAGGCAGCTCTTGTAAGCGGCCAGCGCGCCGTTCTCGCGGATGTTGGTCAGATTCTTGACGGTGGCCTCCTCAAAGCCGGGAACCTTGGTCAGATCCTGACCCCACATCTGCTCGTTGGTCATTACGGCATGGACCAGCGCGGGGATGCTGTCGTTCTTGTGCGCATTGTAGAACTCGAGGACCCAGCGGTCATCGGAGACAGTGTACTCGTTGCCCTTGGCACGCTTGCAGACCAGACCCTTGTCGGTCAACTCCTGCACATCATTGCTGTAGAAGGCAATGTATGCGGCAAAGCTCATGGTCAGGCAGGTGGGCAGCTTGCCATTCTTCTCGACATACTCAAGGAAGGAGGGCATGTTGCGGGCGCGCCATTTGGAGGTGGAGTTCAGAGAGATGCTCATCAGCTCATGGTTGACGAACGGGTTGTTGAAGCGATCCTCCACGGCAGCGGCAAACTTCTTGCAATCGTCCTGATCCAGCGGCAGGATGGGCACGACCTCCTGCAGCAGCATTTTGTTCATGTAGCCCAGAACGGTCTCGTCATGCATGCAGTCGCGCACGATGTCGAAGCCGGCGAGGTAGGCACCCAGCACAAAGCCGGTGTGGGCGCCGTTCAGGATGCGGACCTTGCGCTTCTTGTACGGGCTCATGTCGGGGGTGACAAAGACGTGGCTCTCGAGACCGGCCTTGCGGAAGGGCAGCACATCGTTCAGCTTGGTGTCGCCCTCGATGACCCAGACGCCAAAGACCTCGCCGACATCGAGCAGCGGGTCAGCGTAGCCGTGCTTTTCCTCCAGCTCGGCGACCTCCTTCGGGTCACGGATGCGGCCGGGGACGATGCGGTCGACCAGAGAGCCGCAGAAGGTGCAGTCCTCGTTGACATACTTCTTGAAGCCGTCCTCAAGGCCCCACTGCTCGATGTACTGGTTGACGCACTTGAGCAGCTCCTTGCCGTTGTTGTCGATCAGCTCGCAGGCGAGCATGATGATGCCCTTCTTGCCGGCCTTATAACGGTGGTACAGCACCTGAGTCAGCTTGCCGGGGAAGCTGGATGCGGGAACATCCTCCAGCTTGCAGGCGGGGTCGTAGACGATGCCGGCCTCGGTGGTGTTGGAAACGATGATCTCAAGATCGTCGCTGGCGGCGACCTCCATCATCTGACGGAAGCCCTCCTCCTCATACGGGTTCAGGCAGCGGGAAACACTGGAAATGACGCGCTTGTCATCGACCTTCTGGCCGTTTTCACTGCCGCGCAGGTAGAGGGTGTACAGACCCTCCTGCTCGTTGATCATCTTGGCAAGACCCGGGGCGATGGGCTGGACCAGAACGCACTTGCCGTTCCAGTCTGCCTTTTCGTTGGCAAGGTCGAACCAATAGTCAACAAATGCGCGGAGGAAGTTGCCTTCGCCGAACTGCAGGACCTTTTCGGGGGCGTTTTTCAGAATGTAGCCGTTATAGCCGGATTTCGCAAGAACATCATAATTCAAGGTTTCCATAGACGCTTTCTCCTTATAATCATAAACCATTCTGGTACTGCGGCATGGGTGCTGCGGTACGCCTTGTTACCTAACATTGTATTTTCTTTGCCCGATTTCGTCAAGATGCAATAAAAAAACAGCGCACATATTTTGCGCTGTTTTTTGCTTTCCACAAGTTGCACAACATTGTTTATAGTTTTTTAGCTATAATTTAGGGTATCAAGCAATTTTTGCAACTTGTGCAAGCAGTTTTTGTTATGTATAATAGTAACAGAGTATGCCGTTTTGGGGCATTTGAGATGCGCAAGGTTTGTGCTATCGGGCCTCGGCGGCTGCATCCGATTTCATCCATTACAAAAGGAGCGTCTATACATGAAAGCGTTTATGGACAAGGACTTTTTGCTTGAGACCCCCACTGCGCAGCATCTGTACCACGACTATTCGGCCAAGCTGCCCATCGTGGATTACCACTGCCATATCCCCCCGCAGGAGATCTACGAGGACCGCCGCTTTGAGAACATCGCGCAGGTCTGGCTGGGCGGCCATCAGGTGCTGGCCGACGGCAGCGACTACTACTTCGGCGATCATTATAAGTGGCGCGTGATGCGCTCCAACGGTGTGCCCGAGGAGTACATCACCGGCGACAAGCCTGACCGTGAGCGCTTCCAGAAGTTTGCCGAGAGCTTGGAGATGGCCATCGGCAACCCGATGTATACCTGGTGCCATCTTGAACTGAAGAAGTACTTCGGCTATGAGGGCGTGCTGAACGGTGAGACGGCCGAGGAGGTCTGGAACCTCTGCAACGACAAGCTGCAGCATGATCCGAAGCTGACCGTCCGCGGCCTGATCGAGCAGAGCAACGTCGCCATGGTCGGCACCACCGACGACCCCATCGACTCCCTCGAGTGGCACAAGAAGATCAAGGAAGACCCGACCATCAAGGTCGTGGTTGCTCCCTCCTTCCGCCCCGACAAGGCCCTGAACATCCGCAAGGAGGGCTTCGCCGATTACATCCATAAGCTGGAGGAAGTTGTGGGCCGCAAGTTTGCCTGCGCAAATTGCGTTGTCAGTGCGCTGGAAGAACGCCTGGAGTTCTTCGTCGAGATGGGCTGCCGCGCTTCTGACCACGGTCTGGACTACATCCCCTTCGCCGAAACGAACGCTGAGAAGGCGACTGCTGCCTTCAAGAAGGCCATGGCCGGTGAGACCCTGACCAAGGAGGAAGGCGACGAGTACACCACCTACCTGCTGCTGAAGCTGGGTGCCCTGTACAAGAAGCACAACGTTGTCATGCAGATGCACTACAGCTGCCTGCGCAATGTCAACGACAAGATGTACCGCAAGCTCGGCCCCGACACCGGCTTTGATATGATCGCCGTGACCGATTGCAGCGCTACCATCAGCAGCCTGCTGAGCGCACTGACCAAAGAGGACGCCTGCCCGAAGGTCATCCTGTACAGCCTGAACCCCGCCGACTTCGACATGCTGGGCACCATTCTGGGTGCGTTCCAGGATGACGAGATCCCCGGCAAGATCCAGCTGGGCTCCGCCTGGTGGTTCTGCGACACTGACGATGGCATGTACCAGCAGATGAAGACGCTGGCGCGTCTGGGCCTGCTGGGCAACTTCATCGGTATGCTGACCGACAGCCGCAGCTTCCTGAGCTACACCCGCCATGAGCTGTTCCGCCGCCTGATGTGCAACCTGATCGGCAACTGGGTCGAGAACGGCCAGTATCCCAACGACGAGAAGTCTCTGAAGAAGATCGTTGAGGGCATCAGCTATTATAATGCCAAGCAGTATTTTAATCTGTAATCTCTGAATAGCAGCACCCCCGTCGATATCATAACGTCGACGGGGGTGCTTTTTGTTTTCATTCAAATTGTCATATAACCGTAGGGGCGGATTCCATATCCGCCCGGGAATGTGGGGCGGCCGTTGCAAGCGCCGCGGGGCGTCGGGGACGCCGCCCCCTACAAGCAAACCATAACGGGTATGGACTCCATTACTCCCCTTCCGGCACCTCCGGCATGGTGCGCAGCTGTTCGAGCGTAATGCCGTCCACATATTTGTTGATCAAATCGTTCAGGCCGGACCAGAAATCCAGCGTGTGGCACTGGGCGCGGTGGGGACAATCCACCGCAGAAGCCAGACACGGAATGGCCGTCAGCTCCCCTTCTACGGCGCGCAGGATCTCACCGGAGGTGATCTCCGTAGCCGGGCGGGCCAGACGGTAGCCGCCCTGTGCGCCGCGCACGCTGGAAACAAGGCCGGATTTTGCCAGTGGGGTGACGATCTGCTCCAGATATTTTAAGCTGATGCGCTGCTTGTCGCTGATATCCTTCAGCGGGATCAGGTCATTGGGGTGGTTGGCCAGCTCCACCATCAGGCGCAAGGCATAACGGTCGCGGGTCGAAAATTTCATGGTGATGCTCCCTTTATCGGAATTAGTAAGACTAATCATAGCATAATACTGGGAATTTTGCAAGTCTACTACCTACTAACACAGTAGGATATATACAAAATGACGAAATATGCATTTTTATGCAAGAAGGTGTTGACAGAATCGGTTCACAGGCGTATACTGTGAGCCATGGAAAGCAAATGACCGCTGACCAATCACGAGAGAAAGGGGTACAGACCAATGACGGCTTATCGTTCCGGTATGATGATGATGTGCATGTGCATGTTGCTCCGGCAGCCTGTGCCAGCTTTCTTGTGCGCAAAATACAGCGCGTAATGAAAACTTGCAGCGGGATGCCGGGGTAAAAGCCGACATCCCGCTTTTGTTTGGAAAGGAAGTTTGTAACCATGACAAGAGGCCCCGTTTACAAGCAGCCCGGTGTGCGAATGTGTTGAAAATAGAGGGAACACACATTCAATCAACAACACACCTGACAATTATAAAGGAGAATATATCATGAAAAAACTCATTTCTGCAACGCTTGCCGCTACTCTGGCCCTGAGCCTCGCCGCCTGCGGCTCCTCCGCCTCCACCTCCGAGGCCGCCCCCGCTGAAAGCACTGCTTCCAGCGCTGCGGAATCTGCCGCCGAGTCCACCGCTGAGACCAGCGAGCTGGCCGGCACGACCCTGAAGGTCGCCGCCTCCCCCACGCCCCATGCCGAGATCCTGAATGTGGCCAAGGAGGTTCTGGCCGAGCAGGGCATCGACCTGCAGGTCGTTGAGTTCAGCGACTATGTGCAGCCCAACCTTGTCACCGAGAGCGGCGAGGTCGATGCCAACTACTTCCAGCACACCCCCTACCTCGACAGCTTCAACGAGGAGAACGGCACCCATCTGGTCAGCGTTGGCGCCGTCCACTATGAGCCGTTCGGCATCTATCCGGGCAAGAGCAATGACCTTGCCGCTATCGCGGACGGTGCGACCATCGCCGTGCCCAACGACACCACCAACGAGGCCCGCGCCCTGCAGCTGCTGGCCGCGCAGGGCCTGATCACCGTGCGTGACGGTGCCGGTCTGACCGCGACCATCAACGACATCACCGAGAACCCCCATAACCTGAAGATCGAGGAGATCGAGGCTGCACAGCTGCCCCGCACCGTGCAGGATGTTGATTTCGCCGTTATCAACGGCAACTACGCGATGGAGGCTGGCTTCTCCGTTGGTAAGGACGCCCTTGCCACCGAGGACGCATCCTCTGAGGCTGCCCAGACCTACGCCAATGTGCTGGTCGTGAAGGAGGGCAACGAGAACGACCCCGCCATTCAGGCCCTGTACGCCGCCCTGACCAGCGACAAGGTCAAGGAGTACATCAACAGCACCTATGACGGCGCGGTCGTGCCCATCTTCTAAGAAAATGCCTCGTACAGCCATGAACGGGCACGGGCGGATATAGAATCCGCCCCTACGGTACGGCAAGCAGCGAAATTGTAGGGGCGCATTCCATATGCGCCCGCTGGCAGCCGCAAAGAAAACCCTTGCAACCTGCCGGAATATAGAGTACAATCAATAGCGAATGAGTTTTGCACTCATTCGCTATCTTTGTAAGTGAGGGAGAAAACCCATGATCGAATTGCAACACCTGACCAAGCGCTTTGCCACGCAGGGCGGCACGGTCATTGCGCTGAACGACATCAACCTGACGATCCAAGACGGCGATGTCTATGGCATCATCGGCATGTCGGGCGCCGGTAAATCCACGCTGGTGCGCTGCATCAACATGCTGGAACGCCCCGATGAGGGCAAGGTCATCGTCAACGGAAAGCAGATGCAGGAGCTGAACGCAGCCGACCTGCGCGCGGCCCGCCGCGAGATCACAATGATCTTTCAGCAGTTCAATCTGCTGATGCAGCGCACCTGCCTGCGCAATATCATGTTCCCGATGGAACTGGCCAAGGTCCCCCGGGGATAAGGCCGAGGCCCGTGCCCGCGAGCTGCTGGAGCTGGTCGGCCTGCCCGATAAGGCGGACGCCTACCCGGCCCAGCTGTCCGGCGGTCAAAAGCAGCGCATCGCCATCGCCCGCGCGCTGGCGACCGACCCGAAGGTGCTGCTCTGCGATGAGGCAACCAGCGCACTGGACCCCAACACGACCCATGCTATCCTGCAGCTGATCCAGAAGATCAACCGCGAGCTGGGCATCACGGTCGTTATCATCACCCACCAGATGAGCGTGGTCGAGGAGGTCTGCAACCGCGTGGCCATTCTGGACAACGGCACAGTCGTGGAGGAGGGCGAGGTGCAGGCCATCTTCAGCCACCCCACCTCCAAGGCGGCACGGCGGCTCGTCTACCCTGCCGGTGCACCTCAGGCGGAGCCGCTGCCCGGCCACAAGCTGGTGCGTGTGGCGTTCGGCGGTACCCAGACCACCGATAAGCCGCTGGTCGCAAGCCTTGCCATTGAGTGCGGCGCGCTGGTGTCCATCATGGCGGCGGATACCCGCATCGTGAACGGCCAGACGCTGGGCACCATGCTGCTGGCCCTGCCCGATGATGATAAGGCGGCCGCAGCGCTCGACTACATCAAGAACTATCCCGGCATTACCTATGAGGAGGTGAACGGCTGATGGCAGAGTTTTTGTAGGCAAGGACTGGCAGACATTCATGCAGATCCTGCCCACCATTCCGTTTGAAACCTGGGAGACCATCTGGTCCACCGTAGTTGCGACCCTGCTGGCGCTGGTCATCGGCCTCGCCGCCTGGGGTCTGCCTTGTCACCGGTGAGCAGGGCGGCGTGCGACCCCTGCCCCGCTGGCTGATGGCGCTGCTCAACGGCCTTGTGAACCTGCTGCGCAGCGTGCCCTTCCTGATTTTGATGATCATTGTCATTCCGCTGTCCCGCGCCATTGTGGGCACCTCCATCGGCACGGTGGCCTCCATTGTGCCGCTGGTCATCGCATCCTTCCCCTTTGTGTCCCGTCTGGTCGAGACGAGCATGCGTGAGGTGGACGGCGGCGTGATCGAGGCCGCCCAGAGCATGGGCGCAACGCCGCTGCAGATCATTACAAAGGTCATGGTCCCCGAGAGCATGCCGAGCCTTGTGGCGAATGTGACGATCGCGGCGACCACCATCATGGGCTACGGCGCTATGGCCGGCATCATCGGCGGCGGCGGTCTGGGCAAGATCGCCATCAACTACGGCTATTACCGCTTTAATGTTGTGCTGGAGTTCTTTGCAACGGCCCTGCTGGTCGTGCTGGTGCAGATCCTGCAGACCGTTGGCACAAAGCTGGCTATCAAGTGCGATAAGCGCGTGCAGAAGTGACCACATAATACGGCGCTGCTTTGACTGGCAGCAAAAATCCCGCATCGCAAGGATGCGGGATTTTTTTGCTGCGGGGGCATTGAAAAAGACCGCTTACAGGGCTTTTACATCGGCGAGAAGCTGTTCCACTGCCTCGTCCTTCGTGGCCCAGCTGGTGCAGATGCGCACGGCGGTGTGGTGCTTGTCGGGCTTGCCCATGTGGGTCATGGCATAGCCCTCAGCCAGCTTTTCGTACCATGCATCGGGCAGGACAAAGAACTGCTGGTTCGTCTGGGAATCGTGCAGCAGACCGCAGCCCTTTTCCTCGAAGGCGGCGCGGATGCGCAGCGCCTGCTCGTCAGCCTTTTTGGCCATCGTGAAATACAGGCTGCAGCCGCTGCCGTCCTCGCCGTCCAGCAGGGCAAGGAACTGCTCACCCAGCAGGCGGCCTTTGGCCAGCATGCCGCCGTGCTGCTTGATGCAGTAGCGGAAATCACCCTTCAGCTCATCGTTGGTGATGACGACTGCCTCGCCAAAGAGTGCGCCGCACTTGGTGCCGCCCAGATAGAACACATCACAGAGCGCCGCATAGTCCTGCAGCGTCAGGTCGTTGGCGGGGCTGGTCAGGCCGTAGGCCATGCGGGCGCCGTCCACAAACAGGTAAAGACCCAGCTCATAGCAGGCGGCAGAAATGGCGGTCAGCTCCTCCTTTGTATAAAGGGTGCCGACCTCGGTCGGGTTGGAGAGGTAGACCATGCCGGGCTGGACCTCATGCTCATGGCTGGCGTTGGTGCGGTGCTCCTCGACCGCTTTGCGGATCTGGCGCGCAGTGATCTTGCCTGCCTTGGACGGCAGTGCCAGACATTTGTGGCCGGTGGCCTCGATGGAGCCGGTCTCATGGACATGGATGTGGCCTGTGTCAGCGCACAGCACACCCTGCCATGGCCGCAGTGCGGCGGCAATAACCGTCAGATTGGCCTGCGTTGCGCCCACAAAGAAATGCACATCTGCGTCCGGTGCATCGCAGAGCAGCCGGATCTGCGCGGCGGCCTTGGCGCAGTAGGCATCCTCCCCATAGCCGGGGGTCTGGTCAAAATTGGTCCTTTGCATAAGATCCAGCACGGCGGGGGCTGCACCCTCGCCATAGTCACATTCAAAACGAAGCATATTTAACTCCTTACGCATTAGTATGTACGCCACACTACGGGTGTTGCCATAATTATAACACCGTGATTCACCTCTTGCAAGCCTCGCCGTGATACGCTATAATAATACTACTTTGTGAGAAAAGAGGAATCGTATGGAATCCCAAAAACAACGAGAGGGCTTCGGCTCGCGCCTTGGCTTCATCCTTGTCAGCGCCGGCTGCGCGATCGGCATCGGCAATGTCTGGCGGTTTCCCACCGTCACGGGCCAGTGCGGCGGCGGTATCTTTGTGCTGTTCTACCTGCTTTTTCTGGTGCTTATGGGGCTGCCGGTGCTGACGATGGAGCTGGCAGTCGGCCGGGCAGGCCGCGGCGCAGCACGCGCCGCGTGCAAGGCGCTGGAGCCGGAGGGCAGTAAGTGGCATATCCACGGCTGGTTCTGCATGGCGGGCTGCACGCTGCTGATGATGTATTACACGACCGTCTCAGGCTGGATGCTTGATTACTTTGTCCGGTTTTTGTCAGGCAGCTTTGACGGACTGAACGCTGAGCAGGCGAGCAGCGTCTTTGGCGAGATGCTGGCCAACCCTGCCGAGATGGTGTTCTGGATGGCTGTCATCACGGTGGCGGGCTTCATCGTCTGCGGCCGCGGCCTGCAGGGCGGGCTGGAAAAGGTCGGCAAATGGATGATGAGCGCCCTGCTGGTGCTGATTTTGGTGCTGGTCGTCCACAGCTTTACGCTGCCCGGCGCGGGCGAGGGACTTGCCTTCTACCTGCTGCCGGATGCAGGGCGCGCTGCCGAGCAGGGCCTTGGCAATGTCATTACGGCGGCAATGAACCAGTCCTTCTTTACGCTGAGCCTTGGCATCGGCGCGATCGAGATCTTCGGCAGCTATATGGATCGCCGCTTTACCCTGCCCGGTGAGGCTGCCCGCATCTGCGTGCTGGACACCTTTGTGGCGGTCTGCGCGGGGCTGATCATCTTCCCGGCCTGCTTCTCCTTCGGCATTGCGCCCGATGCAGGCCCGAGCCTGATCTTCATCACGCTGCCCAATGTCTTTACGAATATGGCGGGCGGCCGGCTGTGGGGCACGCTGTTTTTCCTGTTCATGACCTTTGCAAGCTTTTCCACGGTCATTGCCGTGTTTGAAAACCTCATCGCCTGCGCCTGTGAAAACTTTGGCTGGGAGCGCCGCAGAGCCTGCGTCATCGGCATGGCGGCGCTCGTCCTGCTGGGGCTGCCCTGTGCGCTGGGCTACAATGTCTGGAGTTTTATCCAGCCTTTGGGTGCCGGCTCCACCGTGCTGGATTTCGAGGATTTCCTCGTCAGCAACCTGCTTCTGCCGGGTGGCAGCCTTGTGTATCTGCTGTTCTGCGTCACCCGCTGGGGCTGGGGCTTTGACGGCTACACGGCCGAGTGCAACACCGGTGACGGTCTCAAAATGCCGCGCTGGGTCAAGCCCTACTTCAAATATGTACTGCCCGTGCTGATTGCAGTGATTTTAGTGCAGGGACTTTAACAGCCGTTGGCCTTGAGCCACCGCTTCATTTCTGCGGCGATCTTTTCAAACGCCTGTGCGGTGTCGGGGTTGTCGGTTTTGAAGGCCAGCAGCTTCCAGAGCCACCCCTGCGCGTCTACGATCCGCAGGCTTTCGGGATAGCACAGCTCAAATACCAGAGATGCATGGCCCACGGCGTTGTCCGCGGGCCATTTTTTGAGGCTGTGCAGTACGCAATGATGCTCATAAAAGGCGTCCAGCACAGCCGGGGTCACGGGGCTTTGGCGCAGCTGGGCTGTGGTGACATTGTAAATTTCCTCCATCGGGGTCTCGACATTGACGCGCAGGATGTCGATTTTATCAGCGTCCCGCAGGATCTGGCAGAACCGCTGCGTGCGTTCATCCAGACTGTCCGGCAGGCGGAAGGCGCTGTGCCACTCCACCGCCGCGCGCAGCAGGGTGTCGGCGTTGGTGTCATCGAGATAGTCCCGGATGCGCCCCTCGTCAAACAGGACCGAGACGCTCAGCGCAGCATGGCTGACCGACTGCGCATCAATAAAGGTGTTGTACCGGCGCAGCTGTTCAAAGCGGCCAACATCGTGCAGTATGCCGCTCAGCCATGCAAGGTCGATGTCCTGCTGCGGCAGCGAAAGACTTTCAGCGATCCTGCCGCAGAGGGCTGCCACGCGGTAGGTGTGGTCGATCTTGAGCTTTACCTTCGGGTCAGCGGTGTTGTAATGCGCAGCATAGTCGGCAAAGGCCCGTTGCGCACGGGCACGGTCGATTTTCATAGTATCACTCCCCGCCCCTATTGTAGCATAACCGCACCGGTGTGCAAACTGCGAATTTGATAAAAACCGTCAACAAAAACCGACAATTTAGTACAAATGGTTTAAAAATCCTTGACATCAGTGTTAAAAACGGCTATTCTTAAAGTAGTAAATCGTGAGGAAGGCGGTGCATACAATGAACGCCAAGGGGGACGCCAACCGCAGTGTGCGCATGACCAAGCAGCGGCTGTATCAGGCGCTGATCACGCTGCTGCAGCAAAAAAGTCTGCGTGAGATCACGGTGCGTGAATTGACGGAGCTGGCCGGTATCAGCCGCGGCACATTCTACTTTCATTACACCGATATTTATGCCCTGATGGACCAGATGGAGGCCGCCAGCTGAAGCGGCTGAATGAGCTGATGGACACCTTGATCCCAGCATCTCGCAGGAGGATGTCCCACCAGCGCTGGTGGCGCTCTTTACCTATTTGACCGAGAACCCCGACCTGTGCGCCGCTCTCTACGGCAAAAGCTGGGAGTCGGAGTTTACCTCCAGCGTAAAGCGGCTCATAGCCGAGCGCTGCTGGGGCAACTTTGCCCCCACCGGCGGGACCGAGGATCAGAAATATATGCTTTCCTTTGCGGTCAACGGCTGCTTTGGTACGATTGCGGCCTGGCAGGAAAATCAGTTCCAGCCGCCGCCGGCTGAGATTGCTCGCATTACCTGGCAGGCGATACGCGCCGTGATGGAGCAGATGTAAAAGTGTCTGCCCGCCTTGCTTTTTGACGGGGCGGGGGGTATAATAGAACCATGAAACCGCCCGCAAAGGGCTTACGAAGGAGAAAATGAACGATGGGGATTTTTTGATTTTCTGAAGAAATCTGCTGCACCTGCCGCACCTGCGGAGCCGACCTTCCCCATGATGCTGGCTGCTGATGCCAAGGGCGCTTTTGTGCCGATGGAGAACATCCCCGATGAGGTGTTTGCACAGGGCATTCTGGGCACCTGCTGCGGCATTGACCCCAGCGAGGGCAAGGTCTTTGCCCCTGCCGGCGGTGAGATCACCCAGGCCCCCGACAGCGGCCATGCGCTGGGCATTATGGCTGACGGCGGTGTTGAGATCCTGATCCATGTCGGCGTGGATACCGTTGAGATGAAGGGTGACGGCTTCAGCCCGAAGGTCAAGGTCGGCGATAAGGTAAAGAAGGGCGATCTGCTGCTGGAGATGGATCTGGGCAAGATCGCAGCTGCCGGTCACCCTGCCGTGGTCATCACGGTCGTGACCAACACCGATGACTTCAAGGCAGTCGAGGTCGTGGCCTCCGGCGATGTCGAGCCGGGCGCAGACCTCATCAAGGTCAGCAAGTAAATTTAGATAGCAAAAGAGGACGCTCGTGAGGGCGTCCCCTTTTTGCGTCAGGCTTTCGCCACCGCATACTTGCTGAAGGAGTGGAA
>ENA-OUNH01000176-OUNH01000176.1-human-gut-metagenome-genome-assembly--contig:-NODE-176-length-23719-cov-5.897211_pt1 | contig 23719 bp, 19 predicted proteins | sample MGYA00242806_ERZ504814 | MGnify/ENA primary metagenome ERZ504814 (study PRJEB26092, sample SAMD00036389) | human gut metagenome | host: Homo sapiens | study: EMG produced TPA metagenomics assembly of...
TAATAACAAGTATAAAGAAAGCGTAGGATTTTATTATGAGTAACATGCAGATTAAAATCGGTGTTGTAGCAGTGAGCAGTAGATTGTTTCCCGGAGAGTCTTTCCGTGAACAGAAGAAAAGCATTGATCGATGCCTACACAAAGAAATACGGTGAAGGAACTGTTTATGAATGTCCGATCTGTATTGTAGAGAGTGAGATCCACATGGTACAGGCTCTGGAAGATGTAAAGAAAGCAGGATGTAACGCACTGGTTGTTTATCTTGGAAACTTCGGACCGGAGATTTCTGAGACACTGCTTGCAAAACATTTTGACGGACCGAAGATGTTTGTCGCAGCTGCAGAGGAGACACAGGATAATCTGACACAGGGACGTGGAGATGCTTATTGCGGAATGCTTAACGCAAGCTACAATCTGAAACTCAGAGGAGTAAAAGCTTACATTCCGGAGTATCCGGTAGGAACAGCAGAGGAATGTGCTGACATGATCCATGAGTTCGAACCAATCGCGAGAGCAGTTGTCGGATTAAGTGACTTAAAGATCATCAGCTTTGGACCGCGTCCGTTAAACTTCCTTGCATGTAATGCACCGATCCAGCAGCTTTACAATATCGGAGTTGAGATTGAAGAAAACTCTGAACTTGACCTTTTCGAGGCTTATAACAAACATGAAGGTGATGAGAGAATTCCGGCCGTTGTAAAAGAGATGGAAGAAGAGCTCGGAGCAGGAAATAAGAAACCGGAGATCCTTCCGAAACTGGCTCAGTATGAGATTACTTTGAAAGACTGGGTCGAGGAGCACAGAGGATACAGAAAATACGTTGCAATCGCAGGAAAATGCTGGCCGGCATTCCAGACACAGTTCGGATTCGTTCCATGTTATGTAAACAGCCGTCTGACAGCACAGGGAATCCCGGTATCCTGTGAGGTTGATATTTACGGAGCACTCAGCGAGTTCATCGGAACTGTTGTCAGCCAGGATACAGTTACACTCCTCGACATCAATAATACAGTACCGGCAGATATGTATAAAGAGAGCATTGAAGGAAAATTCCCATATACACAGAAAGATACATTTATGGGATTCCATTGTGGAAATACAGCTTCCGGCAAACTTGCTTTCTGCGAAATGAAATATCAGATGATCATGGCAAGATCTCTTCCAGTCGAGGTTACACAGGGAACACTTGAGGGAGACATCAAACCTGGAGATATCACATTCTACAGACTGCAGAGTACATCTGACAATGTACTTCGTGCTTATGTTGCACAGGGAGAAGTACTTCCGGTTGCTACAAAATCCTTCGGATCTATCGGAGTGTTTGCAATTCCGGAGATGGGAAGATTCTACCGTCACGTACTGATCGAAAAGAATTATCCACATCACGGAGCAGTTGCTTTCGGACACTTTGGAAAAGCATTGTTCGAAGTATTTAAATACATTGGTGTGCCGGTTGAAGAGATCGGATACAACCAGCCGAAGGGTGTAAGATATCCAACAGAGAATCCGTGGGGTTAATTACATAGAAAGTTATAAGCATAGAAAACGGGCAGAGAGCCGTGCCGGAAACGGCAAGGCTCTCTGTCTTTATACAGGAGGAACAACATGTTATTTGTAGGAGTAGATCTTGGAACATCCGCAGTAAAACTTCTTCTGATGGATGAGAATGGAAAGATCAAGAATATCGTATCAAAAGAATATCCGTTATATTTCCCACATCCGGGATGGTCAGAGCAGAAACCGGAAGACTGGTTTGCACAGAGTATGGAAGGGCTGAAAGAGCTTCTTGAAGGCTTTGATAAGGATCAAGTAAAGGGAATCAGTTTTGGAGGTCAGATGCACGGTCTTGTTGCGCTTGATAAGGAAGACCAGGTGATTCGCCCGGCAATTCTGTGGAACGACGGACGTACTGCAAAACAGACCGATTACCTGAATCAGGTGATTGGAAAAGAGAAGCTTTCAGAGTATACAGCAAATATTGCATTTGCCGGATTTACAGCACCGAAGATTCTCTGGATGAAGGAAAATGAACCGGAGAATTTTGCAAAGATTGCGAAGATTATGCTTCCAAAGGATTACCTTGCATACCGTCTGTCAGGTTCTTTTTGCACAGAGTATTCAGATGCTTCCGGAATGCTGCTTTTGGATGTGGAGCATAAGTGCTGGTCTGCGGAAATGCTTGAGATCTGTGGTATTACAGAGGCACAGCTTCCAAAGCTGTATGAAAGCTGGGAAGTAGTTGGAACTTTGAAAGCAGAGATCGCAGCAGAACTTGGCGTATCAGAGGATGTAAAAGTAATTGCAGGAGCCGGGGACAATGCGGCGGCAGCAGTTGGAACGGCAACGGTCGGAGACGGCGGATGCAATATTTCTCTCGGAACATCAGGAACACTCTTTATTTCCAGTAAGAAATTCGGAGTAGATAAGAACAATGCACTGCATTCCTTTGACCATGCAGACGGCAATTATCATCTGATGGGATGCATGCTCAGTGCTGCTTCCTGTAATAAATGGTGGATGGATGAAATCCTTAAGACCAAAGATTATCCGGCAGAACAGGCAGGAATCACAAGGCTCGGCGAGAACCATGTGTTCTATCTTCCGTATTTGATGGGAGAGCGTTCTCCTCATAATGACCCTTCCGCAAGAGCAGCATTTATCGGAATGTCTATGGACAGCACAAGAGAGGATATGACACAGGCTGTGCTGGAAGGTGTCGCATTCGGACTGCGTGATTCCTTGGAAGTTGCAAGAAGTATTGGTGTGAATCCAGAGAGAACAAAGATCTGCGGCGGTGGAGCAAAGAGTCCGCTGTGGAGAAAGATCATTGCAAATGTGATGAATATGAAAGTAGATCTGATCGAAAGTGAAGAAGGTCCGGGATATGGAGCGGCAATCCTGGCAGCAGTTGGATGCGGTGTATTTGATTCGGTGGAAGAGGCTGCGAAGAAACTTGTGAAAGTAACAGGAACAGAAGAACCGGATCCGGAACTGGTACAGAAGTACGAGGAAAGATATCAGGAATTTAAAGAACTGTATCCGGCATTGAAAGGATTTTTTCAAAAGAAACAAGCATAATGTAAGTAGTAATGATAAGTTCAAGAATGCCTCTGCAATCCTGCCGGAGGCTATATCAGCTGGGAGTCATCTCCCTACTGATATAATTTGCTGGAAAGACGGTCAGAGAGACAGATCAGAGAGACGGGTGTGGAAAACATTGCCCGTCTTTCTTTTATGTCGTATAATCATAACATGAATGTCCCAAGGCAAAGGATATGTTGCACTTGCTAAAACAGTGAAAAAATGAACATAGATAACAGTACATGAATGGATAGAAGGATAAGAAATGCTTAAAATTGCGGTTTGTGATGATGATGAAAAGATATGTAATCTGCTGGAAAATTATATTAATGATTCCTGTAGGATACTCCATATAGAAGCTGAAACGGAGAGTTTCATTTCTGGGAAAGTGTTGAAACGGAAACTTCGGGAAGGGGAAAATTATCAGATCTATTTTCTGGATATTGAGCTCGCAGATGATACCGGGATTAGTGTAAGTGATTGTATCAGAAATGAGATAAAAGATGAAGCAGCTCAGATTGTATATGTATCGGGAAAGGATGGATATGACCGTCAGTTATTTGCCTTCAGACCATTCAATTTTATAGAGAAGCCATTTGACCAGAATATGGTGATTGCTACGCTTGAAAAGTATAACAGGATTTATGGGAAGAAGAATGATATATTTCACTATAAATATGGTCACGATATGTATTGTGCCCGTGTGAGTGAGATTCTGTATTTTAAAAGTAACGGAAGAAAAGTAAAGATTGTAATGCAGAAGTCAGAAGACGAATTCTATGGTTCGTTGGAAGAAGTCTGCGACAAATTAAAAGGGCAGGGAATGATTCTGACACATAAATCTTATCTGGTGAACTATCGTTATATCAGATCTTTTCAGGGAGAACAGGTTATTATGGTAAATGGTGACGTAATTCCTGTTGCCAGAGGCAGAAAAGAGGAAATAGCGAGAATGCAGCTTCATTTTGAAAATGGAGGGTTTGCACATGGTATTTGATACATATCATATAATTTATCTGCTGGCGAATTTTTTTACAATATTTGTTATTTATCGTTTTATGAGAATATTTTTTGAAAGTAGGAGACGTAATAGAACATTAAATTTGCTGTCATATTTATTATACTTTGTGGCAACATCATTGTTCTATTTTTGGTTTAATATTCCATTGATCACGTTGGTTATAAATCTGATTACTATGTTTATGATTTCTTTGACTTATGAAGCAAGTATTCAGAAAAGAATTATTTATGTGATATATATGTATCTCTTTATGGCAGTAGCGGAAATAATTACAGCCGCTATGACGGGATATGTTTATTTTTCTGTTTTTTCGCAAGGTGATTACAGAGATAGTTTTGGGGTAATAGCTGTACGGATTGTTATATATGGTGAAACTCTATTACTTGAAAATATTAAATTGACAAAAAATGGTCGTAATATAGGTTGGATTTTTTGGTTAGCTTCCATTATGATTCCAGTATCTACATTGATATTAGAAGTAATTATTGCAAATCAGACCAATTTAACTAAGGTAGAAGCAGTGGGTTCAGTATCACTTCTGTTTGCAGTAAATATAATTGCATTTTATCTTTATGATTCATTAGCAGAAAATTATATAAAGAAGTCAAAACTGGCTTTGTTACAAAAGGAAAATGAATTATACAGCAGACAGTGTGAGATTATGCAAAGCTCTACAGAAGATTTACAGGCGTTTAGACATGACATGAGTAATCAACTTATCATTTTGAATCATTTACTGGAAGAGGGAAAAGATGAAGAGGCAAGAAGACAGTTGGATCAACTTTCTCATTTCATAAAAGGAAAGGTAATTTATAGTACATCAGGAAACACAATTATTGATGGGTTAGTTAACTATAAGCTTCAAAGTGTGGCGAGTGAAAATATAAAAGTAGAAACAGAAATTGTTGTACCGGAACAGTTAAACATTGATATAGCAGATTTTATTACACTATTAGGAAACCTATTGGATAATGCTTTGGAAGCATTGAAAAAAGTTGATCGGGAACAACGAATATTGACGATAAAGATTGTGTTTAGTCAAGAGCGTTTAATTGGTCGGATTACGAATACTTATTGCGGTGAAATCCACCAGAAGGATGATAAGATATTAACTTCAAAGAAAGAAAAACAGAAGCATGGATACGGACTGAGTAATGTAGAGAAAATAATAAAGAAGTATAATGGTTATATGGAAATAGATCATGCAAACGGAGAATTCAGGGTGGATTTTATAATTTATCTGCCACAGAAAAACTAAATAAAGCAAAAATAAGAAGTCTGAAAAGAAACTGATGCATTTGACTACGAGAAATCCGCAGTTGATTACATGTTTTCGCACAGGCTTCTTTTTTATGGCATAATAGGAATGCCAAGAAAAGGAGAGTGGAGTGTATGAAGAAGTATTATAAAAAGAACATTATAAGTATTGTTATTTTATTGTGTATAGTTTTAATACTCTATTTTACACCACCAATAATGCTGGCTGATGGCTGGATTGAATTTGGTAGTAGAGCAGACAGCTTTGAAACGCACATGTTGGATGAGTACAACAATTTCCCTTTTAGACGAGAAGCAAGTAATTCAGATTTCGATAACTTTTATTTTATAAATCTCAGAATTTGGGAGAAAATGTCAATTACTCGAATTGTATATAATGGTGACGAAAATACACCATGTGAATTAATATTTCCAGGAGTTTACAGAGTTGAAAATACTAGAAAAGGAGCTTATGTAAATTCATTTGAAATCAAACGCGGCAAGACATTATGGTTTTGCGATTATTATGCCAATGAAATGTAGGTGGTTTTCGTTCCGCTTAGGATACGCACTGAACGACCATTTTCGTGAAGATGCCTACAAAATCAAGGGAGAAAAATACTTCTCTAAAATAAAAACTCTCAATAGACAATCATGCTTCAGAAGACATCTGAGTTGAAATTCTATTGGGAGTTTTTAAAATATCAATAAATCTTACGCTAAAAACAACGCATACAGTATCACAAGAATACCAAGCACGATTCTGTAATATCCAAATACTTTGAAATCATGTTTCTTAATATATCCCATCAGGAATTGAATAACGATAATAGAAGAAACAAATGCTGTTACCATACCAATCAGAAGAATTATTGCTTCTGTTCCGGTAAAGTTCAGACCAAACTTCACAAGCTTCAGAAGACTTGCCCCGAACATAACCGGAATCGCAAGTACGAAAGTGAATTCAGCAGCAACGGTTCTGGATACTCCAAGGATCAAAGCACCGACAATTGTTGCACCGGATCTGGATGTTCCAGGGAAGATTGCAGCGATCAGCTGGAAAAGTCCGATCAAAAATGCAGTCTTATAAGTAAGTTCGTCCATACTGTTGATCTTCGCAGGTTTGCCCTTGTGATTATTCTCAACAATGATAAATGCGATACCGAAGATAATCAGAGCAATCGCAACGCAAGGGTAATTGTAAAACCATTTCTCAAACAGATCATTGAACGGCATTCCGATCACGATCGCAGGGATACATGCAACAAGGACTTTCAGCCAGAGGATAATGATATCCATCTTCACATAACTTAAAATTCCATTTCCGGATTTCTTTTTCTATGTGCATGTTTTGCCTGGCGGCGTCTGACCGTGTGACTTCCTTCCGGTGCACCAAATGGGAAGATCTGGTTCCAGAATAAGATGACAACGGCAAGAATCGCACCTAACTGGATCACAACTTCAAACATACTGTAGAATTCTTCGGAAACATCTAATTTCACAAACTGATTCAAAAGAATCAGATGTCCGGTGCTGCTGATCGGCAGCCATTCTGTGATTCCTTCCACAATTCCAAAGAGGAAGGATTTCAAAAATTCAATCATTCTTAATTTATACTCCTTTTTATTGATGGATTGCAGCTATACTAAGAGATTCTAGCACTAAATGCAATCATTTTTGTGCAGCTACACTTATGTTCTAAAGTGGCTCACGGTTTCTTATTATAAAACGTTGGCAAAAGATGTGCAAGAAATAGAAAGTATTTAAATTGTTAAATCGTCGATTTAAGAAATTCCTAATATTTTTCCAATCTATCTCTTAAAAACCATCAAGTATCATGTATACTATAGTTAGAACTTGATCATGTGATAATTATGTTGCTGCGCTGTTATCGGTGTCAGCAATTATCGAGGGGTATGTAAAATGTATAAAATATTAGTATGTGATGACGATAGAGAAATCGTAGAAGCAATCGAAATTTATCTTTCTCAGGAGGGATATCAGATTTTAAAAGCATATGACGGAATCGAAGCACTGGAGATTTTGGAGAAAGAGGAAGTGAATCTTCTGATCATCGATGTCATGATGCCGAGACTTGACGGAATCCGTGCAACATTGAAGATCCGCGAGAAGAACAGTCTGCCAATCATTATCTTGTCTGCGAAGTCAGAAGATACCGATAAAATTCTTGGACTCAATATCGGTGCGGATGATTATGTAACAAAGCCGTTCAATCCGCTGGAACTTGTGGCACGAGTGAAATCACAGCTGAGACGATTTAACGAGCTTGGCGGAACAGCACAGGAGCCAAAAGAGACGATTTATAAGGTGGGTGGCCTTCAGATCAATGATGATCTCAAGCAGGTAACAGTAGACGGAGAATTTGTGAAACTGACACCGATTGAATACAATATCCTTTTGCTTCTGATAAAGAATCAGGGAAAAGTATTTTCAATCAATCAGATTTATGAATCCATCTGGAATGAAGAGGCAATTGGTGCGGATAACACAGTTGCAGTTCACATTCGTCATATCAGAGAAAAAATAGAGATCAATCCGAAAGACCCACGTTACCTGAAAGTAGTCTGGGGGGTCGGATATAAAATCGAAAAAGCATAGTGCGAACAATAACAAAAGCACATGTAAAAATGGATAGAAAAAGCATATAAGAGAACATATAAAAATGCATAAGAAGGCATATAAGGAAGGGTTAACAATGAAGAAATGGTACAGGAAGACCGTGACAAGGACAATTGTTCTTGTTGTAGCGATTCTTAGCGGAGCATTGCTTGTGACAAATTTGCTTTCTCTCCTGACACTGGCGGGTGGAATGAGTTTGTCACAGATTCAAAAGATGAATACACAGTCTTTTGAAGAATCCGAAGAATTCAGCAAGATGGTCGAAAGCTATATGTACGATGTGCAGGAGAAGCTTTATCTACAGAATCTTTTTGAAAGTGACGGTGCCTACAATCCGAAAAAACTGGTGGATGTAATGGAACTGTCAAAGAAGGGCAAGATTTCAGAAACAAATTTGTCAGGTGTCACGTACACCATGGAAGAACTGGTGAACTGGGGCGAGACTTACAGTGGAACAGATAACGACAATCTTTACAAACAGAATGGCGTGATCGTCTGTCAGAAACCGGACGGAAATTATTACTACTATTATACGAATGATTTCTTTTCTCTTATAAATGCAGGAAAACTTCAGTTCCAGATGGGCGAGCAGGACAGAGATCAGTTCCTGGCAGGATTGCAGGCGGGCGAATTTACGACTTCCGGCTATTATACATTTCAGATTACAGATGAAAACGGTGAGCTGCTTTATACAGACTGCTGGAACTTTGGTCAGTCAATGATTGAAAAATATGCACCGGTCGGAGCGGATAATCTACTCCAGGTTGTAAATAATAATCCGCAGTTAAATGGAAGACTGACATTGGTTTATGATAATATTGCCACAGCATTGCAGACAATCTATGAAGACTGGCAGGATTATGAAGGCGGTTGGGATTATCTAGAAGAAGGGAATACCAATTTTACCTATCTGTATGCAGATGAATCGACAAAGAAGGTTACTACAAATAAAGCAGAATATGCAAATTATGCAGATGTAGAGAAAAGCATAGAAGACATGATAGAATCAGCGTCAAAGAACCCTGTGAAATATATGGTAATCTATCCTGAATTGAAAGATTTTAAGACGAATATGAATGTTTCTTATTCGGATCAATGGCTCAATACACGTTCTTATGGTTACTATTCCGGCGGAACAAAGTGGAAAGATGTTTTTGCAGTTGCGGTTGACACAAAATATCCGATTCAGGACCAGTTCTATCAGACCAGTATTGATTATCAGAATAATATTCCACAGATGAAAGAAACATTGCATTTTATGATTTTCAGCGGAGTACTCTTTTTGGTCACAGTAGTGTGGTTGACATTGGGGGCAGGGAGAAAACCGCAGGATGAAGAACTGCATTTGTTAAAGTTCGATTCCTGGAAGACAGAGATTGCTGCTGCAGTTGTTATTTTTGTCTGGGTGATTGGAAGTTATTTCTTTTTTGTAGCAGGAATCGATGGAATTCATATCTTATTTGATGGAATTACAGGGTTGAGTAGTTCATACGGTGCTGTGGAAAGTGATACATTTGTTTCATCATCCTATGTTCCGAATGTATATATGCAGACTTTAAGTCTCGGAGAATCAGTAGGTGCGTTTGCATATGGAGCATTTACATTTACCTGCTTCTTTGCCGGCTATCTTAGTCTGGTAAGAAGAATTAAGGCAAAGAGTCTGTGGGAGAACAGTCTGCTTCGAAGCTTCGGTATATTTATCGGGAAAATATTACGAGACATGAAGCTTACAAAGAAAACAGCAGGACTTTTGATTCTTTATTTCCTGTTTCAGCTTTTCGTGCTCTGGGGTGGAGATTTCTTCCTGGTGATTCTGCTGCTGATTGCTGATGCAGTGTTATTCTATTACATGGTTGCAAATGTGATGGAGAAGAATCGATTGAGAAAAGGAATTCAGGAGATCGCTGCCGGAAATATGAGTTATCAGATTCCAATCGACGGACTGCATGGGGAGAACAAGAAATTTGCATTGATGATCAACGGGATCGGAACCGGACTTAACAAAGCAGTTGCCGAGGCAATGAAAAACGAACGTCTTAAGACAGATTTGATCACAAATGTTTCTCATGATATTAAGACACCACTGACTTCTATTTTGAACTATGTCGGTATCTTAAGACAAACAGATCCGGCGGATCCGAAAGTTCAGGATTATCTGAACATTCTGGAAGAGAAAGCACAGAGACTGAAGACATTGACAGAAGATGTAGTAGAAGCATCGAAAGTCAGCAGCGGGAATATTTCCCTGGAATATATGGATCTTGATCTGTCAGAAATGATCCAGCAGACGCAGGGTGAACTCGAAGAAAAATTCGAGGCGAGAAATCTGGCAATCGTCACAGATCTTCCGGCAGAACCGGCTGTTGTGCATGTTGATGGTAGAAGAATGTGGCGTGTCTTGGAAAATATTTACGGAAATGCAGCCAAGTACGCAATGCCTGGAACCAGAGTTTACGCGACTCTGAAAACAGATGATACAAAGGTAAGATTTTCATTGAAAAATGTTTCCGAGCATCAGTTGAATATTCAGGCGGACGAACTGACAGAACGTTTTATCCGCGGAGATATTTCCAGAAGTACGGAGGGAAGTGGATTAGGACTTTCTATAGCGAAGAGCCTTACAACAATGCAGGGCGGCACATTTGACTTGTATCTGGACGGAGATTTGTTCCGGGTAGATATTACATTTCCAAGAGTGAAAGCGAAAGGAAATGCTGGCGGGACAACAGAGGAATCGAAAGAGAAAACAACAAGCGGTGTATCTTGACATTCTATTCGCGTTATGCTAACCTTTTTAAGGAATGAAAAGCAGTGATAAGCGAAACGCGATGAGGAAGAGAGTAGTCTGTAACAGATTCTACAGAAAAGTCCTGAAGGCTGTCAGGCCGGATGTTGAGAGGGATGGATGGAAGACAGATGAAGATGGCTTCTGAGCAGCGCAGATGAGCCGGGATAGTTTAATTCAAGGAAGCTGTTTCAGCGGGAAATTGAATTGCTGAAGAGATTCAGGTTAGTCTGTGAAGGGATTCGCCCTTTATAGCGAAGAGTATCAACAGTGAGAAATGCCGTAGTATTCAAAGTGGTTTTGATTAACAAAGCAGTTTTTACTAACGAAAGTGCAGATACTCATAGAGGTTTCTTTCCGCGAGGAAGGAACGAAGAGAAGTGGTAACACGAAAGTAGGATTCGTCTTCTCAGGGATGCAAGTCCCTGGGAGGGCGTTTTTAATATATTAGGTTCTTTCCTAATATATTAAAAACGCTCCGCTAGGGATATGCGCTGCGGCGTACAAAGTAGGTGTCGCAAACGACCGCCGCAAGTGCAAGAATGTGCCTTGGCACATTCTTTGTTCCGAAAAATCCAGAAAAAATCGTATTAGTAATCACTGAAAGTTGAGAAAAGAATCCCACATTGTGGGAAAAGGAGGCAGAAAAATGTCAGAAAAACCAAAATATTATATAACAACAGCGATTGCCTATACATCAGGTAAACCGCATATCGGAAACACATACGAGATCGTGCTTGCAGATGCAATCGCACGTTACAAGAGAAGCCAGGGATATGATGTATTCTTCCAGACAGGAACAGATGAGCACGGACAGAAGATCGAGCTCAAAGCCGAGGAGGCTGGAATCACACCAAAGGAATTCGTAGATAATGTATCAACAGAAATCAAAAGAATTTGGGATCTGATGGATACATCTTATGACAAATTCATCCGTACAACAGATGAAGATCATGAGAAACAGGTTAAGAAGATCTTCAAGAAACTTTACGACAAGGGAGACATTTATAAAGGACATTACGAAGGAATGTACTGTACACCATGTGAGTCTTTCTTCACAGAGTCTCAGCTTGTAGATGGAAAATGTCCGGACTGTGGTCGCCCGGTTCAGCCGGCAAAGGAAGAGGCATATTTCTTCAAAATGAGCAAGTATGCTGACCGCCTGATCGAGCATATCAATACACATCCGGAATTTATTCAGCCGGTAGCACGTAAGAACGAGATGATGAACAACTTCCTTCTTCCGGGACTTCAGGATCTGTGTGTATCCAGAACATCCTTCAAGTGGGGAATTCCGGTAGATTTCGATCCAAAGCACGTTGTATATGTATGGCTTGATGCTCTTACAAACTATATCACAGGAATCGGATATGATGCAGACGGAAACAGTACAGAGCAGTTCAACAAGCTGTGGCCGGCAGACCTTCATCTGATTGGAAAAGATATCATCCGTTTCCATACAATTTACTGGCCAATCTTCCTTATGGCACTTGATCTTCCACTTCCGAAACAGGTGTTCGGACATCCGTGGCTGCTTCAGGGAGACGGTAAGATGAGTAAGTCTAAAGGAAATGTTCTCTATGCAGATGAACTTGTTGATTTCTTTGGTGTAGATGCAGTTCGTTACTTTGTACTGCATGAAATGCCATTCGAGAATGACGGTGTTATTTCCTGGGAGCTGATGGTAGAGCGTCTGAACTCTGATCTTGCAAATACACTTGGAAACCTTGTAAACAGAACTGTTTCTATGACAAACAAATACTTCGGCGGAACAGTAGAAGATAAGGGTGTTGTAGAAGATGTAGATGCAGAACTGAAAGCAGTTGTAGAGAATGCTTCTAAAGCAGTTGATGCTAAGATGGCAGACCTCCGCGTTGCCGATGCGATTACAGAAATCTTCAATCTGTTCAAACGCTGCAATAAATATATTGATGAGACAACTCCTTGGGTACTCGGAAAAGATGAATCCAAGAAGGATCGCCTTTCTACAGTACTTTGGAACCTGATCCAGAGCATTTCCGAAGGTGCAAGACTTCTTGAATCTTTTATGCCTTCTACAAGTAAGAAGATCCTTGAGCAGCTTGGTAACGGACATGTAACAGAGAAACCGGAGATCCTGTTCCAGCGAATGGATCTCGAAGAGGTTATGAAGAAAGTTGAAGAACTTCATCCGAAGGTAGAAGAAAAGAAAGAGGAAGAAGCTGTTATCGACATTGAGCCAAAAGATGAGATCACATTTGAGCAGTTCGGAGCAATGCAGTTCCAGGTTGGAGAGATCATTGCATGTGAGGCTGTAAAGAAATCCAAAAAGCTTCTCTGCTCTCAGGTAAAAGTTGGAAGCCAGGTAAAACAGATCGTATCCGGAATCAAAGCACATTACACACCGGAAGAAATGGTTGGTAAGAAAGTTATGGTTCTTGTAAACCTGAAACCTGCGAAGCTGGCAGGCGTACTTTCAGAGGGAATGTTGCTTTGTGCAGAAGATGCAGAAGGTAACCTTGCACTGATGACACCGGAAAAAGAATGCCGGCTGGAGCAGAAATCTGTTAATTGAAATGTTTGAAAATTCAGACAATTAATAATCAAAGCAGATAATAAATAAAAAATATAAAAAAATCAAATGAATATATTGACAAATTAGACGCCGAATGTTATTATATAACCATCAAAGAGAGAAAGAAATCTCCCAAAGATATTTAACTAAGAAGGCAAAAGTAACAGATGCCTGATTAGATTAAAAATACAAGTTCAACAGGAGGTCAGTCCCATGGACAGTATAGTTTCAGATTTTTATCAATATGTCAGTGGTATGATGAGTGAAGGTTCCTGTGAAGAAAGAGACCTTTGCCAAGCGTAAAAGTCCAGTAGAAAGAAAAGAAGATCAAAGATCGGAGAGTACGGAAACTGGAAGCAAAGAGAAAAAGATGAATCACTCATAGATGTATTGAATAAAAATACCGCATATAACATAGAATGAAAAATGTGTAAAGAAACATTGAAAGGACATGTTATAATCTCAGATTTGTTATAAAAGCAGGAATGACTTGACAGAAGATTTAATACATAAAGTATTGAATGGATATGAAAATCATTCAAGTGATAAAATAACAGACGACAAAGGTCTCACAGGAACGTAGAATCGCGAATAATCTCCGATACAAATATAAATTATAATAATAATACAATTAAATAACACTAAAAATGCACTTTCAAAAGGAATTGAAGGTGCATTTTTTTGACATTACAGACCTCATATGGTAGAATAATGAAAGAGTATCGGCTAGTGCCTAATGGACACATTCAGACCAAAACTAATATTTCAATGACAATGAGGTGAGTACAGTGGATAAGTATGAATATAAGTTAAAGACAGAAGAGATGCTGGAACTTATGGAAGATGGAGAATACAGAAAAGCAGCGGCAGCAGCAGATCTGATTGACTGGAAGCGTGTCCGTAACGCAGGGATGCTGATGAATGTCAGTGATATTTATGAAAAAACAAAAGAGTATCAGAAGAGCTATGATGTGATGAATCTTGCATATCGCCGTTCTGAAGGAAGCCGCAAGGTGATCTATAAGTTATGTTCTCTTGCAATTAAGACAAAGAATATAGATGAAGCAATCGACTATTATGACGAATTTATCCAGATTGCACCGAAAGATCCGAACAGGCATATCCTTAGATATCAGATCTTAAGAGCGCAGAGAGCGCCGATCGAACAGCAGATTGAGGCTCTGGAGGAATTTAAGAAGGCAGAATATATTGAAGAGTGGGCTTATGAACTGGCGAAGCTTTATCGCGAAGCAGGTATGATGACAGAATGTCTGGAAGAGTGTGATGATCTGATCCTTTGGTTCAGCGAGGGTAAGTATGTTTATAAGGCTATGGAACTGAAGATGCAGTATAAGCCATTGTCACCATCGCAGCAGCAGAAATATGATCACAGATATGAGAAGCTTTCTTCAGAGACAGAAGAAATACCGGATCTGGCTTCCTATTTAGGAGAAGACGAGGAAAAAGATTCTGCGTCAGAAGGAGCTGAAGCACTTGGAGATACAAGATCAATCGGGCTGACAGAACAGCCGGTGATGGAGAACGACAGTACTTCCGATGTGATTGACACGGATGCGGTTACTTTGGAAGCGGCAGAAGAGCCGGATGCCGAAGCAGAAAATCAGGAAGAAGCAGGAGTAGAAACAGCAGAAGTTATAGAAGCTTCCGAGGATGAGTCAGAAGTTCAGCCGGCAACGGTAGAGACAAGTGGAGATAAGAGAACACTTAGCAAAGATACTGCTTCCATACCGATTGTCAGTAAGAATCCGGTAAAACCAGTCAAGAAGAAACTTGGAGATACGATGCGGTTAGATGAAGCTCTGCAGCAATTACTCAATCCGAAACCGGAAGTTCAGGCAGAACCGGGAGAAGAAGTCGAACCGGATATGACAGATCTGGAAGAGGATATTGCAGCAATTGAGGATGTAGAAGATCTTGAGATCGTGAATCAACTGACAGAAGAGAAGAAAGCTGAGGAAGCCAGTAAAGAACGAGTAGTTCCATCAGGGATGAAAGAACTGATACCGGAACCGGAGACTTCAGAAGATGTCCCAGAAGATGCAGTTACTATAGAAGCAGGAGAAGCAGAACCGGAAGAAGTTCTTGAAGTAGAAGAGGCAGAACCGGAAGAGGAAGAAATTCTTGAAGCAGGAGAAGCAGAACCGGAAGAGGAAGAAATCTTTGAAGTAGAAGAAGCAGAACCGGAAGAGGAAGAAATCCTTGAAGCAGAAGAAGCAGAACCGGAAGAGGAAGAAATCCTTGAAGCAGGGGAAGCAGAACCAGAAGAGGAAGAAATTCTTGAAATAGATGCAGCTGAGTCAGAAGATCTGACAGATGAATCAGAAGATTTGTCTGAGGTGGAGGAACTGATCTCAGAAACTGAAGTTGTCAATGATGAAGATGATTCAGAAGGAGCAGCAGTAAGAGAGACTATGGACAATAAAAATAATGAAGAACCAATTTTATCACCAGAGATACAGAAACTGATTGATGAGATTGAAGGTGTTATTCCGGAAGAGGAAGAAGTAGATGCAACAGTAAGTTCAGAAGAAGTTCTTGAGGTAGAAGAAGAACCACATGAAAATATGGGAGAGCTTGCGGATGATCTCAGACTCGGTGAGGATGAGTACGAAGATTATGATGCGTATGACTGGGATGATGCAGAAGAGTTTGACGAAGATGATATTTTAGATGATTATGAAGAGTCGGATGACGATTTGTTGGATGGTTATGAAGAGTCGGATGACGATCTGCCGGATGATTATGAAGACGCTGATGATGATCTGTTCGGTGAGGAAGAAGGATATGATGATCTGGATGCCTATGGTTATGAAGAAGACGATGAGGATGATGAAGTAATTAATCCAAGAGATCTTTTCACAGCAGAAGATAAGATTTCAGATGATGATCTTCTTGGTCTGAATTCTTATGAAGAAGTGCCAAATTTTGAAGATGAATTCAGCGTGAATCCAGCGCATAGTGAGGAACCGGATGACAGAGAGATTCCGGATGAAGATGACGGAATTGATATCATGTCTGCGACGACACCATTGAGCCGTAAAGAGACTGCAAAATTGATCGCAACAGGTAAGACATCACCATTGCCATTAGATGAGATTGCAGATGCAATGTCTGATACAGGATTCATCGTGCATGGTCGTTATGATCTTGAAACACAGAGCGGAATCGGTACAAGAGCAGGACTTACAGATGAACAGAAGAAACTCTTCTCTTATTTCGTACCTGTACGTGGTATGAGTGAGCAGCTGGTAGATGTACTTGAGCAGGATAAGAACTGTACAAACCGCAAAGGAACTTCCAGAACAGGAAACCTTCTGATTATTGGAAATAAAGGAAATGGAAAGACAGTCCTTGCTGTTGATGTTGTAAAGGCAATTCAGAAGCAGCGTGATATCCGTCAGGGCAAGGTTGCGATTGTAACAGGAGAGTCACTGAATAAGAAGAGAATCGGAGACATTTTCCGTAAACTGTACGGCGGTGCACTGATCATTGAAAAAGCCGGACAGATGAACGAAAAAACACTCGCCAAGCTGAACAAAGCAATGGAGCAGGATACAGGAGAACTTTTAGTAGTTCTTGAAGAGCAGAGAAAACCACTGGACAGACTTCTTTCTTCCAACAGAGAATTCAGAAGAAAATTTACTTCCAGACTTGAAGTGCCGATCTTTATTAATGATGAGCTTGTAACATTTGGACAGACTTATGCTCAGGAGAATGGTTACAGAATCGATGAGATGGGAATTCTTGCACTGTACAGTAAGATTGATTCTTTACAGAGAGAAGATCATGCAGTAACAGTAGCAGAAGTGAAAGAAGTGATGGATGATGCGATCGCTCATTCACAGAAAGCTTCCGCAAAGAAGCTTGTAAAGAGAGTATTTGGAAAGAATACAGATTCTTCCGACAGAATTCTGCTTTCAGAGAAAGATTTCAACATTTAATGACATATATTTGTTAAGAATTAATAGACAGTCAGTAAAACGACTGTCTATTTTTGTGCAATAATACATTTTCTCTTTCTTTTTTATACAGTATCAAGTATAATAAAACTATAGTGTTCAAGGGGAGAATGAAACTTTGTTACCAATTGAAAGATTCGGTAATGTGCCTTGATCTATAAGAAATTGTATGGTTTTTAAATCATTACAATCAGGAATATATTTGAGCAGTGAGGTGGCTTTATGGTTAAGAAAAATAGCACGAAGACGAAAGTGCAACCTTATGAGATCGGAGAACTTGACCATTATCTTTTTGGGCAGGGAAATCATTATGAGATTTATAAAAAGATGGGTGCCCATGAGGTGACAAAGAACGGAAAAAGAGGAGTATATTTTGCGGTATGGGCTCCTCATGCAGTAAACGTTTCTGTAATCGGAGAGTTTAATGACTGGGATGAGACGAAAGATAAGATGAAGAGAGGGGAGCCTCTCGGAATATACACATGCTTCGTTCCGGAGGCGAAGAAAGGGGATTTGTATAAGTTCTGTATAGAGACACAGGCGGGTGAGAAGATCTATAAAGCAGATCCATTTGCTAATTATGCAGAGCTCCGACCGGGAACAGCATCCAGAATTACAGACATTTCTAATCTGAACTGGTCAGACAGTAAGTGGATGACAGCTCGTGAGAAGTGGGATAACAAAGAAGAACCAGTGTCTATTTACGAAGTGCATATGGGTTCCTGGATGAGACATCCTGGAAGAGAAGATGAAGGATTCTATACATATCGTGAGTTTGCAGAAGCAATTACAAAGTATGTAAAAGAGATGGGATATACTCATGTTGAGTTGATGGGAATCGCAGAGCATCCGTTTGACGGTTCCTGGGGATATCAGGTGACTGGATATTATGCACCAACTGCACGCTATGGAACACCGGAAGATTTTGCATACATGGTGAATTATCTTCATAAGAATAATATCGGTGTTATTCTTGATTGGGTACCAGCGCATTTCCCAAAAGATGCACATGGTCTGGCAGATTTTGACGGAACACCGACATTCGAATATCCAGATCCGAGAAAAGGTGAGCATCCTGATTGGGGAACGAAGGTTTTCAATTATGAAAAACCGGAAGTTTCTAACTTCCTTCTGGCGAATGCATTGTTCTGGGTTGAACATTATCATGTAGACGGACTTCGTGTAGATGCAGTGGCATCTATGCTGTATCTGGACTACGGAAGAGAAGATGGACAGTGGATTCCGAATAAATTTGGCGGAAATGAGAATCTTGAGGCGATTGCATTCTTTAAACATTTGAATTCTGTAGTTTGCGGAAGAAATAAAGGCGTTATGATGATTGCAGAAGAGTCCACAGCATGGCCGAAGGTGACAGGATCTCCTGAGGATGATGGACTTGGATTTGCTTTGAAGTGGAATATGGGTTGGATGCATGACTTTACAGAGTACATGAAACTAGATCCTTATTTCAGAAAGAATGCACATCACATGATGACATTTTCTATGGAATATGCATATTCAGAGAACTATATTCTTGTACTTTCTCATGATGAGGTTGTTCATCTGAAATGCTCCATGTTGAATAAGATGCCGGGAGAAGGATGGGATAAGTTCCGCAACTTGAAGGTGGCATACGCATTTATGATGGGACATCCTGGAAAGAAACTTCTCTTTATGGGACAGGAGTTCGCACAGCTTCGCGAGTGGAGTGAAGAGAGAGAACTGGATTGGTTCCTTCTTGCAGAAGAACCACATCAGCAGATTCAGAACTGGTATAAAGATTTGCTTCATCTTTATAAGAAGAATAAGGCATTGTATGAGTTGGATAATGATCCGAAGGGATTTGACTGGATCAATAAGGATGATATCTTCCGGAGTATTTTCAGTTTCACAAGACATTCAAAGGATGGGAAGAAGAATCTGCTTTTTGTATGCAACTTTACACCGGTAGACAGACCGGATTACCGTGTTGGTGTTCCGAGAAGAAAGCAGTTTAAGCTTGTTCTTAACAGTGATGAGACAAAATACGGCGGATCAGGAGAGGAACGCCCATTGGTTTACAAACCAGAGAAGCAGGAATGTGATGGTCAGAAATATTCCTTTGCATATCCTCTTCCGGGATATGGTGTGGCAGTATTTGAGTATTAAGTTGTATAGTATAATGTTTTCCACGAATAGATGGAACAGGAATTAGACATACATTAATTTGCCCCTGCATAGATTGTAAAAAACAAACTATGCAGGGACTTTTCTATGAGAGAATATATTGAGGAGCGTGCAGTAGAAATTGCAAATTATATTATAGAAAATAATGCGACAGTGAGACAGACAGCAAAACAGTTTCGGATTAGTAAGAGTACGGTGCATAAGGATGTTACAGAACGTCTGCTTCAGATCAACCCATCATTGGCTCATGAAACACGTAAGGTTTTAGACACCAACAAATCAGAACGTCACATCCGGGGAGGGCTCGCTACCAGAGAAAAATATTTACACTTGCATGCTTCCAATTATTGAAGTTAATGTTACAATAAAAGAGGATATTCAATCAGAAACACGGACATTGAGAGGAGACTGTTCAAATGCGGGTGGCAATCGTTGAAAGGGATGAAAAAGTATTAGAAGAACTGAAAAAAGGTTTAAAACGCGTAGATCCGAATTACGAGTTGGCGGGGATTGCAGGGAATGGACAGTCTGCATATGAGATGATAACAGTTATGCAGCCAAATCTTGTTATCATGGACATTGGGCTTCCGCGGATGAATGGGTTAAATCTTTTGAGAAAATTACGCACGGAAGGACGTGAGTTCCGTGTGATTATTATAACAAAGGATGAAGATTTTCAACAGGCAAAGCAAGCAATCGATCTGGGTGTGGACGGATATTTAGTACAGCCGTTCCGGCCGATGGAGCTTAAGAAGGCATTAAGCCGTATTCATGAAAAAATCAGGAATGAATATTGGATGCAGGCTTCTTTTACTGTTGAAAATGTTCTGTTAAGCTGTAGATATGGAGAAATTATATCGAATCAGAAGTTAAATGAAATGACTATCCGAAAATATGGTTTTACAGTGGATGATCCTGGATATTTATTTACGGTTTCAATGGCAGACGAATACGAGGAGCAGAAGGAAAATATACGTGGATTTCTCGAAGAAATCTGTAGACGTGAGTGTGGATTTTCGGCATCTGTTATATGTTCGGATCGATGGAAACAGGTGTATCTGATCATTTACCGGGTACGTGAAGCAAGGAACTGGAAAGAATATTTTCAAAAAAATGTAGTTACTGGATTATGTAGGAATTTTCCGGGGACAATTATTTGTGTATGGATAGAGACAAAACAGCTGACAAAGCTGACAGATGCAATGATTCAGGCAGGAAGTCTCATGGAATGGAATCTTCTTCAGTCGCGAGGAGTTTTAATCTGTCAGCAGACAGTTGAGAAATTTGAAGCTGTTCCGGTGCGTTATCCGGTAGAATTAGAACAACGAATGCGAGAAATGATTTTCGATGAAAACAAGAAAGGAATTGCCAGACAATTTCAACTTGTTTGTGAGGAAATGAAAAGAGAAAAATATTTTCCAAAAGAAATAAAATACAGTATCATTCGTTTTTGCATGGCAGCTGGATTGAATTATAGAAATTATGGCGGGGAGATTGACGAAACAAAAATCCTGAGTCTTATGCAGCAGATTACCTATGCCATCAGCTGGAAACAGATAGAGAAAGCGATTCAAGGCTTGGAACGGATGATATCATATGAGCATAAATTTGAGCAGTACAGTACGCTTATTCAAAAAGCAATGGAAATTATAAAAAAGAATATGACAGTGGTATTACATTGGAAGAAGCAGCGAGCCAGCTTTATGTATCGGAAGAATACTTGAGTTCTCAGTTTAAGAAGGAGACAGGATATAATTTTACAGAAACTGTGAGGAAATACAGGATAGAAAAAATAAAGGAGCTTCTCAGGACAACAAAATATAAGATGAATCAGATTGCGGGGCTTGTCGGTTACTCTGATCCCAAATATATGAGTAAGGTGTTTAAAGAGGAGGAAGGAATTTTACCGACGGAATACAGACGTAACTCCAATGGGATTTCATAATTAGGAGTAATTTCATATTGCTTATAGAAAAAAGTAGGGAATAAGAGGCATATTTAATTAAAAAATACACTTTTATAAAAAATTTCGCCCTTTTAAATATAAAAAATGTGCTATGATATATGTGAAAAGTGAAAAGGATTTCATAGCCGTTAAGGCAGAAAGAGGTGAAAAGAATGAGCACAATGAACATTACTTTCAAACACCCGGATGAGATCATTGATTTCTTGAAAACAGTATGTAAATTTGACTTTAACATGGACATGAGAAGAGGACGGGCAGTAGTAGATGCGAAGTCATTACTTGGAATCATGAATCTGGGATTGAATAACGTGATTGAACTGCAGATGTATGCAGACGATTGCACAGAACTTGAAAGACAGCTAGAAAGATTTGCAGCATAAAATGGAACATAAAAATGGGATGTCGAGCATTTGTTCGGCATCTTTTTTGTTTTGGATAGATCAGAAGGGGAATAATTACCGTGTATAGTAATAGAAATTGTGGATAAGATTTTATTTTACATAAACAAATACTTGTAAATCAATGCTTCCTCTACTATAATGAAAAACAGAAAAAGATATATAAATAAAGTAAATAGTTTTGATTGGATTTTACAGGAGGAAAGATTTGAAGAAAGAATTAGTGATTGTCCTTGACTTTGGTGGACAGTATAACCAGCTGGTCGCAAGACGTGTCAGGGAGTGTAATGTATATTGCGAGATTTATTCTTATAAGACAGATATTGAAAAGATCAAAGCAATGAATCCGAAAGGAATCATTCTCACAGGCGGACCGAACAGCTGTTATGAGCCGGATTCACCGACTTATTCAGAAGAACTGTTCAAGCTTGGAATTCCGGTTCTCGGACTTTGCTATGGCGCACAGCTGATGTCTCATGTACTTGGTGGAAAAGTTGAGCGTGCAGATGTAAGAGAATACGGTAAGACAGAAGTTCTTATTGATAAAAAAGACTCCAAAGTATTTGAGGGTGTTTCAGAGACAACAACATGTTGGATGAGCCATTTTGATTATATTTCAAAGATTGCTCCGGGATTTGAAATTACAGCACACACTGCTGACTGTCCGGTTGCAGCAGCTGAGAACGCAGCTGAGAAACTGTATGCAATCCAGTTCCATCCAGAAGTACTTCATACAGTAGAAGGAACAAAGATGATCAACAACTTTGTAAAAAATGTATGTGAATGTGCGGGCGACTGGAAGATGGATGCTTTTGTTGAGAATACAATTGCAGAGATCCGCGAGAAGGTTGGAAACGGAAGAGTATTGCTCGCACTGTCAGGTGGGGTTGACTCTTCAGTGGCAGCAGGACTTCTTTCCAAAGCCATTGGAAAACAGCTTACTTGTGTATTCGTAGATCACGGACTTCTTCGTAAAAATGAAGGAGATGAAGTTGAGGCAATCTTCGGACCAGAAGGACAGTTTGATCTGAACTTTATCCGCGTAAATGCGCAGGAAAGATATTATAACAAACTTGCAGGCGTTACAGAGCCAGAAGCAAAACGTAAGATTATCGGTGAAGAATTCATCCGTATCTTCGAAGAAGAAGCAAAGAAGATCGGTACTGTTGAATTCCTTGCACAGGGAACAATTTATCCGGATGTGGTAGAAAGTGGTCTTGGCGGAGAATCCGCTGTGATCAAATCTCACCACAATGTAGGAGGACTTCCGGATTTTGTAGATTTCAAAGAAATCATTGAGCCGCTTCGTGATCTTTTCAAAGATGAAGTTCGTAAAGCAGGACTTGAGCTTGGACTTCCTGAAAGACTCGTATTCCGTCAGCCATTCCCAGGACCGGGACTTGGAGTACGTATCATCGGCGAAGTAACAGCTGAGAAAGTTCGTATCGTTCAGGATGCAGATGCTATTTATCGTGAAGAGATTGAAAATGCCGGACTTGATAAGACAATTGGTCAGTATTTTGCAGCACTTACGAATATGAGAAGCGTTGGTGTTATGGGTGATGAGAGAACTTATGATTATGCTGTAGCTCTTAGAGCCGTTAATACGATTGATTTCATGACTGCAGAGGCAGCGGAGATTCCGTATGAAGTTCTGAATAAAGTGATGAGCAGAGTTATAAATGAAGTTCGTGGGGTGAATAGAATATTCTATGATCTGACGAGTAAGCCACCGGGAACGATTGAGTTTGAATAAATCGAGTTGCTTAAAAAAGCCAGTGTTTATGCGGGTTTCAGCGATTTCGATTAGTCTTTTGATAACAAATTGATAACAGTCATAGCAAGTGCCATTATTCTTGTTATCCAGTGGT
>ENA-OUNH01000177-OUNH01000177.1-human-gut-metagenome-genome-assembly--contig:-NODE-177-length-23688-cov-3.552905_pt1 | contig 23688 bp, 32 predicted proteins | sample MGYA00242806_ERZ504814 | MGnify/ENA primary metagenome ERZ504814 (study PRJEB26092, sample SAMD00036389) | human gut metagenome | host: Homo sapiens | study: EMG produced TPA metagenomics assembly of...
TCGTTGTTACAGAGAATTCTTCATCAACAGGAATACCACTATCAAAGGATTCTGAACATTTTACCTTAATTGATTTTTTCTTTACTTCAAGAACAGTTGCATCAAAATATACTTGTTCTTTTTCCTGTAATTTCTCAGAGGTATCTTGTTTACTATTGAAAGTGACAAACTCATCCCACAATTTATCGAAATTAACAAACTCATAATACTTTTCATCAACACCGAAATAATGTCCCGGACAGAGTGTAACAACGTCTTTTCCTTGGAAATAAAGCTTATAGTAAGTAACTGCTCCACTTGATAATGCTTGATTTTTATCAACTTCATCACCAAGCTCAACTTGATTCAGCAAATGGACGAACTCCTTCTTTTCCTGATCAGACAATGTATAGGAATAATTTCCATCTTTTCCACCTGTTGTGCCAGAAAGTTCGATTTTATCAATTTCAGACACATCTATAGTTCCAAACTCAATAGCAGAATGGGTGCTATTCTTTTGACAGCCGGACAATAGAGTTACCGTGATCAGTATGAATGATAGGATCATTTTTGAAACTGTTTTTTACATTTTGTTTTAAACATTTTTCTGCCCTCCTGCTAGTGTACTGCCTCATTGTTCGCTATTTTATCAAGTTTGGCAAAGTATTTTTACCATTTTTCTTTGAATCAATTATAACATGAACAAGTTTGCTTTTTCACTTGTTATATGATAAATAAACGAAAAAATACATGTGTATGATTTTTAGTTCATACTCATGCATTTTTTCTACTTAATTATTGATTCATTTCATCCAACAGCTGTTCGATTTTCAATACAAATAGATCGAATGCTACATCATTTTTCCACTGTTGACCACGATGTCTGCCTTGGAACGTGTTGGTTCTACATACAGATAATGCATTGGTTTTACAGTTGTCAGGTATTGTTTAATGATACCGTTAAGATCTCTTCAGCGCTCTTCCACATCTCGGGATATTCTGCGGAGAATTCGTTCATCTGCGTCAGCCTCTACGTAGATTTTGATATCTAGAAGATCACGAATCCGTTCATCGGCTAAAAGAAGAATTCCTTCTACGAGAATTACAGGTTTTGGTTCGATTCGAATCACTTCATCAGAAAGATTATGAAGACTATAGTCATATACCGGACAATCAATTGCTCTTCCGGCTTTTAATTCTTTTAAATGTTCTACCAGAAGATCTGTTTCCAAAGAATCCGGATGATCATAATTCATAAGAACTCTTTCTTCGAATGGAACTCCTTCTTGTTTACATTTCTTCCGGCAGGAATATACGGTGAGATCGAATATCCTTTGATATCGATAAAAACTGCCCCAATTACAACAATCCCCATATTTAGTTACTCTCTATCCTTCCCATATAGTAAAATCCTTTGCATTCATCAAGATGAACGTCAACCAGCTGACCGATCAGGCTTTCATCCCCCGGGAAATGAACGAGCAGATTATTACTCATGCGACCTGTCATCAGATGCTTGTCATGTTCATTGACACACTCTACGAGAACTGTCTGCACGGTTCCTTCATGAATTGCACACTGTTCTGCAGAAATTGTCTGAACTTCATGTAAAAGACGATTGAAACGATCTTTTACAACGTCTTCCGGAATCTGATCTTCCATTACAGCAGCAGGTGTTCCGGTACGTTTTGAATAAATAAAAGTAAATGCACTGTCATAGCGGACTTTTCTTACAACATCAAGAGTCTCCTGGAAGTCCTCTTCTGTCTCGCCCGGGAAACCGACAATAATATCTGTAGTAAGTGATATATCCGGAACTGCTTTGCGGATCTTTTCAGCAAGTGCAAGATACTGTTCTTTGTCATAATGACGGTTCATAAGTTTCAGGATCCGACTGCTTCCGGACTGAACCGGAAGATGCAGATGTTTACAGATTTTTTTTGATTTACTCATCACTTCAATCAATTCATCTGACAGATCCTTCGGATGTGAAGTCATGAAACGGATTCTTTCAAGTCCTTCAATTTTTTCAATCTCCTGAAGAAGCTGTGCAAATGTCATCGGTTCTTCAAGGTTCTTTCCATAAGAATTGACATTCTGTCCAAGCAGCATGACTTCTACAACACCATCTGCAACAAGGCGTTCAATCTCGCGGATGATTGCCTTTGGATCACGGCTTCTTTCACGTCCGCGTACGTAAGGTACGATACAGTAACTACAGAAGTTGTTGCATCCGAACATGATATTTACACCAGACTTGAAAGGATATTTTCTTTCAACCGGAAGATCTTCGACAATCTTGTCTGTATCTTTCCAGATGTCAATAACTGTTCTGTCAGACTGCATTGCAGATGTTAAAAGCTCAGCAAATTTATAAATATTATGTGTGCCGAAAATAAGATCGACAAAGCGATAGCTCTTTTTTAACTTTTCGATAACTTCCGGTTCCTGCATCATACATCCGCAAAGTGCGATCATTTTATGAGGATTCTTTTTCTTCATTGCGCCGAGCTGTCCGAGACGGCCATAGACACGAAGGTTTGCATTCTCACGGACAGTACAGGTGTTGTAGATGACAAAGTCGGCTGTCTCTTCGTCTGTGCCTTCTACATAACCTACTTTTTCTAAAATACCAAGGAGTTTTTCAGAGTCGCGAGCATTCATCTGACACCCGAATGTTTGAGTAAAAAAGGTCATGGGACGTCCTAATTCAGCGGACTTCCGCTTCACGTAGTCCCTGGCTTTCGCCATGAAATAGAACTGTCTGTTCGGTTCGAATTCTGGCGCCTTGACGTCAATGTCTACCAGATCCAGACTAATTTCTTTCAGCCTTTCAGCCGGAACTTCGCGCAAATCTATTTTATTATACATAAACTTTTCCTTTCATGTCTTACATTTTCGTTAAATTTCATCGCCTGTTTGTTTGTCTACAAATACAATTTTCAGTTCGCAACCCAGGACGCCGGCGATCTCCGCAAGTTCTGATTCCTTGAAATTGCACCGCGTCATTTTGTTAGAAAAATTCTGTCGCGTCTGGTTTGTTCCTTCCGCCAGGTCGCCCATTGTCATATTTCGACGGCCAGCCAGAAAGCGGATCTTTTCCGCCGTGTTCATATCCATTCGATCAACCCCTTTCTGTTGTGTGTATCATTTTACTTTATACACTCTATAATGTCAAGTTGAAATTATTTCTTTCTTTTTTAATCGTTTTCTTTACATTTATACTTGACATTTTACACTTTATAGTGTATTACAATATCATAAAGCAAAGGAAATAAACATCCAGTAGAAAGGTTAAAATGGTGGTAGATATGGAAATCAAAAGACTTAAAAATACAAAATTCGGAACAAACAAGATCGCTAGAGTCGTGACCGGCTGGGCACTCTATGAAGCCGGTAAGGGCTGGATCGCTTTCAGTCACGACCGCGACCAGTTCGGGATCCTGGTTCCTTATATTCCGTGTGGCGGAAAGAAGGCGCTTCAATCCATCCTGGACGCCGGCGGCTTCGTCAGCTTCGACGGAATGGAATATGTCACCGAATTATAAAGGGCCGAAAGGCCCTTTTCTTTTACACTTTCTCGTGTATTATAGAAAATATTTCTTTCTGTTTTTAATCATTTTCTTTACATTTATTCTTGACATATTACACTTTATAGTGTATAATGTAAACATAAGATAAAGAAAAGAGGTAATCAAAATGTTAGATAAAAACGGAATGGAAATCAAAACAGGAATGGTTGTGGAAATCAGGGGCGCCTTCTTCAAGAATGATAATGGACTTTACTTCGTGGAACACTCCGCCGGGGATCCTGACTGGTGCGGCTCCGATCATAGCCTTCGCAAGATTTCAAAGCGCGGCAAAATCAGCCAGGCGAAGCACAACCTTTGTTTTTGGCCGATCGGAATTTTCATCAGCGACCGGTTCAAGGCCGCCGAAGCGCGAACCTGGAACAAGGAACACGCGACAATCGAAATCAGAACCGAAATTGACCGTTCAGAAGTTGCCGACCATTTTGACCAGATGGCCGAAGATCTCACCGATCAGATCCAGCGTGAAGCCTGGGACTATGGCGAAGACAGCCAGACCGTGAAGACGTCAACCGCAATTCAGAAACATTATAGACAAGTAGCTTCGGAAATATTAGCATAATAGAAACAGGGCGGCCGGCGTGGCCGCCTGGAAAGGTGGAGACATGAAAGATACATATTTCGATAATTTGAAGGTTAGATTATTTACAGATTGTAGCAATGTGAACGATTGCGAAAAACAGAAGGATCTTGAAAGGAACCGTGTAAATTATGGGTGCGCGATTTCCTGGGCGCAAGTAATGCGCGATTTCGGCCATGACGTGGATCTTCCTGTTTATGATAGCGACGGATTTTTGAGGATCGCGAAAATCGTGATTGACGGTGAAGTTTATGTTGACTTCGAAGTTACAAAGAAGGAAATCGAAAATCAGAGTAAATCAGAATAAATCAAAGTTTGTCAGAGAATATCAGAATATATCCCACGAACGCATAAAAGCCCCGGAAATGGATTTTCCGGGGCTTATTGTGTATTTGTCCACTTACGGCATTAAAACGCAAATCTGGGCGGCTGGCGCGTTCAGACGGGCATTTCCGCGCCGCCTGTTCTGCCTGGGAATTGGTCGGGGATTTTGTTTCCCCCTTATACCCCCTTCCCTTGCGCCCATTGTATCATACATTTTATAAACTGTAAAGTGTAAGTTGTAAATATTTGTTATAAATTCAAAATTCTAAAGTGTATTACACCCGTGAACCGAATTCATCGTCAAGAGCGATCCAGCCGTCTTCGTTCGTCGCGTAGGACTTCAACAGGCCCCACAACTTCGCGCCTGGGCCTTCCTTCGTCTTTACGATGGTAAAGGATCCGACGCCAGTGTGTACCGCCTGGCCGTTCTTCTTGTGGTAGTCGTAAGTTGTGCCAGGGCCTTTTCTGATCCGCAAATCAGGAATCTTCACGCGGAACACGAAAGATTCATTCGCGGCGGCAACGCAAGGATAAATTTCTTTTCCTGAATTGTCGAATACTTTATAGCCGCTGTTCTGCTTGCAAAGTTCGATCGCGTTTTCCTTCTGCTTGAAGGCGCCGATCTGAGTGTCGGCCTTGTCCCAGGACTTACGAACGCGGAAATATCCGGTTCCGGCGGTGCTTTCCTTCTGTTCCTGGGTAGCCTTGAAGGAAACATAATCAGGGATCGTGGTAATGAACAGGCCGCTTTTCAGCTTATACCACTTTTCATCGGCGGAGATTCCGACGACGGTAAACACGCCTTCGTGTACAATCTGATCGACGGCGGCCGTGTAGCTAGGCGCCTTTCGGATATTCAGGCCGTCTTCGCCCTTGTAGATAACCGTAACGGTTCCGTTCATGGCGTTAATCTTCTGGTTGCTCTTGTCGTCGCTGGTGTTGTCTACTGGCGCGGAAGGAACGGTTGTGACGGTCTGGCCGGACATTGCCTTTTTGACATCCTTTCGGAACTGATCCATTGTCAGGCCGTACTTGTTCCAGATATGTTCGGGATCGCCATGGTTCGACGCGATTCCCTTCGCGTGGCCCTCGCGGTGGCTCATTAAAACATTGCTGTTTTCCGGGTTGAAGCCGTACTTCTTGCAGATATACGCGAAGAACTGGACGGCGTTCGCGTAAGTTGCCAGGACATGGGCCTTCGTGTTGCTTCCGTCGCCTGTTTCAATCCAGGAAGAACCACCCGTGTACTTAATAGTCGCCGGTTCTGTCATTTCAATGCTGATAAGTGAATTGTTTCCGCTTCCGTTCGAACCGGATCCGCAATGCCAGGCGCGGAAGTTCCACGGTAAAAGCTGTAAAACGACCGCGGCTTTTCCAACGACCGCATGAACGCACGCGCCCGTTGAAACGGAAAAGTTGTTCGCGATAACCTTCGGATCCGGCTGTGGACAACCGATACTGTGAAGCATACCGCCGGCCGGTGTGATTCTGCGGCCACTCTTATAACAAGGGCTGTTTGTCAGAAGATATTCTTTGATTTCAATACTCATTTTGTCTTCACTCTCCTTTACATCGTACTTGTGAAGTTCCCATCGTTCAATGATGGAACAGATCTTTTCGACGTATGTTACGTCGGTGGCGTAGCCGCCGTTTTTGATGATCTGGATCGCCTTTCTGTAATCTGTTTCGCCCGAAAGTCCTTCATACCGCTTTGCGGCTCCTTTCATGGCGCCCAGTAAGTAAAGCGAATGATCGTTTATACTGGCCTGAATGTCCGGGTATGCGCGGAAATCGGCAACGACGGAATATTCTTCGCCGTTCTTCTTCTGTTCTTTTGTGGTCTTCGTATATTTTGAAGTGCCGTCCCAGACGCTTTTCCAGGTGTTCCCACTTAAAGAACACTTCATTCCGAAAATGTTGTTTGCGTTCACGGCCAGGTCAGTAGAGCCGTAACCGCTTTCTAAAATTGCCTGTGCCATTGTTACGGAAGCAAGTATTCCGCTTGCTTCCGCGTCTTTCATGGCATACGGCGCGATTTTGATAACAAAATCTTTTTCCGACATTGATTAGTCCTTCTTTCTGTAAAATCTGGCCCAGATCTCGAACAAATAGTCCCAGCCCTTACAACACACGATCGCCACGATGAACGCCGCGAAAATGACGGCTACAAGGTAATACCACACGAACGCGATTGACGCGTAAGACAGGTAAGCAAAGAAGCCGATCACGCAAATTGCAAGGGACAGAATAAGAACCTGGAACTTTGTCGGGATCTTGTCCAGGAAGCCGATCCCCTTTGTAAACTCTGTGATAACCGAAATCAATGTACAGATTGCGGCCACAATCAGGATGATTTTTGAAGCGTTTTCAATGATAAATTCAATGTTCATGTTGTTTTCTCCCTTCTGGTGTAAAAATAGTTTTCAGTTATAATCCGAAGCCGGTTCGAACAATGGTTGTTAAAAGCCCGATGGCCGCGACGATAATAGCCGCCACAACAGTTCGGAAAAGCCATTTATTCGATTCGGTGAGATCTGCGACGGTCTTCTGGACGTCTTCAAGATCGCTTTTGATTCGAAGAATTTCTTTTCGTTTTCATAGGTCTTGATTTTGGCGTTGTTGTAACCGTCAAGTTTTCCTTCGATCTTGATAAGTCGATCAAGAACTTCTCTTTCAAATTCTGCTTCCATACCGTGAACCCCCTTTCCTGATTATTAGACAAAAAATAACCTGGTAAAATGCCAGGCTATGAATTGTTATCTGGAACCCGGAAAGAAAATTCGTCGATAATCTTTCGGAGAAGGTTTCCGGCCGTGAAGTGGCTTATCAGACCGAAATAACTTTGCATGGTGTTGTTGACTTTCTCCCATGTAAGCCGGCCCATTTCAAACATTTTCTGAATGAACCGGATCCGGCGATACATTCTTTGTCGTGTCGATTTTCGAACACGGATTGTCAGCGGCGTAATAAGGGCGCCGACAAATGTTACCGGAAGATAAGCCGGTCGGATTGATGTCTTGTTATTTAATTCAAGGTGCAATTCCTCATTCAGAAATCTTTCGATTTCATCCCTTGCCGCGAACGCCTTTTCCTTACTGTCAAAAAGTGCGATCACGTCGTCTACAAACCGAATATATTTTTCGATATGAAGAACGTGTTTACAAAACTGATCCAATTCGTTCAAGTAAATGTTCGCGAACATTTGACTTGTCAGGTTTCCGATCGGCATACCGCGATTGTATAACCAGTCTTCTTGTTTGCACAACTCCGGCTGGACGCCGGAAGGAAGGCCGAAGGCGGTATGTTCGCAATTTATCAGTTTATCCAGGTCGCGAAGAATCAGTTCGTCCTTGATGTGCTTTTTCAAGATCTTCATAAGGATTTCGTGATCGACGCGGTAAAAGTATTTTGCAATGTCAAGTTTTAAGACGTACCAGTGTTTCGGACTCCGGTTGACCTTTCGAAGCCAGATCTGTAACTGTTTTCTTGCCTTGACGGTTCCCTTACCCTTCCGGCAACCGTAACTATGCGTTATATACTGCCGGTCGAATAAAGGGTTTAGTTTCTGGTAATACGCCCATTGAACGACACGATCCCGGTACTGTAAAGCCATGATAATTCGGGGTTTCGGCTCATAAATCTGTTTCATGCGGTACTTACCGACACGATAGGACGATTCAAGCGGATTCCCTGGGATCCCGTCTTTCGGGTAGTATGTTAGTCGATTCGTGAGATCAATGATTTCTTCTTCCCTATGCGCGGAGAATTTCAAGTTTTCGTCGCGGTTGTGCTTGCCCTGGGAAGCGTTGCGATCCGCTTCAAGTAGGTTCGACGGGTCGATGATTTCTTCGTGCGTAATGTCGAAAGTCTTCATTGTGGTTAATTCCTTTCGTTGGAATTGTGCGCCCTTGCTTTCGGCGTGGGCGCGGCGCTGATCGTTACGCCCTTCACTGGCTTTCGCCAGGTACTAACCGCATTATCAGCAAATTTAATTTCTCCGGCGCCATGGCCGGAACTGAAACAGATCCCTTTTCCCTTTCTTGCACTGTGAAAAGTCCGTAAACTTTCCCGTCTGGCTAAAAGGATAAGCGGAGAAGAAGCCGATGTTCGTCCTGACGTTCGAACGTGGGTTGTTCAAGTTCAACGCGGAAGGGCCAGCGTTCGAAGTGTTGTTGTAACTGCCAGAGACAATCGGCAAGCGTTTTTGACCTGTTCCCTCTGCCGGAAATTATTTTCCGGCGGTTGTGCTGGTTTCCTTTTGTGATCGGATCCAGCCGCCGAGTAGCCGCCCGATTTCACATAACTTTTCTGAAACCAGTATGTAACGCTTTTCGTCTACAAATTTCATGTCATACGACAAATCATTGAACATTCGCAATAATTCAAGCTGAACGTCCGCGTCTTGAAGTGTCGTTTTCTTGAAATACTTCTTTTGTGCCGTGATTATAAGAATCAGGAATTGAAACAGACACTTTTTATAGTCCGCCACAAACCCCAGCTTTTCACTTCTGGGATATTTCACAAAAGAAGTGTACAGATATTTCATAAGGTCTTTTGACCTTTGAAGAATTATCAGGCCGCTTCGTTGTTCCCGTCCTTCGTCGGTTTCGGGATTTCCCGACGCCCCGTATCTTCGCATATTTCCCATTGTTGCAATCCTTTCTTGTGTCTCAAAAATATAGGGGCTACTATCGTAGCCCCAAACAGAACACGGCTATCAGATTGCAGATTCCAACTCCATAAAAGCGGAGAAGAAGCCGATGTTCGTCCTGACGTTCGAACGCGGGTTGCTCAAGCCCAACGCGGAAGGGCCAGCGTCCGAAGTGTGGTGGTAACTGCCAGAGACAACCGGCAAGCGCTCGTCTTCGTTGTTGATCCAAAAAGCGCCGGTATGTGTGACGCCGCTTACCGGTGCAAGGAATAATTCCTTCAAGATCTCCGGGATCGTTGTCACGCCGGTTCCGGCCACAAGATTTCCGAAGTTTGCCGTGTAGGTACTGCCGGCCGCGCCGGTATCGGTTGCGATCTTGAAATCCTTTGTATATTTCAAGGTGCCAGGTGTTCCAGGCTCTACCAGGCTACCATTCGGAAGAATGGCCTTCCAATATGTGGACGCGGCAAGGTGTGAAACCTGTTTTGCGGCCAGGTTGCCGACGAAGATCTGGATTTCGCCTTTGTAAATTCTAAGGCCGGACATCCATTTCCAGACGTCACCCACGTAGTCGGCGATACCGTTTCGCGTTCCGTCATGGAACCAGGTCGCCGGGCCGGATCCGGTCGCGGTTCTGGTTGTTCTTGTTCCGCCCGATCCGTCGCTTTCGGTTGCGGTTGTCTCGCCCACCTCATAGGTGTATGTGTGGTGTTTTCCGTACTGGGTGTTGCCGCGCGGAATAAAACCGGATTTATAGATCAAATGGTTAATGACCGCACGTTCCGGGATTGACGCTAAATGCCAGCCCGTTCCCTTCGCATTACAAGCCGCGTGTGACGCGTCGTAATTGATGGACGCTTTCGGATCCACCAGCGGCCAGGAATAGGCCAGGCCGTCCACAATACAGTTAATAAATTTGCTGAAAAAGAAGCGCTTGTATTCCACATCGTCAACCACAAAGGCCGAATGTGTCTTTTCGCTTCCGCCGTCGAATAACTGGGCGTTTGTGCGCTTATTAAACGGGATCATAAAGGACGGAAGGCCCTTGACGTCCGAAATAATGGTACAACCGCCGCCAGTCAATCCTTCCGTGGCGAATTTCAGGCTGTCAAACTGGTAATTATTCATAGATTACACCTTCTTTCAGCGCGAACAGTGTCAAGGTCACGTTGTCCATAGAGAACGGAACCGGATCGCGCTTGATAATTGTTTTCTGGCTGTTTTCTGTTTCTTCGGAATAGTCCGGGTTCGGGATTTCTTCTTCTGTGTAGGCTCTGGCCGGAATGTCCACCTGTGCCACATAAAGAAGACCGACACCGGTTTCCAGGTTGCCGGCCATATCCGAAGTAATGTCGATATGGACGTCGTTGTCGGCTTCGTATTTTTTCAGATTCAGCATGATCTGATCGCCGACGTTCAGCCAGGTTTTCGTTGTGGAATAGGAAATCTTCTGGCCTTCGTTTGCTTCGATAATTTTCATCGTCTCATTCCCACCTCTCTTTTACATCATTCATTCGCGCGTTGATTTCTTCCGCGTATTCGCGATTCTGGGCGGCTGAATTGCCTTCGTGGCCGCCACCGAAGGCGCGTAACATCGCGGATTCCTGGGCGCGTCTTTCGTCTGATTTAATAATTACATTTGCTGGCATTAGTACAGTCCCCCGATCACATGAAGTTTTAATGTTACATTTTTGGCGCTACCATAGTAACGCACCTTAAAGGCGTTCAGGGCCTTGTCGAATACTTCTGCATACTCGACCGGGCCGTCCGCTTCCGTGACCTCAATATCGACCTTGTAATCGGTCTTATTGACAATCTTCGGAAGGGTGATCGTCTTCGCGGAATTGGTCGCCGGATATTTCAGCGAATTTGTGAGTGTCGCCGTTAATATCTGGCCGCGAAGATCGTCAACTGATTCCTGGATAAGTCGAAGGTGAATGGCGTTCGTGGCCGCGATCAGGTTTCCTTCCAGGATCCCCATGTCTTCGTTTCCGAAGTTGGTCGCGCTCTGCTGTGTGCCTTTCTGGTGGATCTCACCAGGGGCCGGCGTCCATTCTTTCACACCGTTTCCCAGATCCACGACGGAAACCCGTCTAGGGTACTGGACAATTCGGTCTTTCCAAAAAACCGGAATATACATCTTTTATCGCTCCTTTCTACTCATTCCCCGAAGACTGTACAATTTTGATCGTATAACGATACATGACGCCTTCGTCGAATTCCTCTTTGTTCAGGCTTTCGTTACCGCCGGCCCATAAGAAGCCGCCGCGATGATAGAAGCGAATTCCTGTAATAGAATCCGGGGCGTTATGATCGAACATAACATAGATCGCGATCCGGCCATCGGATAAAGTTTCCACATGGTCGATCGGAATTTTTGTCCAGGTATTCCCGGAACGGTATTCCGCGTAAGCGACAACCTTTTTCAAATATTCCTTCACGTCGTCGATTGCTTCGTCCGTTAAAGGAATATAATTTCCTTCTGTCATGCTGTTTCGATCTCCTTTCATTCTTCGTCCGCGGCGTATTTCTCCGCGGTGCTGTCATAATATAAGTTAAGTCCTTCACTTTCAGGCGCGACGGAAACGCCGCTTTCCGCCAGCACAAGACCAGTCGCCGGATCTGGATAAGAACCGGTTTCCTGGTCGCTGTCCGTCGGATAAACGATTGTCTGTCCGTCGGTGGCGCCTTCAAGATCGACTGTAACTTCGGATAAATGCAAGCCGGTTGAAATGTCCGGCGTGGTTCCGGCTGGCGTGTACTCTGCGAACGCTTCTTCTCCCTCTGCTTCAAGTGAAAGCTGAACTTCGGTCGGGATAAATCCAACCGCGGCCGCCGGATATGTGCCACACTCGAAATCACCACAAAAGGTATAGAAAAACGTCTGGTACTCTGATCTATCGAAAAATTTAAGCGTGATCCCGTTCTGAAAAGCCATGTAATCGAAACGGGAACGCGCATTTTTAACTTTATTCAAATAATTCAGAAATTCTTTTATGGAAGTCTGTGTCACTTCCGTTCCGACTGCAATTCGGAAATGGAAAGGCGCTCCGGCGTATGTGTACCATTCTTCGACCGACGTGTTATTGTCGCCGAACACGGTGTCGATCATTTCTGTCATGGCCTGGCTGGTTCCTAGCTTCATGTACCAGTAAATCGAATTTCGGATCAGACTTCTTTTGATTTCCGGCGAAAGCGACGTGTTATAAAACAGAACACGGCTTTCAACTGCCAGGAAGTCCAGCTTGTCGTCTTCGACCTTATCCAGATCTGCCCAGATATACACCCGGCGCAACCGTTCCATGAATTCTTTTTCTGAATATCAAACACCCGGCACGAAGCCAGGCGTTCAGGTGTCTTCATTTCTGCCGGAAGCGCGTCTTCTGTCCGGTAATCGTGAAGGCTAATCATTTTCAACGCCCCCGTAAACGAATTCGATCGTTCTTTCCTGGGCGACGGATGTTTCCGGGACACCCTGGAACGCCGGGGATTCGATAACGACGCGCTTTCCGCCGGCGGCTCTGACAAATTCTGTCAGGGTGTCCGGGTTAATGTCCCGGCCGATCTTTGTTTTTTGCCACTCGATATATGTATCTTTTGCGGCTTCGATCGCGCTCTTAATGGCCGCCAGATTGTTAATGTCACTTCGGCCAATATAATAAGTCGCCTTAATATCGTATTTCACAACGTCAGGCGGCGCGATCTGGTCTTTATCTGTAAGTGGAATAATCGGGTTGTTTTTCAAATATGCCAGACAGCCGTTGCAAAATGTCTGTGTTGGCAATTCTCCGCCGTTCAGAAGAATTCGGATGTCAACAACCGCGTCTTCCGGCTCGTAAATCTTCACATCCTCGATCGCCGCCGAATTGTACTGTTTCACCCAGTATTCGTAAGCGTCAGACGGGCCGGCTGTGGAATAGGACGACGGCGCCAGGAAAATTCGTTCACGGAAGTTTTCTTCTGTTTCTTCTCCGGCTCCGCCTTCCGACTTCGTTATATTTGTAACTTCGGCCACATAAGGAACCGGATCGACCAGGGTTTCAATCTGGCCGACAATATAATCATTTCCGACCGTTCCGACCGTTTCACACGTACAATCGACGTCGATATGATCCGCGCCGGCCGTGACCTCTGCGAAGTCGTCGGTTGCGAAATAAATTCCGTCCCCGGCGGTGACTCTGGTTCCGGCCGGGATATAAACCACTTCACGGCGGATTTCAGACAAAATAAAACGAACCGTTGTGACTGACGCCTTTGGTTCGTTGATAAAGGTCTTTTTCATAGATCCTAAATGTTTCAGGAAATCGCCGGTTGAATATTTCAAAAGGTTCTGTTTTGCCGCAAAGTCAAGTTGTTTATACATCTGGAACCACTGGCCGGCTTCAATCTTTAACTGAATGTATTCTTTATCGCCTGGGCGAAGGATCTTTTTCTTCCCGGTTTCCTGTTCATATTCATTTTGCCAGTTTGTAATATTTTCATTCAAGATCTGATCGAATGTAATGTCGTCTATGAACGATACGTCGGGAAGATCATATAGTTTCTGGATTTCATCAGCCATTATATACAAGCACCACCTTCGGAATTAAATTTCCGTTTCCATTTGCTTCGAACCGGACTTCATCGACCGAAACGCGGTCTTCGAATTCTTCGACAACTTCGATCGCTGAAATGGTATAAAGGTTCTGGGCCTGGTAGGCCGGCGCCGATATAACATCAGGATCAATCCCGACTTCCCGGTTCATCGGAATAGTGCCTTTTAAAACGGATAAAATAAAAGACACCTTTTCCATGATTTCTTGACGAAGGGAAAGTTCCACTTCGCTATTCATTACAATTTGTACGCCGTCAATTTCAATCATCGTTCGCGCCCCCCTAATAGTATTCCGTGGCCGTTACGGCGATTTCGACAGAAACAAGTTCGCCGCGGTTCCACACTTCCTTAAAGTTTGCGTCGATGGAATCAACCGTCCACTTTCCGCCGCCGATCTTGTGGCCGCCAATTACTAGCGGACAAACTTTTCCACTTTCACAATACTTTATCAGTTTGTCCTTCATAATACGGGGCCGTACACCGTGACCGGCGCGGATCTTCATTGTGAACGACACGCCTTCGTTGTTCGGGCCGATGAATTCCCGTTCCGATTTCTTCCGGTAACGGCTGTGTTCGGAATAGTTCGCGGAAGCGGCCTGTTTGAAATCATTAAAATTACAGATTTTCTTGTCGCTGGTTTCGAAGATAATGTCCCCGAAATATCCGATCATTTACACCACCGTCCTTCCTATGTCGGATAACTGCCGGAAACGGTCAGGTTGCCGCCCACATGGACGTTTCCGGTCGTGCTGATTGATTTTGCTGAAATGCTCCCGGCGCTGATCCTGCCAGTTACGGTTGCATTGCCGCCGACTGCCAGATTCCCGGAAACATTCAATCCTTCGACGTTCACGCTATCCGATACCACATCAAGGCGTTTCGCCTTCTTGTCGTACCGGATATAACTTCCGTCCCCGAAATCTTTTCGCCAGATCCCGGCGACGCCTTCCGGCGGCCGGTTTCCTTCTGCATACGGCGGCGGAAGAATCACGCCGCGCGTTCCGCCGTTTTCCAGGTGTACCACATATACAAGGGTTTCAACCGGTGGCGGATCAAATTCATTTGAGAAAAACGGCATATAAGGCGAAACGGCATTGTCACGGTCTTTATAGACGACCTGGGCCGTCCCGTCCGTGTAGTTAATCGCCGAAATATAGCCAACTCTTATAATATCGCTCATGTGTCCCCCTTTTTATCCTGGAATCGTCAGGACTGTTCCCGGCCAGATCCAGTGACCGTTGCTTGACGATGATTTTCCGTGTGATTTTGCGGCCGATTCGATGGTCGATTTATTTGTGTTATAAATCTGCATATACTTAGCACCGGATCCCAGGAATTTTGTTGAAATTCTCCACAAGGTATCGCCGCTTACAATGGTATAGGTCTTCGCCTTCGTGGAACTGCTGGCGGCTTTCTTTGTGGTGTTCCCGGACTCCACGGTCGCAACTGTGACGCCGTTTACAATCACGCATAGGTGCATATCAAGGCTTACGGTATAACCGCCGCTGGCGTCCTTTGTGTGTGTCACGGTGTCAATGTAATATTTCCCGTCCAGCTTGCCGAAGCCGGACATTTTTATATTTTTACAAGCGATATACTTCACGTCGCCCCTTGTTTTCACGTTAATAGACTGGCATTTCCTGTTATGCTCTAACAGTTTCGCCTTCGCCTTGATTTCCGCGTCTTGAAGGCTTTCCGCGGTTTCGTTCAGTTTCAGGATCCTTGATCCGTTCCTCATCATAAATTTATATTTCAGCGTCTTGTTTTTCTTAGAATCTGTATAGCAGATCTGAACGCCGTCATATAGTCGCGTCATGCTCTTAGTGGCCGACCAGGAAGAACATTTTGACCGATCAAGTGAAAGACTGGCCGCCTTCTTTTCATAGTCCGTCTGATCGAATACAACCATTTTCCGGTATATAATTTCATAGCCAGGTTATAAGACGCGCAAAGGCTGAAAGCGAATTCAACGTCCGTCTGGTCGGATTGCTCCATTTCGTCGATCGAATAGTCCTGGCCTGAGAAATACAAGCCGATCTTTGCCGTTGCGGCAATGCTCGAAAGAATTCCTTTGACCGATGTTTTCTTCCAGGTCTTCGATTTCTTCGTGACGTTGAAATCCGTGTTGATCGGTGTCGCTATGCCCCCGATCGTGGCAATTTGCGGCGGCCCGGAATATCCCAGGTCGTCAATCAGAAAATAACCACAATTCAGGCTTCGATTGTCGCCTTCTTTGTTCCAGTTCGTTGTCTTGATGGTAGCTTCCACATAGTCGCCCTGAATAGGGATCCAGCCGCCCCACCAGACGCCGCTTCGGTTGTTTAATTTCAAGGAAACAGTGTCGGCCGTACCACTCGCGTTGTCCACATACTCGAAGCCTTCTGTATAATCGGTTATTTTCTTTGTGATGTCCTTTCCGTTGTATTTCACGGAAACGTAAGACTGTCGCGCTTGCATGGCTTACACTCTCCATTCTGGAAGGTCTTCGTCGCTTTCTTCCGGCAACTCCGGGATATAAACCGGAGTGCCATCGGAAAACACGGAAATGTCCAGAAGGTGGGGATTGCTGTCCATCAGTAAGCCGATGTATTTCACGTCGCCATAAAAAGCATAGGCGATAGAGTCCCACATATCGCCAGAAACGGTTGTGTAGTATCTTTTTTCGTCCATATCATGGCCCCTTCTTTATGCGAATGAAGTCCTTTCCTTCCCCTTCTTCCATCTGTCCATCATTTCATTAAACTTCTGCTGTGACATTTCAAGGGCTTCGTTCACATCTTCCTTGCTTGCGTTGCCCTGGATCACAACCGAAGGCGAATAGACAAATTTCGAACTATCCGTTGAAGAATTATCTTCCTTCGTTCTGTTGGTTGTGTTGCTAGTTGTCACGTTGTTGTAAAGCTGTTTCGTGACTGATTCCGCCGGCTGGCCGTTGCTCTGAATTCCGACAAGCTGTTTCATTCTGTCGAAAACAGAAGCCGCGCCGTCATTCTGGTTGCCCTGGACGACTCCGGCGACGATGGATTTCATATTCGACCACAATTCAGCCAGCGGAAGAACTGCTTCTTTGCCGGCTTCTCCGCCGCCCAAAAGGTTGTTTCCACTTGCCCCGAAGATGGTCGGTTTGTTAAAATACCACCGTTTTTATACCAACTGATCCCGAAATGGGGAACAGAAGGCGGATTGATTGAAAAACCGCCCGAAATAGAAACGTGCGGAAGTTTCAGCTTTGGAAGGCTCCAGGAAAAGTTGAATTTGCTTTTTAATGCGCCGATCGCGTTTGATACGGCGTTTTTCGCTGATTCCATCTTTCCACTGATCGCCGACACGATATTCCCGAAAATACTTGTAACCGTGTTCTTCGCGGCGGATAAGCCGGAAGAAAAGGCCGAACGGATTCCCGATAATGCCGACGACACATTCGCCTTCGCTGTGTTAATTTTGTTACTCATAGTTGCCCGGACATTTTCAAACGCTGAACTTGTAGCAGACGACACCGCCAACCAGGCCGCCGAAGCGGTTGACCGGATGGACGAAGTAACCGAAGAAACGGTCGCTTTCGCGGCGTTAATCTTGTTTGAGATATAACCCGTCGTCATTGTCCAGGCTGAATTTGTCGCGGATGATACCGCCGACCAGGCCGCCGAAGCGGTTGATCGAATGGATGAAGCGACCGAAGAAACGGTCGCTTTCGCGGCGTTAATCTTGTTCGAAATATAGCCGCTTGCCGCCGTCCAGGCCGTGTTTGTTGCCGACGATACCGCCGACCAGGCCGAACTTGTGGCTGATTTTACGGACGACCAGGCCGCCGAAGCGGTTGATTTGATCGTCGAAGTCACGGACGAAACAACCTGTTTCGCGCCGTTAATTTTTTCGGAAATATAACCGGTTGCCGCCGTCCAGGCTGAACTTGTGGCTGATTTCACCGCCGACCAAGCCGAACTTGTGGCTGATTTTACGGACGACCAGGCGCCCGAAACCGCGTTTACGATCGGAGAAAGGAAAGACGAAATCGTGTCTTTGACCTTCTGAATTCCGTCCGAAACGGTTGATTTGATAAACTCCCAGGCTGAAAGGATCGTGTCCTTGCAGTTCTGCCAGATAAACTGGAACGGAAGCGTGATAATCTGATAAGCGGCTGAAATGATTTCGCCGATCAGCATAACCCCGACTTTCACGATGTTTTTTATCGTTGTCCAGGCTTCGCTTACCTTTTCGGAAATCTGCAACCAGATTTTGGAGAATTTTTCCTTAATCGCGGTTAATTTTCCGCCTGTTAATTTATCTATGAAGGTATATCCGGCCGTGTAGTAGCCTTTTACGCCCTCGATTGCCGCCGCGGCGATTCCCTTAATTCCGCCGCCGTGTTCCTCATACGCGGACTTGATATTCGATAACTTTTCAGAAATCGTATCTTTTGCCGCTTGCATGATGGATCCGGCTGTTTTTTTGATGGACGAAAACGCGTCTGAAACCTTGTTTTTGATTGTAGACAACTTTCCGCCTGTCGCTGTGTCGATCGCATTAAAAGCACCAACGACGACGCCTTTCAGCGCGTTCAGTGGCGCCAGCGCCAGCGAAGACAGGGCGCGAAATGCACCCGAAAAGATATTTTTCAGTCCGTCAAGGGCCTTCGACCAGTCACCCGTGAAGACGCCGCTAATAAACTGAACGACGCCCTGGAAGACCTGTTTCACGCCCGAAAAGATATTTGTGATCGTCTGTTTCCAGCTTTCGAATACAGACGAAAGGAACGCAAAAGCAACCGGGAATTTGTCCGCGAATTCCTGAATTGCGGCCGAAGCTTTTTCTTTCAAGTTGTTAAATACGCCGACGATCCAGCCGCCCAACTGTGACGCCTTTTCTTTCACGGTGTCCCAGTTTTTATATAGCAACACGCCGATCGCAATAACCGCCGCGATTGCCACACATACAAGTCCAATCGGACTTGTTAGAAATGCGAAAGCCGCGCCCAGCGCCGAAGTAACGGCCGTTCCAACCGCACAAATCGCGTTCCAGGCTGTCAAGGCCGCCGTCTGCGCCCATGTGGCCGCTGTGCTGATTCCCTTAACAACTGCGTCCTTTGCGTATAATGCATAGATATAGGCCGTTTCCAGCTTGTCCTTCGCTTTCAACGCAAGGTTCGCGATCATAGCTTTCTTTTCTGCGCCAAACACTACCACAAGGGCCTTGACGGCTTTTACCGTGTTCATAGTGTCCTTTGCGAATTTAACCATCTTCACCGCCGCAACTGCTCCGGCGATTCCGGTAATAATCGGGATAAGAAGTCCCCATTCATCCAATTTCTGATAAACTGTCGCCGCGGCCCCGATAGCTTTCATCATGGCGCCGATAACGGCCGGGATTGCGACCGTGGCAATGTAGGAAATGGCCGGTTTCGCCTTATCCCACGCCTGGAACAATTTGTCTTTCAGATTCAGGGCGACCGCGATCACTTTGTCGATCGCTGGCTTGTTTTCTTCAATTTTCGCCTTGATATTCTCGAAGGCCGTGATTCCCGTATCACGTAAAAAAATAAATGCGTCCGTGGCTTTCGTGCGAATTTCGTCAAAAGCTGGCTTCGCCTGGTTAAAGGCCGCGATTGCTTTCTTCGCGAAATTCTCCGCCGCCGGAACGACTGTGTTATAAAATGACTGTGCAACGCCGACCGCGCGGTCAGTAATCGACGGGATCACATCAGCAACCCCTTTGATTGCGTCCTTTGCAAGTGGCGCGAATACCTCGCACAATCGAATTTTAGCGTCATCGACCGCCGAACCAAAAATCGCCATTGCGCCCGGTAACGTGTCCGTCATGGTATCGGCCATTGCGTCCAGGGCGCCGTCGGAATTCTCGAAGGCTTCTGTTAGCTGTGTCCAGGTGGACGCGGCCCCGTCTGCGCCTTCTGCGACGCCTTCCAACAAATAGCCGAACTGGGTATAATAGTTCGTGCCGGCGATTGCCGCCATGTAGTTGTTTTTCTGTTCCTGGGACAATCCAGACATCGCGCCGTTTAATTCCACAAGAATATCTTGCATATTCCGCATTGCGCCGGAACTATCGTAAATAGAAACGCCCAGTTCCTTAAATGCTTTCTGCGCGACGTCTTTCGTTGTCATTCGAACCAGCATAGAGTTCAAAGCCGTTCCGGCTTCCGCTCCCTTGATACCATTGTTCGCAAGGATACCCAGGGCCGCGGCGGTCTGCTTGTAGTCCATGCCGGCCGATTTTGCGGCGCCACCACACCGATCATCGCTTCCATTAAGGCTTGCGCGGTTGTGTTCGATTTGTTATTCGCCTGGACAGCGACGTTCAAGTAATTTGTCAGATCGTCAACGCCCAGGCCCAACGCACTCATTGAGTCAGTTACCAAGTCCGAACAGGTGGCTAGATCCATCGAAGTAGCTTCCGACAAGCGAAGAACCGGTTCCAGCGCCGAAATAGAATCATTCACGTTCCAGCCGGCCAAACTCATGTAACCTAATGCCTGGGCGGCTTCCGTGGCTGTCTTAGTCGTGCGTTTTCCCATCTCCTGGGCCGCCGCTTGAAGCTGTTTATATTCATCTTCGGTCGCTCCGGCAATACCGGCCGTTTCGGCCATTGCCTGGTTAAATTCCGAATATGTGTCCACCGCGTCTTTGACAAAATCGCCAATTTTCACGGCCGCGAAGGCGGCTGTTGCTATCTTCGCGGCCGTTTTTGCGGCTTTTCCGATTGAATCTAATTTGTTATTAACTCCACTAACCGATTTCGTGAGTGAACTTTGGATTTTTCCACCGATTTCAAGCGCCAGTTCGTAGCTTGTTTTCTTTGCCAATTTCGCTCACTTCCTTTGCTATGTCGATATACTCGTCAAGCGGAAGATCTGTGAAAAATCTATTCCGGTGTTTGTTGCCATCGCAAGATGGACGGCCGTTTTTTGAATGTCGGCCCCGGAATCGTGCCTTACTCGTCTTTGTATAAAAAACCCACAACGGCGTTTTTAATCTTCTGGATCTCTGCGGCCGGAAGATCTTCGAAAAACTCCGCCGGAAGTCCGGTCACTTTGGTAGCGACGATCTTCGCGTATGTGGTTGTGCTTTCAGGTACGAAGCTAGATACACCGGTCTTGTTGAAAGCCTTTTCGATGGCCGTCAATGTACGTCCGGTCAGATCTTCCAGCCCGTGAAGATCTAATTCTGTGAACGTGTCGTCCTCGAATTTGTAGGGCTTTCTGAATTTGACGATCAGCTCGTCTTCTTCTTCCTTCTTCGGAAGAAGGGTGTCGGCGATTTCCTCGTTTGCCGGAACGACTGCGATTTCATCGCCGCCGATCATGTCTTCTCTTTTCTGCTCTTTGTTCTCTGTCATTGCTTATTTCCTCTCTTTCCTAGATCTGGCTTCTTACTTTCTGCAAACGGTCAACGCCGTTCAGCTTCCAGATCATATTGTATTTATCAAGTTCCAGGACGGTAGTTCCAGCGATAGCGATCTTGCAGTAAGTAACTTCACGGGTGACTTTCGGTTCGCCCTTGCCGCCCTTTTTTAAGGATCCCAGGTCAAACGCCTTGACTTTTCCCTTTGTCGTTACGACAAGGCTTTCAAAGTCGTTTGTCTGGGTTGCGGTATTTAATACCTGCATAGATCCGCGGTAAGTAATCTGGCCGGTCTGGGTGATGAAATCGAAATATTCGCGGCTGATATTGCCGAAAGTTGTTTCGGTTTCCAAGGAACCGAAAGCGCCTTCGATCGCTTCTTCGATTTCGCCGGCGATTCCGGCCCCGTCGATGGTTTCCGTCATAGATTCGAAGTTCGGAAGCGTTACTTCGTTGGAAACTCCGACGTACTTGTGGCCGGCTCCGTAACTGTTGAAATTGTTTAAGACTGTCGGAATCTTATAGCCCATTATTCGCCACCCCCTTCAAGTGCGTTCTGTGTAATGGTAGGATCAAATTCAAAGACATTGTGAATGTCTTCGGCCGGCGTATATCCACCGATCTTCGTGTGAAATTTGATAGAGCCATTCAGGATATTTGCAATCGGGTTTTCGTCATGGTCGAAAGTGATTTCGCCGCCGGCGATGTCGTCGGAACCCTGTAAACCGTTCAACTGCATATTAAAGCCGGAAACAACCTCGTCGATCAGACGGTAATTCGTCAGGTCGTCCACATCCTGGAAGAATGTAAGTTTGAAATTGTTTTCAATGTAGTCGAAAATTGTTACAATGTTGATCCATCGGTCAATCGGATCCGTGGAAGACGGATAAACTGCGGTATTATTGCCCCAGTTCTTCCAGCCGTTCATATTGATAGCGGTAACGACTCCGCAAGCGTTACAATAATCGTTTGCTTCGTCCAGATCAGGAAGAACTTCGGAACCATCCGCCAGGCATAAGCCGGTGATCTTCGCGTCCTTGTTGGATGGGGAACGGGACGGAATACCGTTATTATTTGCGGCTAAATACTGTAAATTTGCCGCCATCATGGCTGAATAGTACAGTTTATAGTCGCCAACCTTTACCATCGGCCACATAACAATTTCGCCGCGGCTGGAAATGGCGTTGTTGTCCTTGAATTCCTTTACCTTGTCAATGGAATCCGCCTTTCCTTCTGCGGAATCGACGTCCATCACCACTTTTCCGGTGAAAAGGCTGGAAATAGAAGACGCTTTCGCGTCCAGGGCCAATGCAACGGCCGGAACGTGCGACCAGCCAGGGGCCAGAAGTAAAGAAGGTACATATCCGTATTTCGGATAAACCATGTTTACCAGTTCCAGGCCGGTTTTCTTCTTCGTGACCGCGTCAATGGAGCCGATCACGTCTTCATAAGTCACCGCGGAAGGATCTAACTGAACAAAGGACGCTTTCAGGCTTTTTTCTGATTTTGCCGCGCCGGTCTTCACAATGGAAACCGTCACGGTTCCGTCAGAAGTGAAAGAAGCGACATAATCTTCATCGGCCTTGTAGGTCGTTGTTCCGCCTTCATTTGCGATATTTAACTGATCCAGAAGGATTCCTTCTTCATCAATTACAATCTTTCCCCCTTCAACCGTGTAGGTTTTTGAAACGGTACGCCTTAACGTGTTTCTTCGGATCCAGGACGTTAATCAGGATCAGCGGTGCAACTGCAAAAATGTTGAATGTCGCGTAAATACTCTGACAAAGTGTGTAGTTCTCGAAGTCGCTACAATAGCCAAGGGCGGTTACTGCGTCTTCTTTTTTTAAGCACGCGAACGGCTTATTTACTGTGTCGTAAGGATCGACGGCCAGGTTTACCGGCGCGGTTCCGACTACACACTGAATACAGCCGTCAGAAGTGACCGGAATCGAAATCGCGGTCGCCTGACGGCTGGTTCTAATACCATGTTTGTAATTAGACATTGCTTTTACTCTCCTTTCAGGATATTTTCAATCTCACTTCTGGAAATGGCGGCGATCTTGTCATACGCTACGGCTTCGGCCGTTCCTTCCGTGTCGATTGCTTTCTTTGTTTCCACTGTTTCAGCCAGCGGAACAATCAGGTTTTTAATAATAGGCTTTTTCTCTGCCAGTTTGGACAGGTTCGCCGGAAGTCCGTTTTCGAAAACGGATCCGTTTCTTGCCACTCCGCGCAAAGTAGGCCCCATGTACATAACTTTTTATTAGTCATATTCTGTCTCCTCTATCATCGGTTTGTTTACCGTCCACAAAGTCGTCATGCCGCCGAAGAACTTCGGCCAGGTGTCGTCTTCCTGGAACTTTTTCGAAACCGGAAATTGAATTCTGAAACGATCTGCAATCAACCGTTTCTTCAAAAATCGTTCTGAAATCAAATTCAAAACGTTCGCAACGTCAAAATGGCCTTGCCGGTTCTCGTTTTTGTCGTTCAGGCCGACCAGGAAATAAATCGAACAGATATTGTCGTCGTTTTCATCCTGGATCACTTCTTCATCAAGGCACACTAGCACATAAGGAAAATGATCTTCGTCATTTCTTCCTTTCTTTGCCGGTAAA
>ENA-OUNH01000178-OUNH01000178.1-human-gut-metagenome-genome-assembly--contig:-NODE-178-length-23685-cov-3.835894_pt1 | contig 23685 bp, 23 predicted proteins | sample MGYA00242806_ERZ504814 | MGnify/ENA primary metagenome ERZ504814 (study PRJEB26092, sample SAMD00036389) | human gut metagenome | host: Homo sapiens | study: EMG produced TPA metagenomics assembly of...
AGGTTCCTGAGCTGACAACCGGTGTGGATACTCTGGATAAAGGTGTTCAGCAGTACACCGCTGGTGTGGATGAGCTTAATAAAAATTCTGATGCACTAAAATCCGGTGCAAGCAGCCTGGAATCCGGTGCAAACCAGCTGAACAGCGGCGTTGCAGCTCTGACAGAAAAGGTTACCTGAGCTGACAACCGGTGTAGATACTCTGGATGAAAGGTGTTCAGCAGTACACCGCTGGTGTGGATGAGCTTAATAAAAATTCTGATACACTGAAATCCGGCGCAAGCAGCCTGGAATCCGGTGCAAATGCATTAAGTGCAGGTATTGATACTCTTTCCGACGGAGCAACACAGTATGTAGCTGGTGCTGACACTCTTGCAGATGGAACTACCACCTATGTGGCTGGTGCTGGCAAACTCGCAGCCGGTGCCAAAGAGCTTGCAAAACTTGAAGACGGACTCACAACAGTTTCCAATGGTATCTCTCAGCTGAATACCGGTGTTACCAAAGGAACCGATGACTCACAGTCACTGATATCCGGAACACAGCAGCTGGAAAACGGACTGAAAGCCCTGAACGATAAGGTTTCTGCTCTGAAAGAGGGAACAACACAGGAATCCATCAACAAGCTTGCAGCCGGCCTTACTTCCGCAAAGGATGGTATGGACACAGCCGCAGCTGGTATGAACAGTGCTGCAGCTGGTATGAACAATGCCGCAGACGGAATCAACAACGCAGCCGGATATATCACTCAGGCCGCAGGCATCACAAGTCAGACCAGCAGCAGTATCACAGACAGTCTGATCCCTGCTCTCCAGAATGCAGGCACACAGTTCTCACAGGTAGGTGATCAGGTCAGCAGCATACTTACAGGATACGGACAGCAGACAACGGAGGCACTTACTGATGCAAATACCAAGATTGGTACTGCCGGACAGACAATGACCGATTTAGCAGCACAGCTTCAGGCGATTCAGGCAACCGCTTCTGAGGACGGAACCATTTCCGCAGCAGCTCTGAATGATGTGATCAACGCTTTAAACAGCGTAGCCGGTGGAATGACTGGCGTGGACGGTTCTTACATGAGCAGCTATTCTGATCAGGTTTCACAGCTTGCAGCTGGTGTATCCGGTCAGCTCTCTTCTACTCAGGAAAATCTGAATGCTGTTGCTTCCAAGCTTAACGAAGCAGCTTCCGGACTGACTCAGATCTCCGGAGGACTGACTCAGGGTGCCGGCACACTTTCTGAGGGTGCAACAACCATGACAGATGGTGCAAACCAGATGAGTGCAGGTGCAACAACCATGAGCGCAGGTGCAGAGCAGTTATCTGCAGCTACAAGTCAGCTTCCTACAAATCTGATCGCTCAGCTTTCTGCAGGTGTTACCCAGCTGTATCAGGGTGCACAGGCTGTAAACGCAGGAACCAAGAACGTTTCCGCAGGACTTCAGTCTCTGGAAGACGGCACAGTCGAAGCCTTCCCGGCTGCAGCAGCAGGAATCAAAGCTCTGAACGATGGATTTGACCAACTGACATCTTATGATAAGCAGCTCAACGACGGTGCAAAGAATCTGAAAACAGCCGGCAAACAGATCACTGACGCACTTCCGGATATCAAATCCGGTGCAGGTCAGCTGGCAGATGGTTCTAAGGCACTGACAGATGGAATCACAACTTACACCGATGGTATTGCTAAGCTTTCCGAAAACAGTGCTGCTCTTACAGACGGCACCAAGAAACTGGCAACAGGAGCCAATGCTCTTTCCAGCGGTGCTGCTACTCTTGCAGATGGAACAAAAGCATTAGCCGATGGTTCCGGAACACTGACAACCGGAATCACAACCTACACCGATGGTGTTGCTAAGCTTTCCGAAAACAGCTCCGCTCTTACAGACGGTCCAAAAAGCTCTCAACAGGAGCCAAAACCCTTTCCAGCGGTGCTACTACTCTTGCAAACGGTACTAAGACATTAGCAAACGGTACCTCAACACTTCTCAGCGGTACCGAGAAGCTTGTAAGCAACAACAGCACACTTAACAATGGTGCAAAACAGCTTGCAGATGGCGCTGCCCAGATCCAGAGCGGTTCCTCTCAGCTGTATGATGGCTCCAAGAAGCTTGGAAGTGGTATGAAAGAACTGAAAGACGGTTCCAAGACACTGACCACAAGCCTCAGCGATGGAGCTACCACTGTAAAAGACAATTCAGCAAGTGATGAAACGATCAAAATGTTCGCAACTCCTGTTGTAAGCGATGAAACAAAACTTACCGATGTCCCGAATAACGGACACGCAATGGCACCTTACATGATGTCTGTAGGCCTCTGGGTCGGCGCACTGGCATTCTGCCTGATGTATCCTCTGGCTCAGTATAAGGGCAAACTGAAATCCGGTTTCGCATGGTGGGCAAGCAAAGCTTCCGTCCTTTATCCGGTAGCGATCCTTCAGGGAATCTGCCTGATCCTGCTGTTACGTGCATTTAACGGATTCACACCTGCAGAGATGGGCAAAACCGTACTCTTCGCCTGCCTGACATCAATGACCTTTACCTCTATCATGTACTTCTTCAACATTACTCTTGGTAAAGTAGGAAGCTTCCTGATGCTGGTATTCATGGTAGTTCAGCTTGCTGGTTCTGCCGGAACTTATCCGGTTGAGGTTTCACCTTCATTCGTTGCAAAGATCCATGCATACGTTCCGTTTACTTATACGGTCGACGCATTCCGTGCAACGATCAGCGGTGGCCGGAGCATTACCGCTTCTATTATTGTAATGGCTGCACTGTTAGTGATCTTCACGATCCTGACGATCCTTCAGTTCAATCACATGACCAAGAGAAAGAAAGCAGAAAAAGTTGTTACTCTTCGACTGGCTGGAAGAAAGAGGTCTTGCATAATACTTAGTTACTGACAGAAGCTCCCCCGAACCTTCTGTTAGATATAAAAAACCTGTATGGTGGTGAAAGTCACTGTACAGGTTTTTTATCCATAAAAAAGCACTACCAACAGACGTAGTATCGTTTCCATTGATAATTGCTTTTTTATTATTTCTTTTATTCTGCCTCAGCAGTTGTGGTTGGTGTTTCCGTTGCTTTCGCGTTGCCGTTTACCAGAGTTTCGTATGCTGTGAACATTTCTTTTACTGTCATTTTATTTACAAGGAATACTTTGTTGTCAACGACAGCTGCATAATAGTTTGTGTCATATGAGTAGAAGGTAACGGTTGTCTGGTTGTTATCTGTATCTGTGAAAACAACCTTCATTTCTGCGTCTGCAGCCGGTGTATAGCTTTCAGTCAAACGTTTCTGACCCGCCATGTTTACAAGCTTGTTGTAGAAAGTTGTAAATGTTGTGCTGTCAATCTCATTTCCATCAAGCTTATAGGTTGTTGTCTCTGTTTCATTTCCATCATCGTCTATTGATGTTTCACGTGAAACATTTACAGTATGTGTATCACCTGCGTAAGTAACCTGGAGCTGATCCAGAGTTTTTACTGACTGATAATTTACAATCAGTGACCAGAGGTCGGAAGCTTTTTTGTCAATTATTGCACTTAATGTGTCGGTAGACATTGTGTAAACCTGTTTGTTATCTATTGTTACATACCTGCTGCCATCATCTGCATTGTCACCTACGTAGATCACAAGCTGTTTATCTACTGTTGTTTTCTCAGTGGAGTCTCCAGTATCTGAACTGTCCGCAGCATCTTCACTTTCAGAACTATCACCGGAACTGCTATCATCAGATGCTGTACTGTCAATGCTGTCACCGGAATTCTCTTCAGTGGAATCTGTATTGTCCTCTGTAACGCTCTCAGACGCCTCAGAATCGCTTTCAGACTCATCACTGCTGTCGTTCTCCACCTCTTCCTGATAATCCACTGTAATGATCGCATACGGCTTATCAAGGCCATACCTGGAAAGATCTTCGGCATTGTAGTCTGTAAACTGATCATATGCCAGGCTTCCAAGTCCGGATGTTACATTTCCGGCTGCAGTTGTATCTGCTGTTTCTTTATCGCTGCCATCTGTAGAAACATCCCAGGTAGCTCCATCAGAATTTTCCTCAAGGATATAAGAATCTTCGTCCTGGCTGACCTGTACTTTCTTCACTGTAGAAGAATCAATGGTTGGGAAATCTTCTCCCTGTGCATAGTCATAAAGGGAATTCATAAACGGCGTTACTGTACTTGAACTTACCACATAAACGGTACTGTCTTCATCATCCTTTGCAATGTAATACTGGTTCGTAGAAGTATTTTCATCTCCGATGTTGAATTTCGTTGTTCCGTCATCTGTTGTAACAGTCACGGAATTGGACGGAGAATCCAATCCATATTCCGTGAGGTCATCCACGTTTTCAAGAACTCTGTCTGCCTCCACCTTTTCCAGAGCGGAGGCTGCGGAATCAAGCGTTGTCTGATTTACAGGGAAAGCAGTCTCATCTTTTTTTACCCAGGAGTCATCTTTTTTCTCAAAGACCGTATCCTTCTTGTCTATGATAAATTCCAGGGATTTGATATCATCCGTTTTCACAGAATACACTTCTGTTTTGCTTTCCTCTTCACTGCTGCTCTCTGTGCTCTCTTTTTTGTCACGTAGGTGTTTAATCCTACGTAAACACCTCCAAGAACTGCAAGAACAACAACTGCCGAAACAAGTTTTGTCGATTTTTTCATTATGCTTTTCTCCTTCTGAGCCAGATCAGGAATCCTGCAACAAGGAATACGCCAGGAATCAGACCAATGGTGCAGATTTTCCAGAATGCCGCATCATAATCAGTAACTGTCAGGTTTGCAGACTGCAGGCTCTTGGATGAAATAGAAACAGAGCTGCTTTCATCTGTACTGGTCATCCAGCTTAAAGACTCCAGAAGAAGTTTCTCATTTCCGCCGGATACCATCTGATTTACCTGACTTTCCATCAGGTTTGCTGTGGAATAATAAACGATCTGTGTTTCTTTGTCATCATCCAGTTTTTCAGTGATAGCGATACCAAGATCAAACGGTCCATCAACATTCGCCGTCCTCTTTTTCAATCTGACTGCTCTGCATGTTAGTCTTAGAATAAGCCTGGTCAGAAGTTGTCAGGATACTGTCAATAGTTACTGTATCTCTTACATCGTCTGTTTTCTGGATTCCCTGTGCATACGGTGCAAGTACATAAGATCCTGCTGAAGCTGTCTCAGAGCTTGCATCTGTGCTGTTTACAGTCGGCACCAGATAATATGGCATCTGCATTCCGTAATGCTGGCTGTCACCCTCAAATACGATTCCTTCTGCACGTTTAACGCCGTAGTTTGCAAGAACAGCATCAAAATTCGGCAGATCATCCTGTGTGTAGTCAGAAAAGATCATTGCCTTTCCACCGGCTTCCAGATAATCCAGGATCTCTGTTTTTTCCTCTTCGGAAATATCACTTGTCGGGGATACGATCATCAGGCAGTCTGCATCATCCGGTACTTTTCCTTCTGTGAGAAGATTCAGCTCTTTGATATCAATGTTGGCTTTCTGGATGTCTTCCTTGAAGCTGGAATCCAGATCTTTCTCACCGTGTCCGGATAAGGTGTACATGATTGGAAGATCCTCGGAAGTTACATATCCGATGGCACTTGTAATCTGTCCTTCACCGTCAAAACCTGTTGTTGTCTGCTGCCAGGTATTGTAATCTACAGAAGTAGAATACATGTCATTATAGCTGATAACCTTGTTCCGGTCTCCGCAAACTACGATCAGACTGTTTGCTGCAAGATCATCTGTTGTATATTCCGAAGCAAATTTCGGATTTACAACCGGATCTTTTACTTCAACTTTGATATGTTTAGATTCATCTTTATATCGTTTCAGAAGATTTGAAATGGTGTCATCCTCAGAACCGCTCTGTGCAATCTGGTAGATAGTAACATCTTTATCCAGTGCCTTCAGCACTTTTTTTGTTCATCGCCAATAGTGTAAAGCTTGGATGAGCTTACATCAAGCTGTGAATATTTGGATGGGATCGCACCTACGATCATATTGATCACAACTACGATCACAATAAAGATCGCTGCCATTGCCATGCTGTAGGAGCCGTTTTTGATATGTTTTTTACTTATGGTTCCTACCAGTTTTTTCGGATCTGGTTTATGTTTTTTCTTTTCAGATCCTTCCTGTGCAGCTTCATTTACTGCTGCCTCACCTTTATTTTTCTTGAATTTATCACTGAATTTCATTTCCATTCACCCCCTAGTTCCAGCGTCTCTTCTGAATGGACTGCATAGTAAGGAACAGGCAGATCGCAACAACAGAAATAAAATAAACAATTCCTGTCACGTCAAACACGCCGTTTGTAAAGTTGTCATAATGTCCGCTCAGATTGAATACATTCAGCACTTTCTGGATTCCTCCCTGGAAAATACTGGATTTCACAACGTATACGATAACAAGGGCAATTTCTCCTGCTGCTCCGATCACTGCAGAGATCAGAATATTTTTTATCATGGTATAAATGATAATCGCAACAGCCACGATCAGAAGTCCGAATGCAACAGCTGTTGACATGGATGTCTGTGAAAAGAATGAAGAAATTCCGTTCATCATATAGAAAGCAAACAGAAATACAAAAGTAAGTACTGCTGCAATTACCTGGCTTTCTGTAAGTGCTGACATAAATACACCGATGGCCAGATTGGCGCATCCCAAGAGGAAAAATCCCAGGATTCCGGTGTATGCTGAAGCAAAGGAAACTGTTCCGAATTTACTCATGATCAGTGGATAAAACACATGATCACAACCGGGATTGCAAATACTGCAACCAGTGCAAAATATTTTCCCAATACGATATCCCACACAGATACCGGTGCCGTCAGAAGAAGCTGATCTGTTTTTTGCTTACGTTCTTCTGCAAGTACACGCATGGAAAGGATCGGCACACCGATCAGGAACACAAATGTCAGTGCGCTTAACGTATATTCAAATTTTGAGTAGCCGCCTGAAAGCTGATATGCGGAAAAATAAATTCCCGTCAGCACCAGGACAAAAAATATAAAGAGATATCCAACCATGGAGGTCAGATAGCTTTTTAGTTCTCTTTTAAAAATCGCTGTCATGACTGATCCCCCTCTTTCTCGTCTGAAGCTTTCTCCGTTTCCTCAGATTTTGTTTCTTCGTCTTTATGTTCGTCTTCTATCGGCTTCCATTGAGATTTCTTCTTGCTCGCTGAAGATTTCTTTTCACCTTCGGTGAGTTCAAGGAAGACATCCTCAAGAGATACTCTCTTAACCTGCATCTCGTAGATCGGACAGTCTGCTTTCGCCATGGCATAGAATACTTCTTCCCTGATATCCACATTTTCTTCAATGGAGACCTTTGTTTTCCACAGTTCCTCATCTGTGTCACAGGACATTTCCACACCTGTAACACCTTCAATGGTTTCCAGATTTTTGCGGATCGTATCTTTTTCGCCTTTTACTTTCATAAGAAGGCTGTTTGAACCCGCTGCCAGACGTTCCAGATTGTCCGGTGTATCGCTGGCCACCAGTTTTCCATGGGAAATAATGAGAACGTAATCACATACGGCTCTGACTTCGGAAAGAATGTGGGAGCTTAAGATAACAGTATGTTTTTTCTTCAGACTCTTGATCAGGTCTCGAATCTCAATGATCTGTTTCGGGTCAAGTCCAACTGTCGGTTCATCCAGGATAATAACTTCAGGATAGCCCAGGATTGCCTGTGCAAGACCTACTCGCTGACGATAACCTTTGGAAAGATTTTTGATCAGACGGTCTTTCATGTCTGTGATCTTTACCATATCCATGACTTCTTTAATCTGTTTTTCTTTCTGGTTTCTTGGGATTTTTTTCAGATCAGCCGCAAATTTCATATATTCAAGAACTGTCATATCAAAATAGAGTGGCGGCATTTCCGGCAGATAGCCGATACATTTCTTAGCTGCTTCCGGTTCTTCCAGAATATCATGACCATCGATCATTACTTTTCCTTCTGTGGAAGCAATGTATCCTGTGATCATGTTCATTGTTGTTGATTTTCCTGCTCCGTTAGGACCCAGGAATCCGTAAATTTTCCCCTTTTCGATTTGAAAGGAAAGGTGGTCAACTGCGGTATGGTCGCCATACTTTTTGACCAGATTACTTACTTCAATCACTTTACTCTCCTCCTTTAAGCATCTTTTTCAATAGAAAATGCCCCTGGATGAAACAGAGAATGGGGGAATCCAGGGGCATCTCTATCATTGTATAGTGTAAAAGTAATTTGTGATAAAAGTAGGATAACTTTGTGATAATTTTGTGAAACTGTTGGACAAAAAAATCTCCTGTCGTACAAATTTCATTGTTGTTCGACAGGAGATTTCAATTTAACCGAATGATTCCATGCAGTTATTCGGTACAGAGCTGCATAGCAAATTCGACTTGTATATATTCATCTGAACTCAGCGATCATGCAAGTGGCTCTCTGAGCGGTGTACCGGCTTTTCTTGGATATTTGCCCGGTGTATTCTTTACTTTTTCGATAATTACCAGAGAGCGACTGATCTCGGAACCCGGAAGGTCAAAGTACCGGATGTCGCGAATCTTTCCGCCGAGGATCTTTATTGCTTTCTCTGCTGCTTCTGCTTCTTCCTTTACGGAACCGGATTTATAGGACACAAAAACTCCTCCGACTTTTACATATGGGAGACAGTACTCGGATAAGGTTGCCAGGCCGGATACTGCTCTGGATACGCAGAGATCATATTTTTCTCTGTAGGATTTGTTTTTGGCATATTCTTCTGCTCTTCCGTGGATGGCGGAAATTCCGTTAAGTCCGAGAAGTTCGAAGGTTTCCTCCAGGAATTTTACCCGTTTGTTCAGGGAATCCAGAAGGCAGGCTTCCACCTCCGGAAAAGTGATCTTCAATGGAACACCCGGGAATCCTGCTCCTGTTCCAATGTCCATGACAGTTTTTACCTGGCTCATATCTACAGCCTTGACACAGCAGAGGCTGTCCAGGAAATGTTTCACGAGAACCTCATCAAATTCTGTGATTCCGGTTAAATTCATGACTTTATTTTTTCTATAAGATATTCGTAAAACCGGATAAACTGGTGTTTCTGTGTGTCATTTAGAGTAATTCCAAGTTCTTCACAGCCTTTTTCCAGGATTTCTAAATTGTACATGTAGTTTCCTCTCTATTTCTTTATGTTTTTATTGTTCATATACGATATATCTTTGTTCTTAATGCTTATTTCCTGATCTGCTTTCCAGGTATACAAGAAGTACGGAGATATCAGCAGGGGATACGCCTGAGATTCGGGATGCCTGTCCAATGGAGATCGGTCTGTAAGATTCCAGTTTCTGACGGGCTTCGATACGAAGACTTCCTACATCTTCATAATCAATATCTTCCGGAATTTTTTTCTGCTCCAGTTTTTTGAACTGTTCTACCTGCTTCATCTGACGGCGGATGTACCCGTCATACTTGATGTTAATTTCTACCTGCTCGCATACATCTTCCGGAAGTTCCTGTCTTTCTTTATCAATTGGCGCAAGTACATGATAATTAAGCTCAGGTCTGCGGATCAGTTCTGCAATTGTAGTTCCGGATTTCAGAAGTGTGCTTCCCTGAGATTCCAGAAGACTCTGTACTTCTGCAGAGCCGCCTACGGTTGTATGTTCTACCCTCTCGATCTCTTCCTGGATCATACGCTCTTTTTCCTGTAATTTATGATAGGTCTCATCGTCGATCAGGCCTACCTCCCAGCCTTTTTTGCGGAGACGGAGGTCTGCATTGTCCTGACGGAGAAGCAGACGGTACTCTGCACGACTTGTCATCATTCTGTATGGCTCGTGATTTTCCTTTGTTACAAGGTCATCGATGAGAACACCGATATATGCTTCTGAACGATCCAAAATGAGCTGTTCTTTTCCTTTTACTTCCATTGCTGCATTAATTCCTGCGATAAGGCCCTGAGCGGCTGCTTCCTCGTATCCGGAGCTTCCGTTAAACTGTCCGCCGCTGAAAAGTCCTTTAATCTTTTTGAACTCCAGTGTTGGGTAGAGCTGGCGTGGATTGATGCAGTCATACTCGATAGCATAGGCATTTTTTACGATTCGGGCATGTTCCAGTCCTGGTACAGAATGGTACATTTCATACTGAACATCTTCCGGAAGGGAACTTGACATTCCACCAATGTACATTTCATTTGTGTAAAGACCTTCCGGCTCGATGAATACCTGATGACGTTTTTTATCTGCAAAACGTACTACTTTATCCTCAATGGACGGACAATATCTTGGGCCTGTTCCTTCAATCATACCGGAGTACAGCGGGGATCTGTCCAGATTTGCACGGATGATTTCATGTGTTTTTTCGTTTGTATAGGTCAGCCAACAGGATTTCTGCTCGATCTGTACGGATTCCGGGTCTGTTGAGAAGGAGAACGGAACTACCTTTTTGTCTCCGAACTGTTCTTCCATCTTGGAATAATCAATGGTGTTTCCGGCGATTCGGGCCGGTGTTCCTGTTTTGAAACGGAACATTTCGATTCCCCAGTTTTTTCAGGGAATCAGTGAGATAATTGGCTGCCTGAAGTCCGTTTGGTCCCGTATAGTTGCTTACATCGCCGTAGATGCAGCGGGCTTTGAGGTAGGTTCCTGTACAGAGAACGACTGCTTTTGCATGATAAGTAGCTCCTGAAAAGGTTTTTACGCCCGTGATGTGTCCGTCTTCTGCCAGAAGTTCCGTTACTTCGCCCTGACGGATGGTCAGGTTTTCTGTGTTTTCCAGAGTTTTTCTCATTTCTGTGCTGTAGGCCTGTTTGTCTGCCTGGGCACGAAGGGAATGAACTGCCGGTCCTTTGGACTGATTGAGCATTTTGGACTGAATAAATGTTTTGTCTATATTTTTGCCCATTTCACCGCCGAGAGCATCCAGCTCACGGACGAGGTGCCCTTTGGAGCTGCCTCCTACATTGGGGTTGCAGGGCATTAAAGCGATACTGTCTACGCTGACTGTGAACATGACTGTCTGCAGGCCCAGACGGGCACTTGCCAATGCGGCTTCGCAGCCAGCATGGCCTGCGCCTACTACTATGATGTCGAAAAACTGTTCCAGATTTTTCATGCTTTTTCTCCTCCTCGTATATATTCTTATTTTTTCGTTATTTCTTTATAAATTTGATTAGTTTGTTTTCCCCTGGCAGGATGCTTATTTTTATATGGACACTATTTTCCCATACAAAATTTAGAGAATATCTCATTAACAAGATCTTCCCCCAGTGATTCTCCAAGGATCCTTCCCAAACTCTCATATGCATCTGTCAGATCTATGGAATAGAAATCTTCAGGCATTTCCGCTTTCTATACTATTTTCTACCAGAGAAAGACTTTCCACAGTTTTTAAAAGTCCTGTCTATGCCGTTCATTTGTGATATAAACTTCATCATTGAAGTTGATCTCTCCACTGAAGAACATTTCCCGGATTTTTTCTTCCAGCTCTGTAATTCCGGTTTCTTCTTTTGCCGAAATCGGTATCACCGGCTGGTCTATTTTACTTTTTAAATCTTCTATATCTATAGCCGATTTAAGATCTGTCTTACTGTAGAGGACAATTGTCTTTTTTCTCTTGCAAAATTTTTATGATTTCTTCGTCGTTTTCATCCAGTGGTACTGAGGAATCTACTACATAAAGTATCAGATCTGCATCTGCTGCCATTTCTTTTGCTTTGGATACACCGATCTTTTCCACGATGTCTTCTGTCTGTCGGATACCGGCTGTGTCTGCGATCTTTAATGTGATTCCGTTCAGGTTTATATACTCTTCCAGTACATCTCTGGTGGTTCCTGCAATATCTGTTACAATGGCTCTGTCTTCTCCCAGAAGCAAATTCAGCAATGATGATTTTCCTGCATTTGGCTTGCCAAGAATTACTGTCCGGATACCTTCTTGGATGATTTTTCCGTCTCCTGCTGTCTTTAGCAATTCCTGTATTTTTCTTTTTCTTCTGCCACGATCTGCTCTAATTCTTCTGGATATCCTGTCAGATCATAGTGCTCCGGGTCATCTAATGCAGATTCAATGTACGCTATATGGTACAGTAATTTTTCTCTGATTTTCTGTACCGTTTTTCGTACTGACCCTTTTAATTGGCTGACTGAATTCTTTAATGAGCACTCGTTTTTGGACTGTATCACATCCATAACGGCTTCTGCCTGCGATAAATCAATCCTTCCATTGAGAAACGCTCGCTTGGTAAACTCTCCTGGTTCGGCAATTAGGGCACCATTTTTCAGTACTGTCTCCAATACTTTTTTCATTGCCAGAACGCCTCCATGACAGTCAATTTCTATTGTATCTTCACCTGTATATGTCCGTGGACCTCGCATGGCCATGACCAGTACTTCGTCTATCATTTCCTCGCCATCATATATATATCCGTAATGAATCGTATGGCTTGGGACATTCTCCAGAGATTTTTTTCCACCCTTGGAGTGGTACACTTTTGATGCAGTCTCAAAAGCTTCCGGCCCGCTGATCCTGACAATTCCGATTCCCGATGCACTCATAGCTGTGGAAATCGCAGCAATCGTTGTCTCTTCCATTATTCACTCTCCTCTCAAAAGTTCCTGCCAACAGGATTGCTCCATAATCCCGGCACAAAAAAAGTTATTCCGGAAAAGCTTTTTACACGCAAAAAACACGTGTTATTCACGCTTTCACCTAGAATAACATCTTCTGTCAGTTTCTATATTTATAAATGTGATCTCTGCATTCCGGATGTCCGCTGCAGAAATACAGAAATATCGTTACTGTTCACTGATAATGTTTCCCTATCTTTCTTCGTAAGCAAAGGTCACAGAAAAACTGAGAACAATGTAAACAGTAACGAAATATTTTTTATTATTTCTCTTCAATGATTATAAAGAATTGCTGTGGAGATTGCAATGATAATTTTTAATTTCACATTAAGCTTTCACCTGTTTTAAGAAATTTAATAGCTGTTATACCCTTTTGTAAATAATCGGAACATCATATCCGAAGGTTCTCTTTCCATTCACTTCCATACTTTCCGATACCTCCAGACACGCATCTGAGAATTTTTCCCACAGCCTGAATGTCACAACCGGAGTAAATTGGCTCACACTGCCACCTTCCCAAAAACCATACTTTTCCTGATATAATGCCGGTGTAAACTTCACAGATTTTCTGAGTTCACTATAATCTACAGTCTTCATAGAATTATAAGAAAACGTATTTTTGTCTTCTCCTTCAGGAATTTCATAAGAAGACAGCATAATTTTATCGTTATTATCTGTAATAAGAAATAGATGTGGTGATACGTGACGTCTTCCGGCCGTCTCATAATAGCTTTCTTCTACAATAAATATTCCAGTAAAATCTTCAGGAATATTTTTTATTTTATCATTGCATACTGTATTTACATGTTGTGCATACGGAAATATTTTCCCGGCTTCTTTCATTTCTGTAAATTGCTCTTTATTATCAAAATGCCCTGTCATAAGCTTTACAAATTTTTCAATTTTCATAATGATGACCTGCCTCTCTCGTGCCCGTCAGGCACACTAATCAAGCGGATATTCGCAATCCATATTCGCCACCTGGCTCTGCACCGATAAACCACTTCGCAGTTTATCAGTAAAAAAAGCCGTATCCACAGAGCTTTCGCTCCGGACTACGGCTTATATTTTTTACCACTGAATCAGTAATTATTCCTTTTCAGTTTTACCACTACATGTCTGTAAGGTTCTTCACCCTCACTGACTGTCTCTACATAGCGGTTGCCCTGCAGAGATGCGTGGATGATTCTTCTCTCGTACGGATTCATCGGTTCCAGAACTACCGGTTTTCTGGTTTTCTTCACCTTGAAAGCAATTCCTCTTGCAAGGTTTTCCAGAGTTTCTTTACGGCGTCTTCTGTAATCTTCTGTATCAAGTTTTACTCGGATATAAGTAGACTCTCCTTTGTTTACCACAAGGCTTGTCAGATACTGAAGAGAATCCAGTGTCTGTCCTCTTTTTCCAATGAGGATACCCATATCCTCACCCTCAAAATCTACATCAAGAGAACCATCTGCAGTGTTATATTTGGATGTAATCTCCACTTCTCCAAGATCCATGGAACCAAATACATCGCGAAGAAATACAACTGCTCTCTCCTCAACTTCTTTGATCTTCTGCGGATCAGTAAGGATCTCTACCGGTCTGCCCTGCTTCGGTGCTCTTTCACGTGTTTCTTTTGGCTGACGCTCTTTCGGAGCTCTTGGCTGTTTCTCACGTGCAGGTTTGGCTTTGCCCTGGAAATCCCTTACCGGTTTTTCCTTCGGTGCTGCAGCCTTTGCAGGTGCTTCCGCAACTGTTTTCTCCACCTGTACAGTTTCTGTCTTCACCGGTTTCTTCTCTTTTACAGGAGCAGCTTTCGGTACAGACTCTTTCTTTACATTCGGAGTAAACGTCTTGTCTAATTTCTTCTCATCTTTAATAGCGTCCAGTTTCACTGACTCTACCAGATCATTGATTTCCTGCATATCAGAAACTGGCTCGATTCTGCGAACTTTGATCACGGCAGGTTTACTGCCGATTCCGAAGAATCCGGAGCTGCCTTCACTGATAACCTGAATATCAAGCTGGTCACTGGAAGTTCCAAGCTCAAGACACGCTTTTGTGATAGCTTCATTCTTTGTTTTTGCTGAAAACTGAATGTAATCCTCCATTACGAACCCCTCCGTTCCTGATTATTTCTTCTTATTTCTCTCATCAAAGTCTCTTACGAGATTTGCTTTAGCTGTGATGCTGCCCGGTTTTGCACTTCTTGCCTTCTCATAAGCAGTATCAACCTTCTGTGCTCTGTCTGAAGCACCATTGTTTCCGCTGTTGCCCTTATTGATCACAGGTTTATTGATATTCTTGGCGGACTGATGAGCCTGATTGGTGATCTTCTGCGGCGGAAGTCCTTCCTTCGCACGCTTCGCTTCGATCTTCTTCATATTCTCATTAACCAGATCATCAATGTTCATCTTATCAAGATGACGATTGATTGCAAACTGCTGGGCACTTCGAACGACAGCACTGGCGATCCAGTAGATACCAAGACCAACCGGGAATGTGAAACAGAAGAATGCAGACATCAGAGGCATGACCATGTTCATGGTTTTCATGGAGTTTGCCATTGCGCTAGCCTGATCATTTCCGTCTGCCGGCTGTGTTGCAGCCTGTGGCATAAGCTTCAGGTTCAGCATCTGAGTTGCCCATGCAAGAACCGGGATCAGAAGTGCTACGATCGCAAGTAACAGAGAACCATGATTTTTGAAGAACTCCATGATATAGTACAGCGGCTGGTCTGCGATATTCAGTCCACAGAATCCCTGCATCTTGGAAATCTCATGAGAAGTACTTGTGATCATATCAGAAAAGCCTGAAAACTGATCCATCTTGGCCAGCTCTTTCCACTGTTCAGGAGAAAGTGCATACAGAAAATCAACAATAGAGTTACTTGTAGCATTTCCGGCACTGTCCATAACGAGACGTACTCGTGTCATGGAATTATCTGTAATAAACTGCTGCAGGATATCCGTGTATCCGTTTACAGCTACAAGCTTGTCAACTACACCAGTAAAAATGCTCTTTACACTTCCAACGTAAGCAGGAATTCGGTAGATAACCTGATACAGTGCAAACAGAATAGGCATCTGAATGGCTAACTGTACACAGCTACCGGTGGGAGAAACACCATATTTCTGATAAACAGCCTGGGTTTCTTCGTTCATTTTCATCATGGAGTCCTGATCTTTTTACCCTGATATTTCTTCTGAACCTTCTGGATCTCAGGCTGCATGATCGCACTTAACTTGGAAAATTTCTGCTGCTTGATCTGCAGCGGTGTCATAAAGGCAAAGATAAGAATACTGAAGATAATGATACAAAGACCAATGTTCTGGATTCCGAACAGGCCGTCAAGCATCTTATATATGCCATCCATGATCCATCCCATCACAGACGCGATCTGTCCGATAATAGGAGTTCCGGTTTTTGTTGCTAAAAACAGTTCCAAATTCATTTCCTCCTAGACTTCTTATTCAATTGTAAAAGTCCAATGGTAACTATTCAGCCCTGGGAAAAAGAGGCCGAACAGTTACAAAATAATTCATGGCACAGGATCATAGCCTCCATGTGAAAAAGGATTGCATCGCAATATCCTCCATACCGCAAGAAGGCTGCCCCTGAATGCGCCATATTTTTCGATTGCTTCCAAACCATATTGAGAACATGTGGGAATATAAGGACATTTCGTTCTCTTCATCGGCGATATATATTTTTGATAGAGCCTTATCATCTTAATCAGAAATTTCTTTATCATGTTCATTCCCTGTTATATGATGCTTTCTTGCAAGATGCAGAAAAGCACTCTCGATCTCGTGAAAGCTCTTGCCCTTGGCTGCGGCTCTCGCTACTACTACAATATCAAGGTTACTGTCAAAATCTGTTTCGTTGAGACGATAGCTTTCTCTGATCAATCTGGTGAGTCTGTGGCGAACCACACTGTTCCCTACTTTTTTGCTTACTGATATTCCCAGACGATTCTTCATGTGCTGATTCTTCAGCACGTACATCACCAGAAGCCGATTTGCGTACGATGTTCCGTTCTGATATACAACTTTAAAATCTTGGTTTTTCTTTAAGGACTCTGATCTGATCAAACGAATCCTCCTTAATTAGATTCCGCCTGCGCGGATATTTCTCCGGATAGAAGAAAAGACCACATAAATGCGGTCTTGCAGCTTATGCTGATAACTGTTTTCTTCCTTTTAATCTTCTTGCAGCTAATACTTTACGTCCGCCCTTTGTGCTCATGCGAGCTCTGAAGCCGTGAACTTTAGCTCTGGATCTCTTTTTTGGCTGAAATGTCATCTTCATAGGTAAAGCACCTCCTTTATCTATTCTTAATTAATTGTTATGAAATAACTTATCATTCAGAACATCGCTTCAATTATATAAATAAACCTCCTTTTCGTCAAGTAAAAATTGCAAAAAACCCAATAAAATCAAGGGTTTGAAAAATACCGCCTGCTGTGCATTTTTAATTTTCGCCACTTATGTGGATTATGCTTATGGTTTACGTAATATTATCCACATTTTGTGGATAACTTGTGGATAACTAGTGGATTACCAGCAAAACTATCCACTTTTTCAGGCTGTTTTTTACCTTATCTTCAAAAAATCCTTTTATTTGCGGTATTTTGACAGTGGATAATTTTATACACATAAATTCTTCCTATTTTCCACATAGAGTCAACTTATGGAAACCAATTTACCAGTTATACACTATTTTCCACCCTCATCCACCGTAATTTCCCCAAAATTATCCACATAGTTTTCCCCAAAATCTCAACGTTTTCCATTGCGAAAACCCCATTTTCATTGTAATATATAAAAGGATATCTGTCTCCAGCCGCAGGCTGGGGTTATTATAAAACTCATGGGAGGAAAAATGAACACTGTTATTGAAAAATGGGAGGAGATCCTGCAAACTGTCAAATCTGAATATGAGGTGAATGATGTCCCTTTTAACACCTGGCTTAAACCACTGAAAGTTTATGAGGTTGACGGAAAGCTGATAACAGTGGTTGTTCCCTCTGAGCAGGCTGCGATTGGGGTTAATTATATCAGTAAACGTTATAAAATACCGCTTCAGGTTACAATCTGTGTGCTGACAGGCATGGAAGAATGCGAGGTTCGCTTCGTCCTGGAAAAAGATCTCCCCAAAAAAACAGAAAAAAATACTTCCTATGATAAACAGGTTCACGATACACGTTACGAAGAAGCTCATTTAAATCCAAAATACACCTTCGACACCTTCGTTGTAGGAAGCAATAACAAATTTGCCCAGGCTGCTGCCCTGGCAGTTGCCGAATCTCCGGGAGATACCTATAATCCACTGTTTATTTATGGCGGAGCCGGCCTCGGAAAAACACATCTTATGCATTCCATTGCTCATTTTATACTGGAACACGACGAAAACAGCCGGGTTCTCTATGTAACCAGTGAGGAATTTACCAACGAACTGATCGAAACAATTCGAAACGGAAACAACACTGCAATGAGTAAATTCCGTGAAAAATACAGAAATATTGATGTTCTTCTCGTTGACGATATTCAGTTTATTATAGGAAAGGAATCTACACAGGAAGAATTTTTCCATACATTTAACAGTCTCCACAGTGCCAAGAAGCAGATCATCATATCTTCAGATAAACCACCGAAAGACATGGAAATCCTGGAAGAAAGATTCCGTTCAAGATTCGAATGGGGACTGATCGCAGATATTACACTGCCAGATTATGAAACAAGAATGGCGATCCTTCACAAGAATGAGGAGATGAACGGTTACAGCATCAGCGAAGATGTTATCAAATACATTGCAACTAATATCAAATCCAATATTCGAGAGCTGGAGGGTGCCTTTAATAAGGTTATGGCAGGAGCCAAACTTGAGAAAAAAGAAGTTACTCTGGAGCTTGCCAAACAGGCACTGAAGGATATTATTTCTCCAGATGAAAAAAAAGTGATCACACCAGAATATATCATCTCCGTTGTTTCCGAACATTACGGAGTTACTCCTGCTGACTTAAGCGGAAATAAACGAAACTCAAAAATCGTTATGCCGCGCCAGGTTGCCATGTATCTCTGCCGTGAAATTATCTCCACTCCTTTGAAAAATATCGGAAAAGCACTTGGAAACCGTGACCACACAACGGTTATGCACGGTATTGAAAAGATTGAAAATGAATTGCAGAACGATGATAACTTAAAAAATACCATTGATATATTGAAAAAGAAGATTAATCCACAAGGTTAGGAAAGTTTTCCACATTACTGGTGTATAACGTGTTGATTGCATGTGGAAGAATGTGTACAACTTTTTTGCAAAAAATCGGCGGTAATTTTATCCCCGGTTTATTCACATCCGAAACTACCACTTATACACAAAGTTATCCCACCCGAAAAACCTTGTAACTAACAGGCCTGCGGGAGTTTTTCACAAAATTTGGCCCCCTACGGCGGTTACGACGAATTTTTTCTATAAATATATTTATAAAAACCACAATTTATCCAAAAAAGGAGTTATACACATTATGAAAATTATCTGCTCCAAATCCAGTCTGTTAAAAAGTGTAAGTATTTCACTTAAAGCAGTTCCATCAAAAACCACCATGCCAATACTTGAATGTATTCTTATGGATGCAACAACCAACCAGATCAAATTTACCACCAATGACATGGAACTGGGAATTGAAACAATAGTTGATGGTATTATTGAAGAAAAAGGAAAAGTTGCTCTTGATGCAAAGATTTTTTATGAAATTATCAGACGACTTCCAGATAATGACATCACTATCAAAACAGACGACAAATATGCAGCAACTATCACCTGTGAAAAAGCAAAATTCAACATTCCTGGCAAATCAGGAGAAGATTTTGCTTATTTACCTATGATCGAAAAAGATGAACCACTTACAATTTCCCAGTATACTTTGAAAGAAATGATCAGACAGACCATTTTTTCTATTGCTGTAAATGAGAACAATAAACTGATGACAGGTGAACTTTTTGAGATCAGGGATAACTGTCTGAAAGTAGTTTCTCTGGATGGCCATCGTATTGCGATTCGAAAAATGCCGCTTAAGAGAGAATATTCTGACCGTAAGGTGGTAGTTCCGGGAAAAACTTTAAGTGAAGTGAGTAAGATTCTGTCCGGAGAAGTGGATGACCAGGTAAGTATTTACTTTACAAAAAACCACATTCTGTTCGAATTTGACCAGACTATGGTAGTTTCCAGACTGATTGAAGGGGAATATTTCAGAATTGACCAGATGCTTTCAAGCGATTATGAGACAAAACTGAAAATTAACAAAAAAGAGTTCCTGGATTGTATCGACCGTGCGACACTTCTTGTCCGGGAAGTTGATAAAAAACCAATCATTATCAATATCACAGATGATAATATGGAGCTGCGCATTGATTCTGCAATGGGTTCCATGAATGAAGAGATCGATATTGAGAAAGAGGGTAAAGACATTATGATCGGCTTTAACCCGAAATTCCTGATCGATGCACTTCGTGTTATTGATGATGAAACTGTTACCATTTATCTTGTAAACCCTAAAGCTCCTTGCTTTATCCGTGATGATGAAGAGAATTATACTTATCTGATCCTTCCGGTAAACATCAACCAGAATCAGGGGAGATAGTATTTGCAAAATACAATGCACAAACGAAACAACAGATGGAGTGCATATGGGTAAAAACTGCGTGGCCGGCAGTGGATGTCCGCGAGCCACGCACATATAAAAAGCTTTGCTAAGAGTATGTAACTGGAAATATAGCTGGCAGGTGGTATTTTAAAACTACCACCTTTTTGAGAGAATCCGAAAGAGGTAGTTAAAAACTCCCCCATGTGGGCAAAATAAAGATTTTTTTGCCGGCGGTAATTCGTAGCAGGACAGATCCTGAATGTCTGTCTGTTATTTTGAGAGGAAAAAAAATTGGAAATCAGAATTAAAGATGAATTTATCAAACTTGGCCAGGCACTGAAGCTGGCAGGCGTTGTGGAAGATGGTGTTGAGGCGAAATATGCGATCAACGACGGCCTTGTTCTGGTGAACGGTGAGGTTGAAAACCGCCGTGGCCGCAAGATCCATCCGGGAGATACTATTTCCTACGATGGAAAAGATATTTATGTGATCGGGTGAAGGAATGTACATTGAATCCATCAGATTGAATAATTTCAGGAATTATGAGTCGCTGGAGATGAATTTTAATCAGGGAACCAATATTCTCTACGGCGACAATGCCCAGGGAAAAACCAACATTCTGGAAGCTGTTTATCTGGCCGGGACAAGTAAATCCCACAAGGGAAGCAAGGATCGGGAGATGATCCGTTTTGAGAATGAGGAATCCCACATCCGAATGATGGTAAAAAAGGGTGATTTTTCATACAAAATAGACATGCACCTCCGGAAAAATAAAGCAAAAGGAGTTGCCATTAACGGGTTGCCGATCCGCAAGGCAAGGGAGCTTATGGGCGTGGTAAATCTTGTTTTCTTTTCTCCGGAGGATCTTAATATTATCAAGAATGGACCGGGAGAGAGAAGACGTTTTCTGGATTCGGAGCTTTGTCAGCTGGATGGTGTTTATATCACGGAGCTGGCCGGCTACAATCACATTGTGAACCAGAGAAACCGTCTTCTCAAAGACTGTTATGCGAACCCCGGACTGAAGGATACGCTGGATATATGGGATGCACAGATGGTCGGCTATGGCAAAAAGATCATTGATAAAAGAGAGGAATTTGTTGAGGAACTGAATGAGATCGCAAAAGGCCTCCATAAGGGTCTGACAGGCGGCCTGGAGGATCTGGAGATCCTGTATGAGCCAAATGTGACTGCCGGGGAGTTTGAGCAGAAGCTGGTTTTGAACAGAGACAGGGATCTTCGGATGAAGCTGACTTCGGTGGGACCTCACAGAGATGATTTCTGTGTGAAAGTAAATGGAATTGATATCAGAAAGTATGGTTCACAGGGGCAGCAGAGAACAGCAGCACTTTCCCTGAAGCTTTCAGAAATCTATCTGGTCAAAAAAAGATCAAAGATACCCCCGTGCTTCTTCTTGATGATGTGCTTTCGGAACTGGACAGCAACAGGCAGACTTATCTGCTGAAAAGTATACATGATATACAGACACTTATTACCTGTACAGGCCTGGATGATTTTATCAGTCATCAGTTTGAAATCAATAAGGTTTTTCAGGTGGTAAAAGGGCACGTTTATATGCCTAAAGGGTTTTGACAAGGCCGTAGGCATATGTTAAACTGATTCTGATTATGGAAAGTTGGTGAATATTTTGGATAAAGAGGAGTTTCGCGTCAAACTGGGAGAGATCAATAAACTGGTTGAAGGCCAGGATTATAAAGGTGCAATGCAGATCGTTGACAGCATTGACTGGCGTCGTGTAAAAAATGTCCGTACCCTTTGTGTTGTGGGCGAAATATACGCAGCCAATAAGCGTTACGAAGAGAGCAAGGAAATCTTTCTTCTTGCATATCACAGAGCACCGATCGGCAAGAACATACTTTACCGTCTGATCGAAGTTTCCCTGAAGATGGGACAGATCAGTGAAGCTACAGAATTCTTTGACGAATACAGAGAAGTTGCTGGTAATGATAACAGTCAGTATATATTAAAATATAAGATTGCCAGGGAGAAGAACGCATCTTTAAATGAGCAGATCCGTATTCTTGAGGAATATAAAGAGAAGGAATTTACAGAACGCTGGTCTTATGAGCTGGCAAAACTGTATTATAAGGCAGGAGACAAGCAGAAGTGCCTGGATCTCTGTAATGAGATGGTTCTCTGGTTCAATGATGGAAATTACGTAATGAAAGCTCTTGATCTGAAACAGAGAATGGGCGTTCTTACAGGAGAAGAGAAAGAAAAATATGAAGAGCAGTTTATTCCGAAGCTGATCCCGCCGGAAAAAGCGCAGGAGATCAAAGAAAGCAGGGAAAATGCTGTTGATACAGAGTATGAAGAAAATCGCCTTGTTACAGACACGATTCCGGTTGATGATGAAAGAGATCTGAACAGTGCAGAGACTATTCAGGAAAAAATCTCAAAAGGTTTCCGGGATATCTTTGGTGGTCATAAGAAGGAAGAAGAGGATGAAGACAGCGAAGAGCAACTTCAGAAGAAGGTTGCCGATGCGGAAGCTGCTGCATCAGAAGAATCTGAGGAAGAGTCAGATAAAGAGCCTGTTGTCACAGAGGAAGCTTTGAATGAAACTGAAACAGAAGCTGCTGAAGCGGAGGAAGAAATTCAGGAATCAGAAGAGCCTGAGAAAATGCCGGAAACCGGTGTTGATAATCTGACATCCGGAACTGTTGAGTTAATGAAAGAATCTGAAATTCAGAACGAGCAGGACGAAGAGGAAGAAGTTTATGAGGAGGCTGAAGAAGCCGAGACTGAGAAAGTTACAGAGAAAGAACTTTCCCGGAGTGTTGCTGAGATCATGAATGAATCTGATGAAGAAGAGAAAGATTCAGGAGTTCCGCTTAATGAGGAGGGCAAACCTGATTTTTCTGCAACGATCCGTATGCCGGAGCTTAAGATCCCGAAATCAATGATTAATGTAGATCCGGACAATGCAAGCAGTTCGGCTGATCTTCCGGATTCTTCCGGAATTTTTGGAAGCATTGATGAAATTGCAGCATCTGTAGGCGAAAAATCGGATTCTGATAAAAAAGAGTTTAATCTTGAGGATACGATCCTTGCGGCTGCAACAGAGCAGGGAATTAAGATTCCGGAGGAAAACAAGGTAGCACATACAGCAGATAATGCAGAAGAAGATGATGATCTTGATCTTGCAGGAGATGAGTTTGTTCCGGATGAGCCGGATGCAGCAGATATTGAAGATATTATGGCAGAGATCTCAGCGCAGAAGGAATCTGATGCAGAAGATGCAGATTGGCAGAGCGTTCCGGATATTGTATATGATGAAGATGAAGAGCCTGTTACAGAAGAGGATCTTCAGGCTGCAGAAGCAGAGTTTCTGAATGGTCCTTCTGGAGTACAGAAACATTCAGCAGAAGAGAATGCAGATGAGTCTGTAACTGTAGCAGAGGATGAAGTACCTCTGGAAGAGGAAG
>ENA-OUNH01000179-OUNH01000179.1-human-gut-metagenome-genome-assembly--contig:-NODE-179-length-23376-cov-2.849542_pt1 | contig 23376 bp, 29 predicted proteins | sample MGYA00242806_ERZ504814 | MGnify/ENA primary metagenome ERZ504814 (study PRJEB26092, sample SAMD00036389) | human gut metagenome | host: Homo sapiens | study: EMG produced TPA metagenomics assembly of...
CGTGATCATCTTTATCGGCGGCCTGCAGCTTTTCTGTCTTGGAATTATGGGACAGTACATAGCCAAAACTTATATGGAGGTCAAGCACCGTCCCCATTATATTATATCAGAGTCCAATAATAAGGACTTTACTCCCGTACACTGATCTTTCTATTCTGTCGGCAGCTCTACCACCTGATATTCGTGGCCGAGGGCCGGCAGAATTTTTCTTTTACATCACTGGTTTTCATCAGAAGACTCGAAGTATTGATACACGGATGGCACCCGAAATATTCTTCTTCCAGCACTTCCTTATCAATCACCAGATGAACTCTTTTTCCTTATCAAAGATCAGTCCCATCAAGCTAAGTGAACCTGGTGTGATGTTCAGATACTCTTCCATCTGCTCCCCGTCTGCAAAAGAAAGCCTTGCTGTTCCGATCTGTCTGGACAGAAACTTCGTCTTAAACGGTTTCTCTGCCGGGATCAGAAGCAGGTAGAAATCGGTTTTCTGACGATTGCAGAGAAACAGATTTTTACATATTTTTGCACCCAGAAGTTTGTCTACTTCCTCGCAGGCTTCCATTGTCATCAGTGCCTCATGATCTGCTCTTTTATATTCAATTCCCAGACTGTCCAGAAAATCATACACCTGGATTTCCTTCTCCAGACGTCCTGACGGATCTTCCGGTCTTCCTGTGTAGATGGTTTTATCAATTCTTGGTTCTTCCATGGTTTTCCTCCTGTTTTCGTTTTATCTTACAAGCAGCTGTCCTCCAAAAACAGCCAGAACTCCAAGCACCGCACTTAATATCACATAAAGAAGTGCAAGTCCTGTCTGTCCTTTTTCCATCATGGTTCCTGTCTCATAGGCAAAGGTTGAAAATGTTGTAAAGCCTCCGCAGATCCCTGCTTTCAGAAACAGCACAAGCTTTGGATTCAATGCAGTATTTTTTGCAGCTGCAGCTGCGATGATCCCGATCACAAATGCTCCTATCACATTGGTGATCAATGTTTTTACAGGAAATCCCTGACTGTTTTCTATGGGCAGAAGTCCCAGAAGATATCTGCACACAGATCCAATAAAGCCTCCCATTCCTACAAATAAACAGTTTATCATCTTTCTTCCCTCCCACTGCATTATAGCAATCCGCTAAACGATCTGCAACCCGGCAATGTTCGAAGAATAATACATCCGCAGCGGTTCGGTTCATGATATACTGAACTTATAAGCACGCAGGAAATGTCGTACTTCACATAGATTTCTCAACTCCTGTACACCCATTGCACCAGAAAGGAAATCAATATGAACAACCGAACTGCCGTTAATCACAAGATCCGCAAGCATTTCAATGAGCTGATCTACAATGTAGCCCGTTATACTGAGATTGTTCTGTCCATTGTGATCCTGGTTGTGATCGCACTGTCTGGTCTTCGGCTGATCTATACAACAGCCGGTACTTCCATACTGAATATGGACACGGACTTTTTTACCACCTTCCTGTCACAGGCTTTGTCCCTTGTGGTAGGTGTTGAGTTTGTAAAAATGCTATGCCGTCATTCAGCACAGACTGTTGTGGAAGTTCTGCTTTTTGCCACTGCAAGGCAAATGGTCGTGGAACATCTTGAGCCTACACAGACGCTGATCGGGATCATTGGAATTGGCATTCTTTTTGCCATCCGAAAGTATCTCATGACAGACAGTGACGACATGGTGACGCATCATCATATAAAAATCGCTGAAAATAACGATCATTAAATCTACCCCAAACTTCGATGATCAGTGTCGAGAATCTTACTTTCTCATCCCAACGGCAGCATTCAGCTTAGTTACATCTGACACAGAAACAGCCTGTATCAATGCTATGAATGTAAAGCATTTGATACAGGCTGTTTCTATGATTTTATTTCTATTTTCTTATAAGGAATTAATTATGGTTCGGTTGGATTATGTAAATTTAATATTCAAATAATTCTTAAAAATATTTTCTCAGAAGATATGTCGGTGTGCAGCTCCATGCGTGGCAGTAACTGTTTACAATACTGGAACCATACGGTGACTCAGCAGGATTTTCCGGATTGTAAAGTTCCCAGAAAGTATCTGCTCCGTGTCCGATCATTCCGCCCCAGTAGTATTTCATATAATCCATAGCCTGCTCTTTTTTGCCGGTGAGCAGAAGAGCCTCTACAAAATGATGGTTCATATACGGGGAAACCATACCTTTCTCCGGTTTCAGTGCGATCACCCGATCAAGGATCTCTTCGCATGTTTTCACATCAGCAACCTCTGCAAGGATCATCCATACCTGATTTGCATAGTTGATCTGACGCTCTTTTCCGCTTACAAAAAGTCCTGCTTTCTCATCATAGAGATATTTCCAGGCAGCCTCTGTTTTCAGACGGATCTCCTCAGACATTTTCTCTGCCTCAGCTGCATCTCCAAGGATCTCTGCGATCTTCTGAACACGTTTTGCACAGTAGATGTAAACGCCCTGGACACCACACTGTTTGTCCAGTCCCTCTGTCCAGTCGATAAATCCCCAGAATCCTTCCTGATCTTTCAGGATATGCTTCTCATTGAACTGCTCTGCTGCAACTTCCATCTGACGGTATGCACATTTGCTCAGGTCTTTCAAAGTTTCCATATCACCGCATGCCTGATAATAATCATAAAGTGCTGCTCCGAAGAACATGGAATAATCCAGAAGGAATGTATCATCTGCGATCACTTCCGGCTCTGTAAACAGGCAGGCACTTACCTGACCATTGTCCTTTGTCTGTCCTGCAAAAAGATACAGGCAGCGTTTTACAAGGTCATAGTTTTTGAAGGTTTCATAATTTGCCAGAGCCTGCAGTCTCAGGTCGCCAAGCCACAGACGGCGGTCTCTCTTAGGGCCATCCTCAAAAACATCCTGCATACAGTTCTGCAGTGTACGAAGGCTGACACGGTCCAGTTTTTTCGCCATTTCATCATCCGTTTCAACCGGTTTCACATCGTCCAGGCTGACAGAAGAAACGCTGCGGCATACAACATCCTCTACTACCAGCTGCCATTTCATGGATGTGTCAATCGTCTCGATCTCAAGATAACGGAATGCATATCTTCTCGGAAGTACCAGTGTTGCAGGAAGTACGTCGATATGGAACCACTCCTCCTGGATCCATCCGCGGCTGATCCATCCGTCATACTCCTCTGATTTCTCAGTCATTTCTTTTGCGATCTCACCGAATTTCAGTTTAAAAAATGCCGGTGCATCCTGCGGGCTTCCAACAGAAACAAGCTTCAGAGTCACATATCCAACCTGGTGATCTCCGAAATCCAGGCAAAGCTTATCGCCTTTTTTCATATGATAATTCTTCATGTTATCCACAGAATCTCTGTGAAGAACTTCCGGATATACACCGTCAGTCTCACGGATATCCACAATCTCAACCGGATGTACCAGAGTTTCTTTTAACTGTGGTGCACAATCTCCTGCTTTTTTCAGGAAATCTTCGTTGGACACACGTACCATGTCTAAATCAATGCTTACTTCTGCCATATTTTTCTCCTCTCAGATATGTAATATTCTTTTATGATCTTAAGTGCTATGTGCTGTTGTAAAATCAGTTCCCGTTTCTTAAACAAAGTATCTGATATCGCAGCTATTCTCTGTCTGCATTCATCACTCCGAAATCTTTCTGCTCTACTCTATATCTTAGCGTTTCCGTTATATTATACAAGTGCGTTTTTTTCGGAAAAGAACTGATATTTTTTTCGTTCTTTCTGCGTTCTGCAATCTGTGATATACTGAAAAAAAACTGATTTTCACCAAATTACTTATCTGGAAAGGAACCTCCATGCAGATCTCCAAATCAGATTTTCATCAGTATCTCTCAGAATACACAGAAGATGAGATTTTTTACCGAAATATTTATCTTCAGAAAAAAGAACACCCGGAAACCTTCCAGGAATATCTTCACAGCCTGGACCCGGATTACATCCGTGACCGGCGACTGTATGTCCCGGAGCTTCGTCAGGAACCATGGTTTCCTTATCTTGGTGAGAACGATATGTTCGCAAATATCCCAGAGAATATCATTATCAGCAAGCATTACCGCTATACTCCGGAGTTTACCCACAAGCATGATTTTTTTGAGATCCTCTGCATTTATGATGGCACTGTGAGCAACCAGATCCAGGGAATCCATCATACTCTGCATACAGGTGATATTTGCATTATCCCACCTAATACCCAGCATAGCCTGGGAATTTTTGATGACAGCCTTGCCTTTAATATTATTGTGCGGGCATCTACTTTCCAGAGTACTTTCTTCCAGTCACTTGCCGCTGACAGCGCACTTGCGAAATTTTTTTCCCATGTGCTCTATCAGAAAACGGAGGGGAACTTCCTGATCTTTCATCCAGGAGAAGACGCACATATCCTCTCCACACTGGAAGACCTTTATATTGAATACATGCTTCATGCCAGATACCGCTCTGCATTCCTGAATGCTCAGCTGATGATGCTGTGGGCCCAGCTTTTGCGCTATCATGAGAATGATATTGAATCCATTCTCACAAAATCTTCCGGCAACAGCAGTATTCCGGAGATTCTGAATTATCTCAGCCAGAATTACCGTACAGCCACACTCCATGACACTGCTGCACATTTCGGATACAGCACCTCCCATTTCAGCACACTTATCAGGGAAGGTACAGGCCGCACTTTTCTTACTATTATAAAAGAGCTGAAGCTCAGCCAGGCCAGCCGTGCATTGCGGGAAACCTCTCTCAGTATCAGCTCCATCTGTGAGCTTACCGGATATGAAAATCCGGAGCATTTTATGAGATTATTTAAAAAGACATATGGGATGACCCCCGGAGAATACAGGAAGGAGCACCGTGAAAATTAAATTTTATCCAGTTCCGCCTTTGCCGCCTGCACAGCTTTCTCACTGGTCTGGTAAATAGTATATTCACTTAAAGAAGGAAGCCCCATATTAACGTCTTCCTTCCGGTATTCCATCCTGCTGTCCAGTTCTGTTTTTCCAGACATATGATATGCAGTTACTCCGCTGAGAGGATAAAGTTCTCTGATTGCTTCTGCGCAGATTCCTCCACCTGCCTGAATCTGAATCCTTCCAGCAGCCTGCTCTTTTAGTTCTTTTAATAATACAGCTCCTTTTAACGCACTGTTCTGCTGCCCGGATGTAAGAATGGTATGGATACCCAGCTTTACTGCCTGCTCCAGTGTCGTTTTCGGATCTCTGCACACATCAAATGCCCTGTGAAGTGTAACAGACATCCCTTCTGTCGTTTCCATTAATTTTTCCATACGTTGGATATCCAGAGTTCCGTCCGGCAAAAGCATGCCGATCACCACACCTTCTGCTCCCAGTTCCCGGTACATTGCCGCTTCCGCACAAAGCATTTCAAACTCAAATTGTGTATAGCAGAAATCTCCGAACCGCGGTCTCAACAAAACATGAATCGGAATTTTGCTGTATTTCCGGATCGTTTCAAATAATTTGCAGCTGGGTGTCGTTCCTCCGATCACCAGATTCTGACAAAGTTCCAGGCGATCTGCTCCACCTCTTTCTGCTGCAAGTGCAGATTCCACAGAATCCACACAGACTTCCAGGATTTTTGGGTTCATTATCTCCATATAATATACCCCGCATAGATCAGATACAGGCACACCATGGAAATTCCCTCTTTTCGACTAATCTTTCGCTTTGTCGCAGCGTAGATCCACACGATCAGGGTAAATCCGATCAGGATTGCAATATCAATAATATTCTCCCGGATCAGTGCCACCGGATTGATGGCAGATGCAACTCCGAGAACCATTAGAATATTGAAAATATTGGAGCCTACCGCATTTCCCACTGCCATATCCACTTCGTTCTTTCTGGCTGCAACCACGGAAGTTACCAGCTCCGGAAGGGATGTTCCGATGGAAACAATAGTAAGTCCCACCAGTGTCTGGCTCATTCCAAGATCAATGGCAATGCGGCTGGCAGCATCTACGGTAAGATCTCCGCCAAAAGCGATGGCAAGTGCACCTCCCACAATAAAGAGGATACTCTTCGGCCAGGAAAGGATGCCGATTTCTTCTTCCAGCTCTTCAATTCCTTCGATCTCCATATTTTTTCCTGCTGCTCTGGCCTTCATGGCACTTCGGATCATAGCAACAATATAACCTGCAAAAAATCCCAGCATAATTATTCCATCCAGATGGCCAAGTCTCATTCCGATCTTATCTCCCACCGCCAGGATTCCAAGTCCCAGAAGGAGGAACGCGCAGATCATTGAAAAAGGAATATCTCTCTTAATAGTTTCCTTCTGCACCAGGATCGGTGTCAGGATGGAACAGACTCCAACAACTACCATCAGATTAAAAATATTGGAACCTACTACATTGCTGACTGCGAGTTCGTTATTGTTGACCAGAGATGCAGTTACGCTGACTGCAGTTTCCGGTAACGATGTTCCCATTGCCACAATAGTAAGCCCGATGATGATCGGCGGAACTTTCAGTCTCTTTGCAATGCTGGAACTTCCCTCTACAAAGAAGTCCGCCCCCTTCATCAGAAAAGCAAAGCCGATCACAAGAAAAACTAACACAAGGATCAGGGGTGAGCTGTTTACCAGATTTTCCATTTTTCTTCTTCTCACTTTCTGTTTTCATTTTCCATGACCTGAGGATTCATTGCCCTGCCTGCAATCCTGAGCCAAATATCTTTTTATGACATTGGAACATTACAAAGTAATTTCCTGTGACATAAAAAAGACCCATGTATGCCTTGCTATAATAAAATATAGCAAAGCATACATGAGTCTCATTCTTTAAGATTTGCCAGGTTTTCAAAAAAACCGGGGCTGTTGACAAATCACACTTACGTGCGAACTACTCCCTCATGGAATTGAATTTTTTATTTTTTCAATTTTAACAGAATTTTTTTTGAAAAGTCAATCCCTGGCCGGTGACTTTTATTACTCTTTTATTTACTGAAGGCACATATTATATATATCTTTATCATTTTCCGCTTTCAGAAACAATCCCTTTCAGAATCTGTAAAACCCCATCTTCACTGTACGATGGGCATACATTCCTGGCTGCTGCCTGCACTTCCTCTCTGGCATTGGCTACCGCATAGCTCATTCCTGCTTTCCGGAGCATTGCGATATCATTGAGGTTATCTCCGAATGTACAGGTTTCCTCCGGAGAAATCCCCTGGCACTGCTGGATAAACTCTACAGCTGTACTTTTTTCGCCTTCCGGCGGGGTACTGTCCATCCATTCTTTTCCGGCCGCAGCCAGTGTTACTTTATCCCTCCATGCCGGTGTAAAATACGGTGCACAAAGCTCCTCGCACCGTTCCTGATGATAAACAGAAAATTTCAGAACCTGTTTTCCCTGAAGAGAAGAAAGATCATCCACTTTTCTCATATCATAGCCATAGGAATCCCTCAGCCACCGGAACATCCTCCCATTTTCATTCTCCGCATAGCAGCACTCCGGTGTGGCAATAAAGCAGTCACATTCCGGCATTTTTTCTTTTACCATACGGTGCATGCGTTTCCAGGTCTCATCCGGAAGTGTATGTACCTTCAGGATCTTGTCATTCTTCCGGATCACTGTACCGCCATCCGACACAAAATACACCAGATCCTGCACCGGCTCAAACAGCTTTCTCTCACTGTCATACTGCCGCCCTGAACACACCACAAAGGTGATCCCCAGCTCGGTCAGTTTCCGGATCACTGTCATATATTCCGGATTGATGGTCATTGTCCCGTCTTTTACCAGAGTTCCGTCTACGTCTGTTGCGATCAGTCTTATCATGTTGTTTTACTCCTCTACATCGGACAGCTTCTTTTTCCTCTTTATCCATATCTCCATGGACATACCTGGCATTGAACTCCATATTGATCTCACGGATTTCTTCTTTCCATCAATATAATCCTGATACATATCCGCAAGTCTCGCCATACAGCCATCACAGTTTGCGGAAATATTTCCAAGAGATTCCTCTACGATCTGTTTACGTTCTTCTTTTGTTGTATCTTTGATCAGATATCCTGGCATTGTTTTTTCCTCCTGATAGATTCACCTGTATTTCAGGTGTTTTGTCCTTTCATTATTGTTCACTTTTTCTGTAAAAAAACTGCTTGTATCAAACAAACAGCTTTACAAAAATTTTCCTTTTCTGTTTTTTTATTCTACTCTGACCTAATGTCAGTGTCAACACAATTTACTTACTTTCACCTGATATCAATCCGTATCTTCTTTCCAAATCTTCTTTATTTATAAGCAGATTCCAGGCAGTCTTGTAACAGTATGGATGATATTTGTCACTCAATGCTTTGATCGTCTGTTTTCAAAGTAAAAGCCTCTGGAACAATTCCAGAGGCTTCGTACGTGCGTTAGAGGATTCGAACCCCCGACCTTTTGGTCCGTAGCCAAACGCTCTATCCAGCTGAGCTAAACGCACATCTTTGTTGCTTTTCCTTTGTGATATTTTGTATCACCGCTGCAACAATATGTATGATACTCTAAGACCTATAAAATGTCAAGGGTTTTTGAAAGTTTTTTTAATTTTTTCAAAATTATTTTTATTGCTACTTTTGATGCAAAAGCAACAGTTCTTTAGTTTCTCCGCAGCGCCTCGATCGGGCTTAATTTAGCGGCCTTTCTTGCGGGATAGATTCCAAAGAACACTCCCACTGCGCAGGAGAATAACGTTGCTGCCAAAACAGTTCCCACACTGATTCCTGGTGTGATCGTCATTCCCCATACTGCTGCTGATTACCGCACAGATCGCATAACCACCTGCAATACCAAGGAAAATACCGATCAGGCCACCCATAATGGTCAGAATCGCTGCCTCTGCCAGGAACTGCAGCATGATCGAAGAAGTTTTTGCACCAAGAGATTTTCGGATACCGATCTCCCTGGTACGCTCTGTCACAGAAACCAGCATAATGTTCATAACGCCAATACCGCCAACCAGAAGGGAAATTCCCGCAACAAAAGAAATAAACGCTGTCACCATGCCAAGCATCTGGTTCATGGATTTCATGATATCCTGAAAGCTCTGTACCTGAAAATAATCATCACCCGCACTCTGATGGCGACGTTCAAGAAGATTCACGATCTTGTCTGCAACCATCTGGGAATCCAGAGTCTTATCTGCCTGCACTATGATCTGATAAAATTCCCCGCTGCTTCCTGTAAAATCATCCATAGACGTATACGGCACATAGATGGTCACAGGCATTCCCTCATAGCTGTAGCTTACAAACGTTCCGTTCTCTTTCTGCGTGGTAACACCGCAGATACGGAAAGTCTTGGTCAGGTCATAGCAGGTGACATCCAGTGTCATTCCTACAACATCATCTGTTCCGAAAAGTCTCTTCGCATCTGCATCTGTGATCACGCAGACATTCTTGCCTTCCTCGACCTCTTTTGCCCCAAAATAGCTTCCGTATTTCATTGTCGCATTATCCACAAACTTGGCATCCTGAGCTTCACCAGTTACAGACAGGGAAAAATCTCCCTTTCCTGTCACAGTTTCGCCGGAATAAGAGTCAGACACATTGACCCCTTCCACCTCATCCAGCTCCCGTACAGCATCAATATCTCCCGGCTCTATCCAAACATCTGCTGTAGTGGCCTCATCACTGCAATAAACAGCAATCTGTCCACCGCCGATATCATCAATCTCACTGTTCATCTGATTCTTCGTACCTTCACCAATGGACACAATGGCGATCACCGAAGCGATACCGATAATGATACCAAGCATAGTGAGAAAAGATCTTCCCTTATTGGCCATGATATTATGGATCGCCATTTTTATATATTCATAAATATTACTCATTGGCAGTCTCCCCGGCATCTGCTGCACCATTGTCGTCGTCTGCCGGTACAGCCTCTGCAGCCATTCCCTCTTCCAGGGAACCAAGATCCTCGATCACCTCGTCACCGACTTTGATTCCATCTGTAACCTCTACAACATCCTCAGAGCTGATTCCTGTTGTGATATCCTGTTTTGTGATCACACCGTCTTTGAGAACATAGCAGAAAGATCCGGCTTTGCCGATATTTACAACGCCAGCCGGAAGTGTTACTACATCCTCTGCCTTCTCAGCATATATCTTCACCTTGGCATCAACACCAAGAAAAATATCTTCATCCGGCTGATCAATGCTGACAGTTGCCGAGATCAGTGTTGAACCCTTCTCGTTGGTTGTTGCAAGATGGCTGATCTTGATTACTTTTCCGATATACTTTTTATCACCGATCGTAATATCCGCAGTCTGGCCTTCTTTTACCTTGGCATAATCATATTTGGAAACATTGATATCAACGCTGACTTTATCTGTGCTCTGCAGGGTAAAAAGCTCCATTCCCTGTGTCACAGTCGCCCCCTGCTGTACAGCTGCCTTGGAAATAACACCGTTGAAGTCAGCTTCGATCCCTTTTTACCTTCTTCTACAAGCTCTTTTGCCGACTTTGCATCCAGTTCTGTCAGGTTATTGGTAACACGCATCTTCTCTTTTTCTTCTTTAGTAAGACTTGTGGAATCTGCCTCCGCAATGGACTTCTGCGTTGCAAGATCGGACTGGAGGTCAGCAAGATCGGAACTTGCCTGTTCTATAGCATTCTCAATACCGGAAGTATCAACGGAAGTGCTTACAGTCTCTGCTGAGCCACTTCCCTGATCTGCTGCACCCTGACCGGAACCTTCTGTTCCATCTGTAAACAGATCACTCTGACTGCTGTTCTGACTGTTACTGTAATCTGCATATTCCGGCATTTTCGGCTGGTTCACCTTTTTGCCTCATACGCTTCTTTTGCCTGCTGGCTGTTGATCTCAGCCTGGCTTCTTGCTGCCTCAGCATCATCCAGAGCCTGTGCATTCTCATCAGAAGGATCTGCCTGCCACTGTGCAAAAGCCATCTGATAAGCAGTATCTGTCTGATTATATACGCCCTGTGCCTTGATATAAGCAGTATTCAGCTCTCCAAGCTCTTTCTGGTACGCAGGAAGTGTCTTGGTCTGATATGTATTCAGAGCCTCTGCATAGGCTCTCTGATTCTCTGCCTCCGCCTGAGCCTGTGCGTCTGCTTTCGCCTGTGCCTCAGCGGCAGCCTGTGCAGCCTGAGCCTGAGCTGCTGCCTGTGCGTCGGCCGCTGCCTGAGACTGAACAGCTGACAACTGTGATTTCAGTGATGCAAGATAATTCTGCTTGTCTTTTACCTGCTGTTCCAGAGTAGCAACCTTGGATTTCGCATCTTTCTGCTTCTGGTCTGCCTGATTCGATTTATTAATGGAATTCTTATAATCATATTCGCCAGACTTTACATTCAGCTCTGCTTTCTGATTATCCCGCTCCAGATCCTTCAGTTCAAACTCCACAAGCTTCGTTCCTTTGGAAACAGAATCTCCGTCTGCAAAAGACACCTTTTTCACCTGTGCATTTACCGGTGAATAAAAAGTCTTCTGCTCATCACTGACTACAGTACCTGTGGCATCTACGATCTCCTCCACATCTCCTGTCGCAGCTTTTGTAACGGAAACCTGCGGAAGCTGTGCCGCTCCTCTGCTGCCTCCTGTTACGGAATAAACACCACCGGCCACTACAACCGCTGCAACAATACCGATCGCGATCTTTTTACCCTTTTTCATCTTTCACTATGCCTCCTCGACAAATTTCTTCATTGATCATATCTGACTCGATCTTTCCATCCATGATGCGGACCACTCTTTTGGCCTGAGCTGCAATTCCGTTGTCATGAGTGATCAGGATCAGCGTCTCTCCTGACCTGTGCATACTTTTAAGGATTTCCATGATCTCCCTGCTGGAGGCAGAATCCAGATTTCCTGTTGGCTCATCCGCCAGGATTACCGGCGGTTTGGCTGCAATGGCTCTTGCAATGGCAACTCTCTGCTGCTGACCACCTGACATCTCGCCTGGCTTATGATCCATACGTTTCTCAAGCCCTACTTTTGTCAGAGATTCCACTGCAAGCTTTCTTCTTGTTCTCCGGTCGATCCCACGGTAGATCAGCGGAAGCTCCACGTTCTCAATGGCTGTAAGGTTCTCGATCAGGTTAAAGCCCTGAAATATAAAACCGATTTCCTTATTACGCACCACAGAAAGGTCATTATCTTTCATCGTGGACACGTCCGTTCCATTCAGATAATACTTACCGGAAGTGGGCACATCCAGACATCCCAGCATGTTCATAAATGTGGATTTTCCAGAACCGGACTGTCCGATGATCGCCACAAACTCGCCTTTTCGTATCTCAAGGTTCACATGATCCAGTGCACGTACCTCGTTTTCTCCGGGATTATATATCTTGCACAGATCCACCACCCGTACCAATGTTTCTTCCATGTCTCCTCCTCTTAGCTGTAAAGCGGATATCTGCCATCCGCTTTCGCTGTTTACATATCAAACGGATATCCGCAATCCGCATTCGTCACGTAGCTCTCACCGAATAACCTCTTCGCAGTTTATTTGGTTAAAAATACAGAGCAGCATCTGCAGGGGAACAGGCTGCTCTGTTTTATTACCGGGAAAATCCCTCTCATTTATTCATAACGAAAACATATCTGAATGGATTCAGATCCTGAACAGAAATTTTTATGCTTCAAGAAGAAATGCCTTGTATGCTTTATATGCCTCGTATACATCTGCCTTGCTTGTAACTTCCCACGGAGAATGCATGCTCAGCACAGCCACACCGCTGTCAATAACTTCCATTCCATAAAGTGCGGCAATGTAAGCGATGGTTCCGCCGCCACCAAAATCAACTTTCCCAAGCTCTGCTGTCTGAAAAGCAACATCGTGATCATCAAAGATCTTGCGTACTCTTGCAACATACTCTGCATTGGCATCGTTGGAACCGGATTTACCTCTTGCTCCGGTGAACTTATTGAGAACGATACCTCTTCCAAGATACGCTGCGTTCTTTTCTCAAAAGCCTCACTGTACGCCGGATCATAGCCTGCACTTACGTCTGAAGAAAGCATGCTGGAATTGCGAAGTGCACGTCTCACTGCCAGCTCGGAATAACATCCCATTCCATCCAGAAGCTCTGCCACACTGTTCTCAAAAAACCTTGACTGCATACCGGTTGCTCCAACGCTTCCGATCTCTTCTTTATCTACCAGCAGGCAGCATCCTGTACGCTTCGGTGTCTCATTCATCTCAAGCATTGCTGCAAGGGAGGTGTAAGCACAAACCCGGTCATCCTGTCCGTAAGCTGCGATCATGCTTCTGTCAAGTCCGCATTCTCTCGCCTTGCCGGCCGGAACGATCTCAAGCTCTGCTGAAAGGAAATCTTCCTCCTCAATACCATATTTCTCATTTAAGATCTTCAGAACATTCTGTTTCACAGCTTCTTTCTTCTTGTCATCCGGAAGATCAGCAAGCGGTCTGCTGCCAATGAGAATATCGAGGCTCTCACCCTCGATCACCTCTGCAGCCTTCTTCTGAAGCTGCTTACCTGCAAGGTGGATCAGAAGATCTGTGATATAAAGAACCGGATCGTCCTCATCTTCGCCAATACTTATGTCAACTACACTTCCGTCTTTCTTTACAACAACGCCATGCATAGCCAGCGGCAATGTTACCCACTGGTATTTCTTCACACCGCCATAGTAATGGGTATCCAGATAAGCCAGATCTGTGTCCTCATAAAGCGGATTCTGCTTAATATCAAGACGCGGGGAGTCAATATGCGCACAAAGAATGCTCATGCCTTTGGAAAGCTCCTCTGTTCCCACATGAAACAAAGCTACGATCTTCTTCATACCAACTGCATAAACCTTATCGCCAGCCTGGATCTTGTCTCCTCTGGAGATCTTCGCCTCAAGTGCCTCGTAGCCTGCTGCCTCTGCCTGCTTCACGATCTCTGTAACGCACTCGCGCTCTGTTTTACCTTTATTGAGAAACTCTCTGTAAGCCCTGTTAAGCTTCTCCATCTCATTTTCATCTGCTTCCTTATAGGAAAGCCATGCGTTTCTTCTTTCCATCTGATGGTCCACCTTTCTTCTATAAGATTGCGGATCCTGCCTGCAAAAAATCTGACAGTTTCCGTTTCTCATCATATTATCTGCAATCTGTCTACTATTATAGGTCAAACAATTTTAAATTTCCACCGCAATTCCCATTCTTTACAAAATCTTTATGATTCGCTATAGTAATTCTTAAGAAATTCAGGAGGAAAAAAACATGCAATCATCCGATCAGCTTCAGACGCTGCTTCATTCTGTTAACCGAAAAAGCTATCCGGCATACAAATCTCTTCGTGGTGCTTACCAGTTTGACAGATATATTTTGTCCATTGACCATGTACAGGGAGATCCCTTTGCTTCTCCTTCTCATATCAGTGTGAAACTTACTCACCGGGATACCGGATTTCCTGCGGAGTATTACAAAGATACCCTTACCCGCATCACACTTGGCGATTTTCTTAACCGCCAGTTTGAGCAGCAGATCAGCCGCTACACCTTCCGGGCAAAAGGCTCCGGAAAAAGCGGTCTGATCTCTATCAGTCACTGTGGTCAGGAAGTCCTTGCACGCACAGCCTGTGAAGTGAACGAAAAAGGCATTACAGCCCGTTTCTTCATCGGATTTCCGGCTAATGGCCGCACCATCAACTCTCCCGAGCTTGAAAAAATCTTCTTTGATTTTCTCCCGGTATGTATCCACAAAGCATTTTTTTACCGGAATCTGGATGCCGGCCGGCTGAAACAGGCTATCGAACTTGCTGAAGACCAGGAATACATCCGTCAGGAACTACACCGACGTTCCCTGGCAGCCTTCATAAATGACGGTGCAATACTTCCCCGAGAGAGCGGTATTTCCTCCCGTCCGATGAAAGATTCCGTTCCTTTTGTTTCCCCGGAGCACTTACGTATTTCTCTTGATCTGCCCCATAAAGGAACCATCACAGGCATGGGGATTCCCTGCGGCATTACATTGATCGTAGGCGGCGGATACCACGGCAAATCTACTCTTCTCAATGCTCTGGAACTTGGTGTTTACAACCATATCTCCGGAGATGGGCGGGAATATGTGATCACGGATGATTCTGCCCTGAAGCTGCGCTCAGAGGACGGACGTTTTATTAAAAACGTGGATATCTCACTTTTTATCAACGATCTTCCAAATAAAAAAGACACCCGCTGTTTTTCTACAGAGGATGCCAGTGGCAGCACCTCTCAGGCTGCCGGTATTATCGAAGGTATTGAAGCTGGAAGCAAAGTTTTTCTTCTTGATGAAGATACTTCTGCTACGAATTTTATGGTGCGGGATTCTTTCATGCAGCGTGTGATCTGCCGGGAAAAAGAGCCCATCACGCCATTTCTGGAACGTGCCCGGGATCTTTATGAAAAGGCTGGTATCTCTACAGTTCTGGTTGCCGGAAGCTCCGGAGCTTTTTTCCACATTGCAGATACTGTGATCCAGATGGATAACTACCGCCCTGTTGACATCACTGCTGCCACACATAAGCTTTGCAGCGAATATCCGCTTTCTGCCGCCGAACCCCCAGCGTTCCATATGCCTGACAGCCATCGTATCATGACAAAAGCCAAAGCCGCACCGTCCCGTCACGGCCGCTCCGGCCAGCCGGAACGCCTGAAAACAAAAGTTCATGGAAAAGACGGCTTCTCCATCGGAAAAACAGAAGTGGATCTCCGCTATATCGAGCAGCTCACAGATTCCGAACAGACCGCTTCCCTGGCACTGCTTCTGAAATATGCCGTCGAGCACCTCATTGACGGAAAACATACTTTGCCGGATATCGTTGCTTATCTGGATACACAGCTCCATAAACAAGGCCTGGCATTCTTCTCCGAAGGAAATTATATTCCCTGCGGTTATGCCATACCACGTATTCAGGAAATATATTCCTGCTTTAACCGTTACAGACGGCCTTGATCCAATAATTACTCACTTTTATCCGTAACTCAAAACCACCGTCCTGTCGGCTCTGTCTTGCCAAACTGAACGGTGGTTTATCTTCATACATATTTTAGGGAAAGGAAAGAGTTTTTCTTAAGAGCTTCTGTTCTCTTAAGATGACTATATCATACAAGATAAATGTGAGAGAAATTTGTACAATTTCTAATAAATTTATAAAATTTATTAACGAATTGTAATCATTTCCAAAATAATCCTTTCATTCGGTACTTCGGACTGTTTCTCACAAATATCAATCGTGTCTCTGTTCCTGATTATCATACGTCTCACAGAACCTGGCTGCAAAGGCCGGCGGTTCCTGGTGTGCATAGAGATGTGAGATATCTCCGAAAGAACTCATACGGAAAGACGCGATACCTTTACGGCGTTCTTCTGTTGTCAGCGTACTTACCGATGACGGTGCCGCGCAGAAATTCTGAAGCATTACGATCGGAGAGATACTGAGAAGATAACTGATCAGCACGCAGCTTACTCCAAAATGGCAGAAAAAACCAGCGTATCTTCGTTCGCTTTCTCAGCTCTGTAATAATGTCCTTCGCGGACATATCCGTGCTCAGCCAGCACTTTATCAAAACTCTGTGTTACCCAGTCATATTCTTCTTTCATATGGCCTTCCCGCAGGATATCATTATCCCACCAGCGGTCAAAACTGTAAAAGTTCTCAATTTTTGTCCAGTCCTGTGGAAGCCAGTCCCATGGAATGATCTTATCGCCGTTTCTGTCCGGTCTTCTGATCTGAACATCAAACTCTCTCAGCCATTCACACTCCGTCGCTGTCCTGCCTGTTTTCTTCAGTGTGCAGGATGCCGTATCTTTCGCCCTTCCAAGTGGTGAGACATAAAAATCCCTGACATCAAGCGCAGCAATCTTTTCAGAGAGAAATTCCGCCTCTTTCCAGCCCTTTTCTGTCAGGGAATCTATTGTATAATCCGGGTCGCCATGTCGTATAAAAAGTAATTTCATCTTTTATGTGTCCTCCATTTTATAACCTGGATTTCCATTATATTCTTATTTTTTCTATTGTCAATTCCTGTTTTCTTTTTATTCAGTACTGATTTTCAGATTGCAGCCTCCTTATAACCGGCAGTACGACCAGTCCTTGTCTATTCTGTCTTCTCTGCTTTCAGCTCCTGAACTGCTTTCTTCAAAGCCTGAAAAGTCTCCTCACTGATAATATGCTCAATTCGGCAGGCATCATGAAGAGCTGTTTTCTCCTGTACTCCCAGCATCATCAGCCAGCTGGAGATCAGCTGATGGCGTTCATATACTTTATCTGCGATCTTATGGCCGTCCTCTGTCAGACGAATATCTCCATTATCTGCAACTGTGATCAGATTCTTCTGACGGAGATTCTTCATTGCCACACTGACGCTCGGCTTCTTAAACCCATTTCTGCTGCAATGTCTACTGCTCGTACAAGTGAGCTTCTTTTTCCCATGATCAATATGGTCTCCATATAATCTTCTGATGATTCATTTGATCTCATGCTATTTACACCTCCCTCGGTTTGTTAAAACTAACCAAGTTAATCATAGCATACTTTTGGCGATTGGGCAATGCTTTTCACCGAAAAAAAAAGACCTGACAGCAAAAAGCTGTCAGGTATTTGCTACTGCATCCGGGCTGTCTCCTCTTCGATAACCTGATATCCACAATCTGAACATATCTTCAGCATTTTAGACAGTTTCAAAAATTTTTCATGGGAATAATCCTTATTCAGAAGTTGTGTATACCCCTGAAGTTTCATTTCTGCCAGAACATGTACAAGATCACTGTCTGCTTCTTTTCCATAATTTTTCAAAAAGTTTTCCTGCAAAAGCTGTTCCATTTTTTTGCAGGTATCTTCCCAGAAGTTCTCATATCGGGTACCTTCTGCTCCATTTATAAGAATCCTGGCAATGTCCCGATTTTCCCAGATAAAATTAATAACGATCCGGTCATACTCCTCCGGCTGTATTATTTTCTCTTTCTGAGGATCTGCAAGGCTGCCTGCGATCTGTTCCAGACTGCCTACGGTTTCCTCCACGATCTTTTCAAAAAGAGATGCCTTGCTTTCAAAAAAGAAATACAACGCTCCCGTGGTCACATCGGCTTTTCTGCAAATCGAACGAAGAGATGCTTTCAGGAACCCTTTATCCCTGAACTCTTCCTTTCCAGCCTCCAGAAGTCTGCTCCGCACAGCACTTTCTGTTTTTTCCATATTGTACGCACTCCATTATTTTTTCCTGTGTTCTCCGCATACAGGAAAATTCCTCTTGTTTCAGTTTTCGGCCAGAATTTTCGTCTTATTCCGGTCATGTGAATATTTTAACCCATATCTTCCCAAAAGAAAAGTATAAATGCTTTATTTCATGGGTGAATCCCCTCGATCTGTGACAATTTCATATCCCACAGACTCTGCACGTCTTGAAAGGCACCCTCTGCATTCCGCTGCTTCCTCTCCTGTACATATTTTATTGTCATAAAGCTCATACTGTTTCCTGTTCTTCACTGGTGAAAGATTAGGCATTACCACATTTGCACCTGCCTGAAAGCCTTTTTCACGGCCTCTGGGGTCCAGAGTTCCCAGTGCTGTTGTAGCCGGAAGAAGCACCTTCGGCAGCATGATCCGGATCACAGACAGAAGAAAAAGCGTCAGCTCCACACTTCCTGGCTCTTCCTTCGCGAATTTCGTATCATGATGAGGAATAAACGGCCCGATCCCTGCCATATGCGGATTCAGTTTCTTCAGAAAAACAAGATCCTCTGCCAGGTTTTCCATGGTTTGTCCCGGTGCCCCTACATAAATCCAGCTCCGATCTGATATCCCAGTTCTTTCAGATCATAAAGACATTGTTTTCTATTGGAAAGGCTCAGATTCTCCGGATGCAGATAGCGATAATGTGCTTCATCAGCTGTCTCGTGGCGAAGAAGATAGCGATCTGCACCTGCTTCCCGGAATTTTCGGTAGCTTTCTTTCGATTTTTCTCCAATGGACAAAGTAATGGCACAATCTGGATAGTTCTGTTTTATAGACTTTATGATATCAATCATCCGCTCATCATTAAACCAGGGATCTTCCCCTCCCTGGAGTACAAAAGTCCGAAATCCCAGTTCATGTCCATTCTCGCAGCATTGAAGGATTTCCTCCTTGGTCAGACGATAGCGTTCCGCATTAGTATTAGAACGGCGGATTCCGCAGTAATAACAGTCATTTCTGCAGTAATTGGTAAACTCAACCAGACCTCTTGTATAAATCTTGTTTCCAAAATATTTCTTCTGGATACGAACAGCTTCCTGCCTGATCACGCCTACAGTCTCCGGATCTTTGTATAAATTCAGAAGTTCCGGATACTCCTCCTGTTCAATCTGTCCCTGTTTAATAAATTTCTCTGCAATCCCCATAATTTATATACCCTTCTTTTTATTTTTGAAATCAGTTATAGCATTCTCAAAACAGTTATAGATATATTTTATCATAAGTAATCTGACTATTCTATAAAAAGACTCTTTCCACACTTCTGACATAATAAAACGGACACCCTGCAGTAACTGCACAGCATCCGTTTCCATAAAATTATATAGATTAATTTCCAATTATCTGATCAGATCTTTCACAACCTCACCAGCAATGATCAGACCTACCACTGACGGCACAAAAGCATTACTTCCTGGCACCTGGCGACGCTGGGTGCATTTTCTGGCAGTTCCCGGAGGACAGATGCAATGTGATTTGCAGCTTATGGCCATATCATCTATCGGTGTCACTGGCTTCTCCTGTGAATAAACAACTTTCAGTTTTTTGATCCCGCGTTTCTTCAATTCACGACGCATAACTTTTGCCAGCGGGCAAACCGATGTCTTATAAATATCCGTCACCATAAAACCGGTAGGATCCATCTTGTTTCCGGCTCCCATAGAGCTGATGATCGGCGTTCCGCTGTCCTGTGCCTGTTCAACCAGCATCAGCTTACCTGTTACTGTATCAATCGCGTCAACCACATAATCATACTGAGAAAATCAAAAATCTGCTGTCTCCGGCACATAAAAGTCTTATGGATGTTTACCACTGCGTCCGGATTGATCTCAAGGATACGTTCTCTGGCTACATCCACCTTATATTTGCCAACTGTTTTTCTTGTTGCATAAATCTGACGGTTAATGTTGGTCAGACATACTTTATCGTCATCAATAAGATCCATTGTTCCGACACCGCTTCGCACCAGCGCTTCTACTGTATATCCGCCAACTCCGCCGATTCCGAATACTGCAACTCTGGAATTTTTCAGTTTCTCCATTCCTTCTTTTCCAATTAGTAATTCTGTTCTTGAAAACTGGTTCAGCATTTTCTGATTTCTCCTTGTATTCTGTGCTTGTTCTGCTATATTTACATTTCGCTTTTCTGTTTTTATGACTGCCAGGATTCTATCATTTATATATAGTCTTGTCAATATCCCTACTGATACGCTAGGAATATATGGTACAAAAAAAGACTCCATTTAAGGAATCTTGTTAATACTGCGGGTAGCCGGACTTGAACCGGCACGGAGTTGCCCCCGAGAGATTTTAAGTCTCTTGTGTCTGCCTATTCCACCATACCCGCATATTCAATTAAAATGTTCAAAAATGGGGCCTATAGGGCTCGAACCTATGACCCTCTGCTTGTAAGGCAGATGCTCTCCCAGCTGAGCTAAGACCCCAAATATGAACGACCCAGAAGAGACTCGAACTCTCGACCTCCGCCGTGACAGGGCGGCGCTCTAACCAACTGAGCCACTGGGCCATACAAATATAAAACTTATTAAATGGACCTTCGGGGACTCGAACCCAGGACCGACCGGTTATGAGCCGGTTGCTCTAACCAACTGAGCTAAAGGTCCAAAAAGCCGATGATCGGACTCGAACCGATAACCTGCTGATTACAAATCAGCTGCTCTGCCAATTGAGCCACATCGGCGTAATAACACCTAATGTTGAATCGAGTCAAATGAAAATCCAGTTTAGTTTTAAGTGACTCCAAGGGGATTTGAACCCCTGTTACCGCCGTGAAAGGGCGGTGTCTTAACCGCTTGACCATGGAGCCATATTTCTTATTTGTTTTTCGCTGTTTTGTTTTTCCCTCAGCGACGAGTTAAATAATACCATACCTTTTTTATAATTGCAAGCATTTTTTAAAAATTTCAATTTTTTTACAAACCTGCAAAACAGGCCTATAACCCTTATAAAATAAGGCTTTTCAGGGCTCCTCTTCTCTCTCAGAAATGCTTTCTTAAAAATTTTTTCTGTTTTTTCGAACATTGACATTATTTTTTCCCTGTATATAATTGAAAGTATAGCAGCATTCGAATCCGACAGCCGCTATAAAAATATATGAAAGGATGACTACAATGAAAGTTTTATTACTGAACGGCAGCCCGCGCAAAGAAGGCTGCACCTATACAGCACTTACTGAAGTTGCAGAAACATTAAAAAAGAATGGTGTGGAGACTGAGATCTTCCAGGCCGGCGATCCTTCCAGGGAAAATGTTGCTGCAGCCGCAGCTATCATGAAAGAAGCAGATGCTCTTATTGTTGGCTCTCCTGTTTACTGGGCTTCCCCATCCGGACAGATCATCGAGTTTATGGATAAATTCGCTTCCATGGCCGGAAAAGACATGATCCATAAACCTGCCGCTGCTGTTGCTTCTGCAAGACGTGCTGGTACAACTGCTACACTTGACGTACTGATCAAATATTTTACATATCATCAGATGCCAGTTGTATCTGGTAACTACTGGACTATGGTACACGGTAATACACCAGATGATGTTCGCAAAGACGAAGAAGGCCTGCAGATCATGCGTACTCTTGGCAACAACATGGCATGGCTTCTGAAATGCATCGAAGCAGGTAAAAATGTCGGAATCGCCGCTCCTGAAACAGAGGAGAAAATCATGACTAATTTTATCCGATAAGTCAGACAGATATTCGTTTAAATTATTTCTCTATATATAGATATAGCCAGCAAGGAAAAGTACCTCTTCTGCTGGCTATATTTATACACCAGACCCCCAGGTTCTGCCTCACCTTCATTCTTTACTATCTATATTCAATATCCGGCAAACATTTATAATCCTTATTCACTATTAAAACGTATAATATTATATCACAACTCTTCTATCAATGATTTCATAACCTCATCTCGCAATGGAATTGATGCGGCAGCTCCCGGCCTTGATACAGCGATAGAAGAGGCTTTTGAAGCCATTTTAAGACCTTCTGCCGGCTTCATTCCCTCAAGCACAGATGCTATAAAATATCCGGTAAAAGTATCTCGGCAGCTGTGGTATCCACTGCTTTTACCTTGAAAATATCCTGTTTGTAGATTCCTGTTTTATCCTGATACATGGAACCGTCTCCGCCAAGTGTCAGGACTACAGATGCCTTGGGATACATCTCTTTAAATTTTTCCAGGATCTTATGTGGCTCCTTCTCTCCTGTGATCTGTCCGCCCTCGATTTCATTTACCAGGAACATCGCAACTTTATTCAGGTCACAGGTTTTCAGGTTCTCATTGTATGGCGAAGGATTAAGAATGATCTGCATCTCTTTATGGCTGGCTTTCCCAATAATGTAATCCAGCTCATTGATCTCATTCTGCAAAGTAAAATATCTCCTTTTTCGAAATGCACTGATACTTCATCTACAAATTCTTTTGTAATACTTCTGTTAGCTCCACCATAGAGAAGAATGCAGTTCTGCCCGTTTCTGTCTACCTGGATCACAGTATGTCCGCATGGACCGGAGATCTGTCGTATGAATTCTGTATTTACATGATTTTCTCTGCAGGTTTCCAGAAGAATTTCTCCTCCGTCCCCGATCATTCCAGCATGGTAAACCGGAACTCCCGCTTTTGCAAGTGCTATAGACTGATTTAATCCTTTCCCTCCACAAAAATCTTCCTGCCTGTGGACGCCTGTGTTTCTCCTGGAATTAAAATACTGTCCACCTGGTATACATAATCCAGGTTCAATGATCCAAAATTCAATACCTTCATAAAAACCCTCCATCTGTATTGTCTTATGTACTCTATATTTTATTATATACAAAAAAATCCTGCAAACATAAAGTTCACAGGAAATAAAAAACTCCCCCTGTTGGACTCGAACCAACGACACTGCGGTTAACAGCCGCATGCTCTACCGACTGAGCTAAGGAGGAATACTTAAATATTTAATTTAAGGTTTGTACCTTAAAAACTACATACATGCTTGTTGATGGTCAATCAAACTTTTGAATCAATTCTTAACCTGCGTTTCTTGGTCAAGCCCTCACCCGATTAGTAACAGTCAGCTCCATGTGTTACCACACTTCCACCTCTGCCCTATCTACCTCGTCGTCTTCAAGGGGGTTTACTTCACTAAGAATGGGATATCTCATCTTGAG
>ENA-OUNH01000180-OUNH01000180.1-human-gut-metagenome-genome-assembly--contig:-NODE-180-length-23341-cov-3.472775_pt1 | contig 23341 bp, 22 predicted proteins | sample MGYA00242806_ERZ504814 | MGnify/ENA primary metagenome ERZ504814 (study PRJEB26092, sample SAMD00036389) | human gut metagenome | host: Homo sapiens | study: EMG produced TPA metagenomics assembly of...
ATAGTAATATAATTTATAGTATGTCTCTTTTTCTTGATGATGTCTGAGATAAATGTTTCTGGAAGTGAAAATTTTAATAGAAGTTAAAACCACATATTCCTTCCCATAATCAATCAACTGGATTTTTAATTTGTTTGGTTCGAGAGAGTCAGCATCTAGATCATTTAATCCTCTATTTTGGTTAATTATCTTTACAAAATCTTCAGGAGTGGTATTCAAACGGTTTAAGTGTTCTTTGATAAACAAAATTAGGCTATCAGGTATTGGAAACTGTCGAATTTCATAATTAAATTGATGCACCCATTCTTCATGCTTCAATTCTTCTCTTGACATATGAGTAATGGAATTGTCAATTAAATTATCAATATATTTAACATATTCATCTTTGGGAAGATCAGTAATTCGTTTAAATATTTCATTTAATAAAGAAAAATCAATTTCTTTTATCTTTCCATTTTCAATTTGTGAAATATAAGATGCTCCTTTCCCCAATTCTTTAGAAAGCTCATCACCACGTTTTTTCTTTGATTTACGTAAATCCCTTATTGTAGAGCGAAGATTTTCTGTTAATTCTATATTTGGCATGATAATTCCTCCTTGAATGTAATTATATTATCATGTGCAAAAACAAAAAGCAATGATTATAAAAACATAATTAAATGATAATTCTATAATAATTATTATAAAATGTATTGACAGTTTAATATTTGAGTGATATGATTATTCCATCGAAAGATACAGAGACACACAGACATGAGTGAGATAAGTGTCACATAAGAAGAGAGGAGAACAGAAATAAAACAGAAAAAACATATTACTAGTTGACGAATCGAACAAACGTTCGTATAATATAGTTGGAAACAAAAAAGAAGACCGACACTCGCCAAAGCATCGATCTTCTGAATGATACGCCAATATCATTCCATATGTAAGTACAGACCCACGAAAGAATCTATACTGTTCCCTGAACAAGAACAAGTATAACATCAAATTCTAATTGTGGCAAGTCTGTCACACATTTTCCAAAACAAAAATCAACTAAATATTGCAAGAATAGAGCCTGTTGAGGAGTTTCTATAGCATTTTTGCATCCATCAACATCTATTTTTGTACAAACCGCACCTTGAAAACTGAACATAGAGGAATCAATACATGCACAAAAAAGACTGGATAAAACGGGAATGTAACGGATGTAAGCAATATAATGCCGAGTGTAGAAGTGGAGTATGCTTCTAGCAGCAGATTACAAGAAAGATACGGGATAACATCCCATTTATTTTTTCAATGTAGTATCCGAGATCACATAGCTTTCGACATAATCTGAATAAAAGTTTGGAAGAAGGTGAGACGAAATTGAACAGGGAATTGAACAGGATATCTTACATCATCATGAACATGATGCTGAAATCAAAAGCTGTAGACTTCATGCATTCAATGTCATGTGCAGAGATACAAGAACGTGTCAGAGTGATAAAGACGGACACAGTATATAAATATATGAAGAAACTGGAAAAGATTGGGACTTGTAAGAAAAAAGGAGCAAAAGGTTGATCGAGCATATGGTTACATATTAACTAAAGAAGGAATCAATTTATTGCCGGAAGTTAAGGAGGAGAAAGAGGAATGTTAAAACCTAAATGTGGATTTATTGGAATTGGAGCTTATGGAGGAAATCAGATATTACCATTCCATAGAGCAAAATATCCAAGTCTATTCATCAATACAGCAACGACAGATTTAGAAAGCCTCACAGATGTTGAGGAAGAATATAAATATCAGATACCAGGCGGTGAAGGGTGTAATAAAGATAGGAAGAAATCAAGAGAGCTGTTCCGAAAGGATATTGATAACATCATCAATGAAATCAAGAAAAACTTCCTGGTATAGAATATCTGTTTATTGCAGCTTCGCTTGGCGGTGGAACTGGTGCAGGTGATGTAATGCCATCGAAAAGAGTAGCTATGAACGAATTGGAAATAAAGGCTTGCATCATTATTACAGTATTGCCTGATCCCAAAATAGAATCAGTTCAAGCATTAATAAACAGTTATGAAACATTAGCTGAGGTAGAAGCTCTTGAGGAACCTGGAACAACATTTATTCTGGATAACAGTAAAAATAATAACAAGATGAAAATTAATGAAATTTTCTTTTGTCATTTAGATGCGTTGCTCACTTTGGATTGTAATTCCGCACTTGGAAATATAGATGATGCAGAAGTTGAACAGATGTTACGTAGTAGAGGTTGTTCAATTATCAGTAAGCTTGGAAAGGACAAATCCGATTTACAAAATCTTCTCAGCACATTTCACAACAATGTATATGCCCCATTGGAAGAAGATAAAGTAATTAAATATATTGGGCTTACGAATGTAGGAGCAGGAAAAGGGATTCGTATGGAAGATATTTATGCAGAAGTTGGAACACCACTTGATACATATGTACAGTACGAGTCAGCGTTTACATTATGTGTTCTGTCTGGCTTATCTCTTCCATACAAAAAGATGGAGGAAATCAAAGATATCATTGATTCTAACAAAGATACAATCAAGCGTAACTTAACAGCGCAAAACAGTAATCGTCTCTCAAAATCAATAGGATTCTTTGATGAAATTACTTCATCTGAAAAACCAACAGAAAAGAAAAAGAGTAGTAGAGATTTACTATTTTAGTAGAAAATCCGAATTGAACAGTAGTTGGCAAGAACTTATCATGATTCGACATACAGATGAACGATAAGTTGAGCAACAATAATATTTAAGTCTATAGGAGAATGTAAAGATATGGAAATTAAAATGTATGGACATTATTACAAGATGTTTAAAGGAACAGGTAGTGTTCCAACGAAAGTTACAGTAGTTGGAATAGAAGGAGATACAGTCACTTTTGTTAGAGGACATATTACAAAAGGAGATTTTGAGGAAAGAAGTGAAGATTTAGATGAAGCAATCAAACTTTTTTGTCTTACAAAAATGAAATGTAATAAAGAGAAAATTCTGACCAGTCTGACACCAAAGCAACAAAGACTGCTTGAGAAAGAGGATGCAGGCAGATTACGCATTAGAGAAATTTAAGAATGGAGGAAACGAAACAATGAAAGGTACAGTAAAATGGTTTAACACACAGAAGGGTTATGGATTTATTGTAGGAGATGATGGCTTAGAATATTTCGCCCATCAGACACAAATTCGAAAGGGTGGATTCCGAACATTAGATGCTGGTGATGTTGTAGAATTTGACATACACAGCGAAGAAAGGGGATTAGTAGCAGTAGATATCGTGCCGGTTCTTACTTTTCAGATGATGAAAGACAAAGCAGCGAAAGAACATGTCTATTTAAAGAGTGCAGGAGTTGGAACACATGGTTGGTGTATTACAGATAGAAATAATTTCATTCTTGCAGGTGAACATGGAATGTCTCTTGCAGAGTTAAACAATTATTTCGCGGAGTAATTCACAGCAAAAACAGAATATATATAGGTAGCAAGTGGTCAGTTTGTGAACTGTCAAAAGGCATTACAAGGAACTTCCTTAGTCCTTACCATAGCAGATAAAAATTAAATTGTAGTAGAAGGAGATTAGAAATTATGAAAAAAGAATGGGAAAATTTTGTAGACACTGAAAAGGATTATTCAATGGAAGAAGCTGTTGAGAAATATAATGAGATGGTTGAATTCATGCGAAGTAAAAAAGCTAGGTTGGTTTCAACTCCTCAATGTGAAAGACAGCCTTTGGAGAACGAATATCATCTTACGGAAGAGGAAAAACAAAAGTATATGGTTAAATATGCAATGCAACGCTACACAAAAGAGAGTTGTGAAAAGATAGTTATGATTATTGATACCATATATCATTGGTATGATGTTTCAAGTGAAGAAGCTGAAAAAGTATTTATGTATGCTGAAGAAAAACATGTAACATCGTCGGAGGCAATTGAAAAAACTATAGGCGGTATGGGATTAGAAGAACTGGCAGAGTTCACAACAGAAGTATATCCGAAAATTAAGCAGATTTATGATAACACATTATTGAGAACGATTGCTAATGTTGCGAAAGAAGCTATGAATATATATTCCATAGTGAATGTATTGGCAAATACTTTTGAAAAAAAAGATTCTAATAACGAAAACAAAGAGTCATAACAGAGAACATATTTGTATTAAGAAGGAACTGCGATCATTGTATCGTGGTTCCTGGATAAAAGAAGGACAAATAACATATGGATACAATTACAAGCAAGCAGCTATACGATTTAATCATATCAGAAAAGTTGAATGTAAAACTGGTAACGAGCAGATACGTCAACATGGTAGGTGCGGTAGATATTATTGAAAAGGAAGACTTCATGACAGACCTTGAGAAAGCTACACATGCTGGACGTTTCGATATTGTTGAGTGGAAATGTAATGTGAATATAAACAGAACAGTTATTTTGACAGCTGATTTGCACGACAAATATGCTGGCGAATACATTGAAGTTTTTGGAACAGTGCCAATCCACATATCAATCAAGCAGCTTGAAGAAGAACTGGATTAAAAAGCAGTAATTTGAGCGTTTACAGAGTCTATAAAGGGGATTAAAGTTCATCCTCTTTATAAAAACAAGATAGGAGAGGAATGACATATGAATAACGAGATTAAAAATATTACCATTTTTTAATCAAAGAATGGCAGGTTACTTGATGCAGAAAGGCTATGTACTAATAGATATGCGACCAGATATGAAGAGTGGCAGTAGAAAAAATGTTTTCTTTTTCAAAGATACACCACAGCTTAGAAAGTCTATGAGTGACTACATTAACCGATAGCCGGAGGTGTACCAATGAAGAAAACAGATGTTATAAAAAATAATTTTTCTGAATTAATCGGAGATGTATACAAATCTTGGGATAATACAAGAGTAATTCTTGATGGTGGAACTGGTACTGGAAAGACATACTTTACTCTTAACGTACTTGGAAAATACGCACAGCAAAACAATAAAATAATTTTATATTTGTGTAACAGATCAAAGTTAAAAGAACAGACATATAAAGATGTAGAAAAAACTGAAATTACACAGTACAGTTTATGTTACAACATATTAATCACTTCAAAACAGAATTAAACATAAAGAGAAGCTACCGCATTATGATTATATCATTGCAGATGAATGCCATTACTTTACAAATGATGCATTATTTAATGAATACACAGATTTAGCTTATAGATATCTAAAGAACCAACAGGACAATGTTGTGATTTATATTAGTGCAACAGCAAAAGTATATTTTCATTGGATGAAACAGAAAGAAATGGTTGTACCGGGAACATTATTCTTAATTCCAAAAGATTATTCATATGTTGACAAAGTATATTTCTATGATAAGAATATCTTATTCCGCAGATGGATAAGATTCTAGAAGAGGAACAGGATAGTAAAATCCTTGTGTTTTTGCAATTCTGTGAAACGTATGCTTGAGCTGCATGAAAATATGGCAATTTAGCAAAATATTTTGCTTCTAAAAAATGCAAAAAAAGTTGAATCAATACGTGATGAAAATTGCATATATGAACATTCAGATGGAACTATTACCTTTGATAGCCGAATTCTTATTACAACAAAAGTTCTTGATAATGGGGTAAACATTAAGGATAAAAGGGTAAAACATATATTTTCTGAAATTCTTGATGCAGATTCAGCTATACAAGCATTAGGGAGGAAACGGCAAATTTCAGAAGATGATACATGTACATTTTATCTGAAAGATTATTCTGGACAGGCGATACAAGGTCTGATAAATACAAATGAATATCAATTAGACCCTGTTATGACATATAGAATCAATTATGATGAATTTTTAAAAAAATACAGTCAGAATCGTAAGCGTATTAGGAATAATAAGATTTTTTATGCTAATTTCGTTAATGAAAAAAGAAAAGAGCAATATAGCTTTTAATGAAATGCGATTAAACAAATATTTGATGGATAATACGATTCTGAATGACATGAAAGAAAGCTCATATAAGATGGTTATGACTGAATTATTGGGATACACTGTGGCTGATAAAATTGGGAATTTAGAGGTAAACATTGAAGAAAAAGATGAATTCTTAGAATATTTGAATTCTATAGAAGGTAAATGGCTATATTCAGATGAACGAAAAGAAGTTGTAAAGAGATTTGAAGATATCGGAGTAAAGCTGAGAAGACAGGGGATCAATACTTTAAATGGTGCTTTGCAAGATAATTATGGAAGTAAATATAAATGTCGTTTTAGGGATAAAACCTTAGATGAAAAAGGAGAACTCACTAAGAAATTTCTAGTAGATAAAAAGAGAAATTTAGAAGATGGTTCTAAAAATCCGAATAGAGATAAAAAATATTGGATTCTTGAAGAAGTATCTTGGGGGCGAATTGGCACTTCACTATAATATATAGTGAGATGTCAATCTGACCCCAGACATAAGATTCTAAAAATTTGTAATTGATTCTCTTATTGTAATAATATGAAAAAATGAAATGCTATGCAAAAGAGGATATTACAAAATTAAATAATTTTAGGGGGGTTCCTAATATACATGTATTAGAGAATCCCCATAAAATAAAAAATATGTGTAATAAAAATATTTAAAACGTAGTTGTGATTTTGCGCATTACGCCACACTTGGCGGAATGCATCAATTGGGAACTTATACTGACATCCCCTTGTGGGTGGCAGGAAAGTTATCAATTGACAACAGGGAGTGGGAGAATCCCACAAATATGAAGAGAAGTAGATGAATAAATTACAGCATGGATATTATAGAATATGAAATGCATTAATATATGTCAGGGGGTTAGCCTAACAGAAATACACAAAGTCTTACTATGCATCTACTGCGGTTTCCTTACGGGGAAACCTTGCATCTTGCAAGTGCGACTAATGTTGTGTCTTTGCAGTTCGTCCGTGTGCCACCCACTGAAACCCCGGCACAGGTTGAATCTTAAACTTATGAAAAATAAATTTGAAGGTGTGTGAATATATGAAAAACAGATTGCAAGAAATAAGATGGGAAAAGAATTGGTCACAAGCTCAATTAGCAATGAGAAGTAATGTTCCGAGATCTACAATTGGTTATATAGAAAATAATCAATTTGAAAATCCAAGAGTCTATACTGCAATAAAACTTGCTCACGCTCTTGGAGTATCTGTTGAAGATATATTCATACTTTGAGATGGATGTAGAAATCAGTAAGGCACATGAGGAATATATCTAAGATCTGAAGAGATTGACTCCACAAAATTGCGAAATAAGGTCAAATCTTGGTAGATGAAACCGAAGTTTCATTAATTACAAAAAGTGGTGTATGTGCTTGCTTAAATTAAGTAAAATCGACCCTATTTCAGTTTATAGAATTGCAGGTGAGTTCTTCTTGGCTTGGTTGGTTCTGAGAGAATTCTGCTGTCAGATTTGATGAATGAGTATAGGGAGAGGTGCGTTTGGAGTGGTGGGATGTGAGAAGCGTAATAGAAAAAGATAATAATTTTATAAAATACATTCCTCAAGAATTGAATATTGCCAGTTGGAAGAGTAATATAAAATAAAAAAGTTAGGAGGAGCTATAATGAGCCAAAAAGACGATAAAGTAAAAACTGAAATTACAGAAGATGATATTGATAACTTATATAAAAGATAGATAAAAACATCTTAATAAAAGCAGAGAAGATATTAAAAATGAAATTATAAGTTATTCTACAGATAAAGAAATTAGCATTAGGAATGTAGTTAATTCAATATTAGCATATGAAAAAGGAGAAATGCAGTCTACACAAACTAATACAGAAATAGTATTAGTATATTCATTCCTAGTAGCGATCGTGACAATTACTATTACAACGCTTGCTGCAATTAATATAGGTGATGCAGATAAAGTGGTATACGGTGTAATTGCTGTTATTCCTTTTGCTGTGGGAGTAATTTTGTTAATAGGTCTAAGTCTTTTTAAAACAAGAAGATCTTTTAAGCGGGGGGTTTTTAATCAATGTTTTAGAAAATTGGTCATATGAGGAAATAAAGGAAGATTTAGCAAAAGAAACAGAAAAAAAGGTCTTGCAACAGATTGATGAAGACAAATTCATAGAATATATAGTAAAAGTAAAACGAATTAAATCCAACCAACCATCAAACGATTAATACCGGTGGTTGGTATTTTTTACCTTTTTCAAAAATCAGTCGGAGAATAGTATAAGTATAAGAACAAAAGATTGGAGTGATTATTATAAAAATCAATTATAAAAAGAAATTAAATCCGTTAACTATTGAGTCTATGGAAGCCAGTATGGTACATATTCATGATATAGCAGGAGACAACAAAGGAGTTCAATACAAAATGGGGAAAGAGTGGGTGGATTTCAAGAAAATCTTCACACGTGAAGCAGTATTGGATGATAGTTTGTTTTTGCGATTCATGAGAACAAGTATTACAAGAAATAGCAACGACTTTTCAAAAGATTTTATTGTGATGAAATTTTCATATGATGTGGAATATAGGTTTGAAAGTGGCGAAGAACAAAAAATGAGTAAAGAAGAGTTGCGAACATTTTATTATAAAAATGGAGTAACATTTCAATCAGCACATACGGGAAAACATGGTAAAACAGAACCTATTCATTACAAGATGTTATATAGAACATCAGGAAAAGCAAAGAAAGGAGAGTGCATTTTTGTTCGAGACAATCTATTTCATAAAGCAATTAATTATTTGACGATGGGATTTTATGATCTTATGGAAGAAAAAGCAAAAGCTGATCCGGATACCGTATTTAAGTTAGTAGAGCTGTCTGCATATCTTAGCTTGACTACAGCGTGTGCAATTGGATATATTCATATTCCGTTAAAAAACATTTTAGTTGTAGAAGATCAAAGCGCATACACAAAACCAATGGCAGCGGAGATTGTTAAAGTTGCAAATGTTCCATACGAGAATGATGAATTTGTTTTAGAGTTTGATGATCCACGCATGGAGACAATTCTTAATAATCATCAATGTACTTTAGACAAAGACAAGGCTGCTGAAAAAGGATGGTCATATATTAAGGAAAGAACAAAAGAGGAATTGAAGAAAAATGGTATCCGTATTAACGGTAAATATCCTGGACACCATGAGAGTATTCCCTATACTGTAAAAGAATGTGTTGTGGAAGAAGTAGAAGATGCAAAGATTGAAAATATTTTGTGGGATGGAATGGGACTTATTGATGAATCTATCTTTCCAAAGTATGCAAATGGATTTGTTTATTGTCGCTCTCATTTCTTTAAAAGCTGTTTGTTTCGAGGAAATGTACAGGAATATTTTAAAGATTATTGCAAGGAACATGAATTTGATTTTGAAACGTATGAAGTAACGGATATGTTTGGTAATAAAAAGAAAGTCTCGGATATTAAAGTTGTTATTACTGATAAATCATTGAAGTGGTTGAAATTTACAAATATGATGGGTGGAACAAAACAAAAAGCATATCGTACATATCAAAAATTAATGAATGAATATGAGAACGTTTTTGCAGTAGTAAAGACCGCACATAAAAGCAAATGGGATAATTTGCAGTTATCAACTTATCAGATGAATAATTCTTTACCATGTACGGATAAAAAGATATTGGGAGAAATTGTCGGACAAGCAATAGACTTTATCAATGGGGTAAAGGATGATGACAAGAATTACTTGAAGTATCTTGAGATGACAAAGAACCAGTTTAATTTGAATGAATTTCTTGTGGATTTGGTGAATCGGAATCCAGAGTTTGTAAAGACGGAGTTTTTTAGAAAAAAGAAGAAAAAAGATGTTTACAAATTGGTGGATGATTTCAAGAAAGGTCGATTACCGCAACAAGGGGATAATCTTACAATTATGGGAAATCCGATTGCACTTCTAATGAAAGCGGTTGGAGAAAATCCATTGGAAGAAAATATTTTTAATGTAGAAGAGGATACAATTCAATGTTACACAGAAAGATTTATGGACGGAGAAAATTTAGCTGCATTTCGCAGTCCTCACAATTCTCCCAATAATATTCTGCATTTTCATAATATCAAGTCAGAAAAGATTTCAAAATATTTTCCCAACTTAGGAGAAAACATAATTATCATTAATTTGATTGGTACAGATGCACAGGCAAGGGGCAGCGGATTTGATGAAGATTCAGATTTTGTGTTTGTGACTAATCAATTAGAGGGGTAGAACTTGCAAGACAGGCATATGTTGAATATCCAACTATTATTAATGCAGTAGAAGAAATGAAGAGTAGTGATTATCATTTCCGGCTGGAAGATTATGCATTGATGGATAATAAAATTGCTGATGCACAGTCTTCAATTGGACTGTCTACAGATACAGCACAGTTAGCCTTATCATATTATTACAATGAAGGAATGTGCAGTAAGGAATTAAAAGAATGCTTTATTATTTTGTCTGTGATTGGTCAAATATCGATTGATCTGGCAAAAAAGGAATTCGATTTAGATGAAAAAATGAAATCCGTAGAATCAAAAATCTCCCCTGCATGAAAGGAAAAGATATTCCTCAATTCTATGCAGATAATAAAAAGTCCCGGAACAATAAAGACTTTGGGAAAAAGGTTAAGACATTGAATTGTCCAATGGACATTATGGCTGAACTAATAGAAAAGAATATTATTGGTTATTCACCAAGGATTTACCATGAACCAATAAATAAATTTTTGAATAAAGCTTTATCGTGCAAAAAAGTAGATAATCGATATAAGAAGCAAAAAATAATTGATGAAGCAAAAAATATAATGATGCAATTAATGCGTTAGAGTGTTCAGCAAGAAAAGATACTTTATCTGATGATATGCTTTATCAGTTGAAATCACGGCAGATGAAAATGTTCTTACAAAAAGTAAAGAATGAATTAAGTCAAGAAACAGTTATGCATCTAGTTATATATGCATTTGGAGATGAAAATTCAGATGTTAGAACTACTATTTTAAATGGTCTGTTTCATACACATAAGGAATTGTTAATGAATTGCTTTGTGAAAAACAACCAAAAAATATGATAAAAATTTGCACAAAACCACCAAAAACGCAGTAAAATTCAGTGAATTGAAAGTCCCGTTATGAAAGAGAAGAGTAGCTTACTTCAATTTCGTGACTGCATGAAAGAAGCGTAAGTCGAGTAGTGCGGTCAAATTATCAAGTCGAGGTATGGATGCCAATACGTATCTCGGCTTGAAATAGTAAAATGTTCTTAGCTGTGTATGTCAGCTATTTTCTACAAAGAAATATTTTTATATAAATTTTTATTTACGTGGGAGGTGAAAAAGTGACTCAGGAAGAATTACGAGAACTATACAATGAAAGAGTTCAGAGAGAAAAACAGTGTTATATCGGTAAGCAGACAAACATTAACAGTGGATTACTTTCACAGTTCAAAACAGGAAAAATCGATCTCTATCCGCATCTCTTTAAGCGTTTAGAGGAATATCTTTTAAATAACTAAAGGTTCAAAAATCAATTAAATTCAACAGGCATTTCAGCCAATATTTCACACAAAAAAGGAATAAAAACATATGAGCAAAACATTCAATTCGTTTAATGGCTCTGAAAAAAGCAATTCAAAAAGAAGTTCAAGCTGCAATGAATGAAGTGGTTAATACTTCATTTGTCAATGCACATTCTAATGTAGATCAGTTCTATAACTCCCCGGAAGGAAGATATAACAGAACAGGACAGTTAGTAGAAAGTCCAGAGATGTCATTGTCAGGTGGTGGGGATTCATATCATGGAGAAATAAGTCTTGATACTGGATTCCGTTATAATCCATCCGGGCGAGATACACAGACCATTTATGGATATGCCGAGGATGGTGGTCTTCTTGGACAAGGTGGATTTTGGCAGCAAACAGAGCAGGATGTAGAAAAAATATCAATGAAGCATTTGGAAAAAGATTCAATTAATGAAAGGAAATAAATATATGGAACAAATGAAAGAAAGAATAAACCATCTAATTTATGGAAGATTTGAAGATGGAACAGGAGTTTATGGAAAATTATTCAATGTTCAGAAAATAGAAGAGTCAGCAGAAAAAAAACCATATTATAAACTGAGTATTAATCTTGGTGACAAGTATTGTGTCATATTAGATACAAGAGAGATTGTTAATATATATGACTTTACGGAAATATGTTCTGAAATGGACAGTAAACTTGAAGATTTTGGAATTAATCCAAGATTTGAAAAAGCAGAAATTATGGATGAAATAATTTTAAATTGGAGTGGTTATACGGAGGAAGAAAAGAAAAATTAAGTAGTTTGATTCGTACAAAAATGGATGATGATATCATTGTGAATTTGATGGAAAAAACATCAAATCTAGCATCAGAAACCGAACAGCTTAAGGAGACAATTCGTAGAATGGACTTATCTTTACTTTGCCTAAAAGGTGAAGTAAGAAGATCTATATAAGGAGCAAGTGCTTATGTCACAAGATTTTAAGATAAATATAGATGCTAATCTAAATATCGCAGAAGCAGAACAAAATTAAATGCTCTATTGAAAGAGAAGCATAAGCTTACAATAGATGTAGATGTGAGCGGTCAGAACACAGCGAAGAAACTAAAACAGAATATAGAAAACGGATTAAAAAATGTAAAAATTGATACGTCTGCTATGAGTAAATCTCTGGCAGACTCTTTTAATATCACGGACAAATCAACAATTAGCAAACTTCAGAAACAGCTCAATTCAATGATAAAAAGTCTTGGAAAGTTATGGAACGGGCAGAAGTTTAATATTGGAGATGGATTTGAGACATCAATGACAAGTGTAGTAAATACGCTAAAGAAAAATGCAAAGACGCTCCGTTCTTCAGGGGCGTTTGATGACTTCTATGATTATTTCAAAAATCAGAAAATCCTTGTTACCGATGCTCTTAAGAAAGAGCTTGGTGATTCAAATTACAAATCCCTTTTAAATCAAAATATTGGAAAACTTGTTACCGATACAAAGAAATCTACAGCGACCATTAATTCAATGTGGTCAGAGCTTAATGGTAAATTCCCTAATTTATTCCCGGACAATATTACAAATCAAGCAGATCAGTTGAATCATGCTTTATCAGTTTGGAAACAGGCACAGGCTGATATCAAGAAGATTTCAGCAGAAAATATGAATGTTTTTGAAGCTGGAAACGTTGATTCAAGAGCATGGGATTCCGTCATTAACATGGCTTCTAAGATGGAATCGGCACTAAAACAAAGCATCTCTGAAGCAACAGAGATTGGAAAAACTACAGTTGATTTAGATGTTAATATCAATTTTGAACAAATCAGTTCACAGATTCGAGAAGCAATCAGTTCTGCGTCAGCTTCAGCAGGTGAAGCATTAAATATTGACTTGAAGTTTAATCAAGAAGAGTTGTTATCCAATCTTCGAAGTGCAATTAATAAGATTGCAACAGGAGATGAACCAGTAAAAGTAGACATTGATGTTGATAAAAATGGACTTCAGGAGAAGTTGAATGCAGCGTGTCACGACATGGAAATCCCTGTTGACTTCAAAATTGATTCTGAAGATATTGCAAGTAAGATTAAAGCAGCAGTTAATAGTATTGCGGATATCGAGTTAGATTTAAGCGTCAATACTGATTCTGTGAAAAAAGCTGTAGATGAAAGTATTAATATTGGGTCAGACATTGATAACTCAAGTATTAATCAGTTACAGAACGCTTTGCAAGGTGTAAATAATGCAGGACGGCAGAGTCAGAATATCTTTTCTTCAATTGGAGGAAGTGTAAAAGAAGCATTCTCAAGTATTTACAATGTCTCTAACTTGCTCCAGGATGTAATGTATAAGATGTTTGAAGCAGGAAAGAAAGCTACGGAAACTGTTAAAGAATTCAATGACATTAAAACGAATCTCGCTATGGCTACAAATGCCGATTCAGACTACATTGATAATCTGATGAATGACTATAACAGTTTAGCACAGGAACTTGGAAGTCTGACAAGCAGTGTGGCTGAATCAGCGGATAGTTGGCTGAGACAAGGAAGGTCAATGGCAGACACGAATTCGCTTATTAAGGACTCTCTTGTACTGTCAAAAGATGCAGAATTAAGTTCTTCGGATGCTTCAGAAATTTTAACAGCAACATTAAATGGATTCCAATTAGCAGCAGACCAAGCAAGTAGAATTAATGATATTCTAACAAGTATTGATTTGGAAAGTGCATCAGGAGCTGACAGCATCGGAACAGCATTGATGAAGGTAGCATCACAAGCTAACAATGCAGGGGTAAGCTTGGAAAAGACAAGTGCTATCATTGCTACAATTAAGGACGTAACACAGGATAGCGATGAGTCAATTGGTACAGCTATGAAGTCCATCTTGTCTCGTATGAATCAGATTAGGGCAGGGAAGTTTGTAGATGCGGAGACAGGAGAAAGCCTAAACGATACGGAAAAAGTATTGAAGAAAATCGGTGTATCTATGCGTGACAACACTGGAATGTTCAGAGATAGTGAAGGGGTTCTTGATGATATCGCAAAGAAATGGAAGACATTAGATAGCAATAGTCAGAAAGCCGTTGCGACCGCAACAGCCGGAACATATCAGTATAACAAATTTATTGCAGCAATGGACAACTGGGATAAAGTTGAGAAATTAACGAATGTGGCTTATAACTCAGAGGGAACAGCTCAAAAGAAATTTCAAGACAATTACCTCAATTCTCTTGAAGCAAAAACAAATCAGTTAAAGTCTTCTCTTGAGGGATTATCTACATCCTTAATTTCAGATGATATGTATGCAGGATTCCTAGATGGTTCTAAAGCAATTGTAGATTTTGTGGACAAAACCAATCTTCTTAAAGGCGCACTTGCTGGACTTGGAACTTTCGGTGGGGCATTTGTTTTCAAAAATCTTACATCCATGATTCAAGGTACAGTGCGTGAATTCTCCAATCTTGGAAATGCAATGAATTTTGTTAAAAGCGGAACAATTGACACAAAAGGATTTAAAGAGCTTTTGAACTTAACACAGGGATTGTCTGAATCTCAAATGCAGTTGGTTTTTCTAGTACATCTTTGTCAGACGCACAGAGAGTTCAACTTCTCACCAATTCAGGTGTGGCACAAGCTGAAGCAGAAGCTACGGTTGCTGCCATGGGATTGTCTACTGTAAATGGTGCAGCAACAGCAAGTACCGTATCTTTCAGTTCTGCGTTAGAAGGATTGTTCGCAACGATGATGGCGAATCCAATTATCTTATTAACTGCGGCAGTATCAGCCGGAGTAATGGTGTGGCAGTCCTACAAGCAGTCAGTAGAAGATGCGGTTAATGGTGCATCTTCAGCCGGACAGAAGTTTTCTGAAAATACATCATCATTGAATGAACAGATTTCAAAGGTTGAAGAATTAAGAGAGTCTATTGCTTCCGGTGTTCTTTCTGATGAAGAAGCATACAATGCTAAATCTCAGTTATTAGATATTCAGAACCAATTAACATCTACATACGGAGAAAGTGCAAGTTCCATTGATCTTGTGAACGGTAAGATGGAAGAACAGATTGCTCTTATGCAACAGCTTCAGGTTGAAGATGCAAAGAAAACTCTGAACGAAAACAAGACAGGTTTTGACAAAATCAAATCTGAAATGACAAAGACACGTACATCTGGAATTGCTCAATTTAATGGTGGCTCAAAAGATGCAGAAGCGGTAGCAGAGATGGCAAAAAATTATGTTGACAAAGGTTTATCTCTTCAAAAAGATTCAACAGGAGCTTATACAATTACATTCAAAGGTGATGTTACGCAAGCAGAATCTACATTGAATTCCTTTATGAATGATGTACAGAATCGTATCGATACCGTTGGGGACAATAACGGAATTTTAGAAGGAGTTATTGATTCTACATCATCTGAACTATCTAAATTCAAAGAAATAATTGATGAATATGGAGATGATTACAATAACTTCCTCCAAGCGGATATTATATCAAAAGGACTGGATGCTGGAAGTCCTGCTAGCATTTTAGAAGATTATAAAAATGCGATTAATGATTATAACGAGGCTTTATCTAGTGGCGATACATCTGCGATTGATCGTGCAAAGAATTCTTTTGATGTAATGTCATCAACTGTAGATGGAGTATTAGAGAAGTATTCCCAATATAAGTCGTTATTCGACGACGTTGGAAATTCACTTGATACAAATGCAATCAAAGTAAACGATTTCAAAAATTCCGTCAAAGATATGTTCCAAGGTGGAATTGACGAAGAGTATAAGAAGATTAAGGATTGGGGACTTGACAAGTACGAAGATCAAATCAAAAATGGTACTCTTCCAACAACATTCGGAAATGTTGACATGGACAACAGAAAAGTTATCAAATGGAATACTGATGAACTTGAGAGATTCAAGACACAATTACAAGATATTCAGTATTTTGATGCAGATTGTAATTTTATCGAGTCTTATTACGATCAATTAAGAGCAAGTGCAGACAATATTGATACTGTATTTGGAGATGTCATTAACAAAATAGAAGGATATGATGGTGTCACAGATATTGCATTCTCTCATATTGTAAACAATGATGATGGTACTTATCAATTCTTAGGTCAAAAATCTGCTCAAGAATATATTTATGGAATCCTTGACGCTGCGAAAGAAGATGGTGATTTATCTCTTTCTCATATCCTTGATTTGGATAAAAAGGGAATTGAAGATGCAGCACTGTTTAATGCAAATGGAGAACAGGTTGGACAAGCGTATATACATGGAATCATTTCTGGATTCAATGAAAATGCAACAGATATATCCATGCTTACTCACTTTGCAGGTAAAGAAGGTGCGCTTGGAATAATAAAAGATGATAACATCTTTAAAAATTTAACGGATGTTGATTTGAAAAGCATTGATATTACGAAAGATAACTTGGATGAAGTTGGATCATCATTAAAAGATGTTGTAGACAAAGCAATTGAAATCGGTGTTGTTTCTGATGATTCTGCTGAATCAGTTGCAAAAGTGGTTGATATTCTTACAGACATGGGATTGACCGGCTCTGTATCAATTGACAACTTAACAAAGTCATTTACAGAAGCACAAGATTCTATCAATAAAACAACTTCTAATATGGAATCTCTGAAATCAATTCTCTCGGAATCTGTTTCCGGTGCTGGAATGTCTGCGGATAGCGTTAAAGCATTTAAGGATATGTTTGGTGATGATGCTGATAAAGCATTGGAAAAGACAGCAAATGGATATCACTTAAATCAGAAAGCGTTAGCTCAATTACATGAACAGCAAAAGCAGAGTACAAAAACAGATTACTTGGGTTCATTAGCCGATCAACAAGAAGCACTTAGAAAAGTCGAAGAATCTATTTCAAAAGGATTGCTTGCAGGACAAGATGTCAGTGCATATGCAACACAGAGAGATAGCATTAAGCAAAACATAGAGACTCTTCAAGATTTAGCATATCAGTATGAAAATGCACTCTCCGCCTATAATCAATGGCAAGCTGCTATGTCTGGTGGCGAAGAAGGTGATATGTATGATTCCATTCAAGGAAATCTTGAATCTGCAAAGGAATTGTATGATAAAGGACTGACAGGCACAAATAAGTTCCGTGAATTTGTTGATTTGATGAGTGATCAAGACTTATCAACTGCTTCAAATGAAGAGATTGTTTCTGCATATGAATCTGCAATGCCTAAGATTAAACGTTACTTCACTGAAGGTCAGGAAGGTGCTGTAAATTTCTTAAAGGATATTCAAGACATCAATTCTGAATGGGCGCACATGAATGATGATGGGTCATGGAAAATTGATTTTGGAGTTGGTAACGACCAAGAGATTGCAGATAAACTTGGTATTGATGTTGAAGCAGTTCAGGCAGTAATGAGAAAGCTCAAAGATTATGGTTTTGATATTAACCTAGATCAGCCAGTACAATCATTGGATGAGTTAAAAACATCTGCGGAATCTGCAAAAGAATCTCTCGTTGATATGAATGAGACATCTTTCAATGGTATTAACCTTGATTCCTCTTCATTTAGTGAAGTTACGGATGAGATTGAAAAGGTTCAAAGCTACATTGAAACTATTCAAGAAGATTCTGAAATAGACCCTGATGTAAAAACAGAGAAACTTCAACATGCAAATGAGATACTTGAATACCTTGTTCAAAAGCAGCAAGAACTTGGACAGTCAGATATTGAAATCACAGTTAATGCAGATGAATTAGAATCCAAAATAAATGATGCCAAATCAGCATTGGGTGAATTTAAGAATGAAGGTGGAACTGTAGATATCTCTCTTAGTGGTGCGCAGGATGCGGTTGATAATTTACAGACACTTCTCTATCAGAAAGAAATGCTCACTAACACTTCTGCGGTTATGTCAATTGATACAAGTCAAGTTGATGGGAAAATCGGAGAAGCCATTGCCCTGTTGCAAGAGTATCAAACAGCTGTAAACAACTTAAATGCACAGAATGAGCTTGGCAAAGTTGGTGTGGACATAGATACAACTGAAGCACAGCAGAAAGTTCAAGACCTTGCAAGTAAAATTCAAGGATTAGATGGGAACACAAAAGCATCATTATCATTGGATACTTCTGAAGTACAATCTGCTCTTACGACCTTGACAGAAACGAAAGTTAATGTTAATGCAGGAGTAAATCTTGATACGGCTGCTCTTGGAACGATTCAATCTTCTATTTCAGCAATTACACCACAGATGTTAGTAAATGCAAAAGTAGACAAGACACTTGTTGATGGATATGATCCTGAAGATAAGGATGCAAAGGTTAAGTTTACTGCGGAACATTCGGATGTAGATGCTTACAAACCATCAAATAAGAATGCAAAAGTAAATTATACTGTACACGTATCTGGACTTGAGAATCTTCCAGGAAATAAGGAAAGAAACCTTACATATAATGTTAAAACAAATGGTAGCGTATCTCCGGCAAATGGTACAGCTCATTCTATTGGTACAGCTCATGCAGCAGGAACAACTAATGTATCAGCAAATAAGAATTGGGGATTAAAGCAGAATGAGCCACACGCACTTGTCAATGAGTTAAAACCTGAAATCATTGTAAGAGATGGACAGCCATTCATAGTAAATGGTGGAGATCCTGCATTTACAAGTTTGAAGCAAGGGGACATTGTGTTTAATGGAGAACAGTCAGAAGCTCTATTAAAGAATGGATATGTAACTGGTTCTCATGGGAAATTAGCTTATGAGGGGGCGCATTCTTTAGGTACAGCGTTCTCTAATGGAACTGGTAAATTTAATGTCGGCAGTAGTGGAAGTAAATCATCATCTTCCTCCAAAAAGAAATCATCAAGTTCCTCTTCCAAATCATCATCCAATTCCCCAAATTCATCTTCAAAATCTAACTCTTCATCTGATTCTTCAAATGACAAAGAGGAAACAAAAGAAACCCTTGATTGGATTGAAACAAAGTTAGACCGTATCAAACATAAGATTAACGAATTAGATACAACTGCTTCAAGTACATATCGCACATGGTCAAAGCGTAATGAAGCATTATCTTCTGAGCTTTCAAAAGTAACCGAAAAAATCTCATTACAGCAACAGGCATATGACAGATATATTAAAGAAGCTGAATCAGCCGGAGAAGGTCTTTCTTCGGATTGGATTGATAAAATCCAGAATGGTAAAATTGACATTGAAACAATCACGGATTCTGATCTGAAAGAAAAGATCAGTGATTATAAGAATTGGTGAATTTACATGCCAATGTAAAATCTATTTAATTGCGGGAACATCCCCATAACCCTATTTTGCTACAACGTAACTGGAAACGGTAAGCGTGAATGCGGTGCGAGTTTAAAACTCAACAGTCGAAAGATAGAAACCATAAAAATAAATAGGTTAGGGACAACCGGGAGTGCAAGTCTCCCAAACGCAGTGAACTTCCTAAGTCAGAAATGATATGGAAGACATTCAGAGACTAACCCTTTATGGGTGGCGTAAGCCTTAATGTAGGATCACAAGCTATTGGTGGTTCGAAAATATAGACTATTTGAATAAAATAAATTATAATGGAAAAGATATAGAAAACATATAATAAAAAGAACATATGTTCACTGGTAAATTGTACAACAAAAAATGCGTACTTTTGTAATATTTTTGTGTAGCATTTTTCTCTTAAATTGACTATAATATAGTTAAGAAAACAAAGGTTTTTCTTAGTTAATGCTTGGTTTCTGACACCATAAGTCAGGTTTTAATGCTCGGTATTCTTCGACCGTAACGGAAGGGTTTAATGCTAGGTGTTTCACTACCGAAAATGTGAAGGTTTAATGCAGGGTGATGATTATAATAATCTTCACCCTTTATTGTACATAAGGAGAAAAATGATTAAATTTTACGATATTGATGAAAATTATGTTAAATTCTTGCAAAAAATTGACAGACAGATACCAAACATTCATTATAGCACAAACAACAAATTTGTCTGTGGTGTTGTTTTAAATATTGGTGGAATAGAATATTACGCACCAATATCTCATACAACAAAAAAGTATCAAACAAGTCTGTTAATATATGACAAAGAAACTCCAATCTCATCTATTCGATTTTCTTTTATGTTACCAGCATGTCCAGATGTTTTAAAAATAAAAAATTTCAAAGAAATTGCAAAAATTGACCAGCATTATGCGGATATTCTTTCAGCAGAATATAAATATTGTAAAAATAATATTGACATTATTTGTCAGAAAGCAAATGCAGTGTATAAAATCGGTTGCAACAAAAACCACAAATTAAATTATACATGTTGTGATTTTAAAAAATTGGAAGAACATTACATGGAATATTTCCAATAAAAATCATCCAAGAGCAGTAAATCTCTACTGCTCTTTTATAATGTCCCAAAATATCTCAAAACATTTCAAAACAAAATCCCAAAATAATTTTATTCAAATAGAAGATATAGTCCCATTCTCACATGAAAGTGTGAGGAGTATTTAATATACTCTCATCCATGTAGCGAATGGATGAAAAGATAAATGATGAAAAAGCTCTTGATTGTAGAGATGCGATTGTTGATCTCAAAGAACAAGAGTCTAAACTAATTGAACAGCGTTTTAATAACATTAAAGATGAATACGATGCAATCTTAAAACAGTTTGAACATACACACTCAATGCTTGAGGGTGCGATTGATATTACGGAGACATCTGGATATATTGTTAGCACAAAGTATTATGACAGCTTAATCTCTAATGAAAACGAAAAGATTAATCAATTGTATGCAGAGCGTGAAGCACTGGTAAATTCTTTAAATAGCGCACTTAGCAGTGGAAAAATAGATAAGTATTCTGAGTCATGGTATAACATGCAAGACGAAATAGATTCTATTGATGAGTCTATTCAGGATTGCAATAAGAGTACAATCGAATGTGGAAATAGTATTCGTCAGATTCAATGGGATTTATTTGATAAACTTCAAGACAGAATCTCTAAGATCAATGACGAAGCAGATTTCCTTAAAGAACTTATGTCCAGTGAAAAGATGTATGACGACAAGAATGGTGGTCAGATTACAGAATATGGAAAAGCTACATTTGGTCTTCATGGCGTAAAACATAATACTCTCATGGCACAGGCTGATGAGTATAGAAAAGAAATGGAAAAGATTGACGAACAGTTAAAATCTGATCCATTCAATCAGACACTTCTTGACCGTAGAAGTGAATTACTTAAACTTCAGCAAGAGTCTATTACGTCTGCAAAGCAGGAAAAGGATGCGATTAAAGATTTAGTTGAAGATGGTATTAATTCTCAACTTGATGCGCTTCAAAAGTTGATTGATAAGTACACTGACTTGCTTGATACCAACAAGGATATGTATGATTATCAGAAACAGTTAGCCGAAAAGCAGAAAGAAATATCTTCCATCGAGAAACAATTAGCTGCATATCAAGGAGATACTTCTGAAGAAGGTGCATCAAAGAGACAGCAGTTACAGAATGATTTGAATGATGCGAAACAAGATTTGGCTGAAACTCAATATGAACGTTCAATTGCAGATCAGAAGAAATTATTGGATGATTTATATGAACAGTATGAAGAAGTCCTTAATATGCGACTGGATAATATTGATGTTCTTGTATCTGATGTGATTGCAAATGTAAATTCTGAAGCTGGCGCAATTAGAGATACATTAGAAGCAAAAGCTGACAGCGTTGGTTACACAATGACGGAAAGCATGAATACAATTTGGAATTCGGAAAATCAAGTTATTACCAATTATGGTACTAATTTCTTGTCTTCTATTACAGGAGTTCAGAATGCAATAAATGATTTGACGAATCTTATTAAACAAGCTGTAGATGCTTCTAATAAAAAAGCAAGTGCTAGTTCTTCTAGTACAAAACCATCATCTTTTACGTCTACTCCAAAACCTGCAACACCTACACCAACTCCGAAACCTGCAACAATATCAAGTGGCGATGGTGTTCCGAATGTTGGCGATGCGGTTACGTTTAACAGTGGCGCATATTATTATAGTTCAGATGGGTTATCTCCTACTGGAACACAGATGCATGGACAGACAGTATACATTACTAAAATCAACAACGCATCTTGGGCAAAAAGAAATATCATATTGCTAAAGATAAAAATGCAGCACATCCTCTTGGATGGGTTGATTTAAGTCAGATTAGTGGATATGAGAAAGGTATTAAGTCTGTTCCAAAAGATGAAATGGCTGTTGTCGGAGAACATAAGAAACCTGAAACAATCGTACTTGATGATGGTTCTATTCTAACTCCGCTAAGTAAAAACTCATCTGTGTTTAATAACGATGCTCATGAAAACTTATGGAGTTTTGCAAATGATCCACAAAGATTCATTGATAGCATGATTCAGAACCCACCGGAAGTTCCGAACATGTTTAATGAGTTTACTGCGAATCAGACATTTAACTTTGATGTTAAAGTAGACAATCCTGCTAATTATGCTGAATTCTATTCGGAAATGATGAGACGATTTCAAAAGGATGTTAAAGCAGAAAAAATTATTCAAGATATGACACTTGGACAGATTACTGGCAAGGGTAGCATGAGTAAATATAGACAAAGATTTTAAAAGTGAGACGGTGTAGTAATGCATCGTCTCTTTTGAGAAAGGATATAGTTGATATGGATTTAGACAAGAACTTAAAATAATAGGAAAATAGAAACACACTTTTAGAGAAAGAAAATAAAAAATTAAAAGAAAGAACTTGACAACAAAAGCGGTTACATTAGATAAAAAATACAAGGAATTGGAAAAAGTTAAAAGAATAATTGGGAAAAAGGAAATATACTG
>ENA-OUNH01000182-OUNH01000182.1-human-gut-metagenome-genome-assembly--contig:-NODE-182-length-23257-cov-6.112105_pt1 | contig 23257 bp, 22 predicted proteins | sample MGYA00242806_ERZ504814 | MGnify/ENA primary metagenome ERZ504814 (study PRJEB26092, sample SAMD00036389) | human gut metagenome | host: Homo sapiens | study: EMG produced TPA metagenomics assembly of...
TTCAAGGGTTGTTGTTGTCTATTGTTCAGTTATCAAGGTTCTTTGTTTGTGTCGTTCTTTTCAAGCGACAGCTTTTATATTTTATCAAAAGCTTTTGTCTTTGTCAAGAACTTTTTTATTTTTCTTTGTCGCTCTTTTCGAGCTTTTCTTTGCCGTCTCACGCGACAGCCTATTTAGGATATCACTTTCAGAACTCTTTGTCAACAACTTTTTTGATTTTTTTTCAATCATTTCATTGATTTTTAAATCTCTAAGTTTCCTTCCGATCAAGAATGTTCCGCCTCCGCGTCTTCTTTTATCTTCCGTTCCTCTGTTGTTTTCTTTGCTGTTCCTCAGCGACGAATGTTATCTTATCACAGCTGTTTTTAATTGTCAATGTTTTTTATATATTTCATGCAATTCAGACTATTCTGACAATTCATGTTGAATAGAGAGATTAAACCGCCTTTTCCACAACCAAAGACAGGTATAAGTAGCACACCTTGTGAAATCCATTATTTTTCTGTATAATCAATCTCATCTATTTATTTCACTTATAAAGACACAGGAGACACGATATGTTTCATTATTATATGTTTAACAAACCTTTCGGCTGCGTCACTGCTCGACGTGATAGCCTTTATCCAACCGTTATGGACTATTTCTCAGAATTAAATAATGACAATTTAAATCCGGTTGGGCGATTAGACAGAGAAACAACCGGACTCCTCCTTATTACAGATGACGGAGTTTTCAATCAGAAACTTACGCACCCTTCTTATCATAAAGAGAAGACCTATTATTTTACGGTTCTCGGCGATTTGACCGAAGATCGATGCCGACAATTAGAAAAAGGAATCCTCTTAAAAGGATCCCCTGTTCTTACTTCTCCTGCGAAACTAAAAGTATTTCGTCAGGATATTCTTTCTAATATAATAGATACTTTACATCCGGAAGTACAGAATGCCGTATGTAATAACCTCCCAACTCATCCGGTCACTTACGGAGAGATCACAATCAGAGAAGGGCGTAAGCGTCAGATTCGCCGCATGATGAAAGCGGTTCACTGCTGCGTAATTGAATTGAAACGCATTTCTATAGAAGATATTATTCTCGATGAGACACTTTCTCCCGGAGAATGGAAAGAGATTTTTCCACTATAATAGGAAAAATCTCTTTTATCTTCGGATATATTTTAAATCCAATTATAATCTCCACCGGTAATTGCCAGACTCAGAAGTGAATCCATCTTCTCAACTTCCTCTTCTCCTATAATCTTCTCTACCAGCACTGCTGTATCCTCCGTTGCTTCCAACGTTTCATCCGGTCCAATTTCATAGTCAATATCCATCCCACAATCCGGACAAGGAATTGTATTCATTGTCTGCAGTGATAAAAATCGACTTCCACATTTTTTACATTCATAATATCCACACTCTTTTGTGCCATCTGGTACATAATACATAATTTTCTACCTCACTCTCTTTACAAGTATTTTTATCTTATCACTCAAAAAAGAGGACTGCAAGTAACTTATTTCATTACCCATTCCATGACTTTATCATTCCTAATATCTGTAATCAAAAATCAATTCATTTTTCTTGACAAACCCATCTCTTTTATGCTATATCTACTATAACTCTTTGCACTGCATATAAATCTACAGTACAAACTGAGCAGACCGTGATATCATATCATGGAGTCGGGTCGCAGATGCGACAGTGGAATCTTTCATCCGCGGGACAGTAGTTGCTAATACTGATTCGTGGGTGTTTTTATTTTAAATAATTCTTTTATTTCCCCACATATATTTAGTGCCATAGAGCTATCTTTTAATTGTTTTATTAAATTGGAGGTAACACATATGGAAAACAGCACAATGAAAACCGGAAATCCTGTCGCAAATGAAGAAGATTTCCAAAAAGTAGCCAACAAAGTCTCTACTATCACGATTATCGGAAACATCGCACTATCTCTGCTCAAACTTTTTGCCGGAATTGTTGCGCATTCCAATGCGATGATCAGCGATGCTATTCATTCCGCATCAGATGTATTCAGTACATTTGTAGTTATTATCGGAATCAGACTCGCATCAAAAAAACCGGACAAAGAGCATCCTTATGGACATGAACGCCTGGAGTGTGTAGCTGCAATTGTCCTTGCGATTGTTCTTCTCATCACAGGTCTTGGAATCGGAATCGAAGCATTCAAAACGATATTACAGGGAAATTCTGACAACATACAAACACCTGGTATCTTAGCACTAATTGCCGCTATAATTTCAATCATCAGCAAAGAGGCCATGTACTGGTACACCAGATATCACGCCAAAAGAATCGATTCCAGTGCACTGATGGCCGATGCCTGGCATCATCGTTCTGATGCATTTTCTTCCATTGGTGCATTGGTCGGAATCGCCGGTTCAAGACTTGGTTTTCCAATCATGGATTCCATTGCCAGCTTAGTGATTTTTGTATTTATCGTAAAGGCTGCTTCTGATATTTTCAAAGATGCAATCGACAAGATGGTTGACCACTCCTGTGACGAAGAAATGGAGACTCAACTTCGCAACTGCGTAATGCGCAATCCAAACGTTCATAAGATTGATGTACTTCGAACTCGAATTTTTGGAAATAAAATCTACGTTGATGTTGAAATAGCTCTGGACGGATCCATCACGCTTCAGGATGCACATGATGTGGCCGAAAAAGTGCATAACGATATCGAAAAGACTTTTCCTAAAGTAAAGCATATCATGGTTCATGTAAATCCTGCAAAATTATAAGTAACGATCTTTGCCTTTCCATGAAGAAATCCCCGTCAATGACGAGGATTTCTTCAAAATGGATGGTTCATTTAATCATGTTCTTTAATATATTGAAATACCTTTTTGTCACTCTTTGATTTTTTATACCATCCAATACATACCATTATAATTCCAACAATAATAACCGTAGTTCTTACCGATGAATTCGGTGAAAATAAGCAAGATACAATAATTCCGGTTTCAGCACCTGTAAAAAAATCTACAACAGATTTTTCGTGCTTTATTATCCCCATTACTCTTTCTTTGTCTATAGATTCTACCATTTTTGAATCCTCCTTTAATGTTATTATCCAAAAAATAATGTTAAAAGTAAAGCAATCATCACATTACATTGCGTATATAGTTGCGCAAAGATTACTGTTCACTCCCGTGTCAATCACTCCGCTGATTGACACGGAGGATGCGTGTTTTGACTTGAATGCATCTCGCCCCATCGCCAAAGGCGATTTAAAATGGCGAGATGCGTTGCTGGTCGCACATCGTGTGAACAGTAACACGCAAAGATTCTTTGACAGGTGCTTTTTCTCTCTTTTTGAAACTTTTTACACCATAAATTCATCTAATAAGTATCAATCGGTTGAGATGGAGCTTAAAAACAATTGAAAGAAGGTGGCGTATAAAATGAAATCTCTTGTAAAGCGGGCGCAGAGGGGAGATGATCAGGCGTTCGTGGAATTGATAGAAGAAATAAGCAGGCCATGTATAAAGTAGCGATCGGTATTTTAAAAAACGATTCTGATGCAGCAGATGCAATTCAGGAAAGTATCCTCACTTGCTATGAAAAGCTGAAAGAATTAAAAAAAGCACAGTATTTTAAGACATGGCTACTCAGAATATTGATTAATAATTGTAATCAGATGCTTAGGGAACAGAAGAAAGTAGTCGGTATTGAAGCGTATTATGGGGCAGAAGATATAAAAGGAAAGAAAGCAGAAGAAAAGATTGCAGCACCACTGGGAGCAGCGACAATCAACGAAGACTTTCTAGAGCTGTTAGACCAGATGGAACAGCAATATCGGGTTGTATTGATTTTATATTATGTAGAAGAGATGAGCATCCGGGAAATCAGTCAAATATTGCAGATGAATGAAAATACAGTGAAGACAAGACTTTCCAGAGGGCGAGGAGTATATAAAAAACTCTATCTGAAAGAACACCCGGAATTTCAATTTGAGTAAAGCAAAAATTCAGACAAAAATAGAAAACGTGAGCAGAAAAGGAGGGCTTGAGAATGTCATTTGAAGAGAAAATGAAACAGGATTTGAAAAAAGATTTAGAAATTCCAGAGATTGTAGAGCAAAAGATTCAAGATGCATATAAAGAAATCGGACAAGGAAAGCTTAGAATGAAGAAGCCAGATAACAGGAATCAGAAGAGAAAGAAAGTGTGGACAGCAGCGGCGGCAGCTGTGGCGGTGATCGCTATATCAGGAACGGTTCTTTATTCCAATCCGGTACTGGCGAAGAATATCCCGGTGATCGGAGATGTCTTTGCAAAAATGCAGGAAAACAGGGCGAAGGATCCGTATGCAGGGAAAGATAAGACCGCCTATGAAAAGATTGAAGATCATTCTGTAAATGTGCAGACTCCGGGATCAGAAGCAGAAGATAACGGCGTGACAGTAACGGTATCCGATGCATACTGTGATGGATATGAAATGTATTTTACGATGACAGCTACTACAGACAATGAGCAGATCAATCAGAAGAAATATCTGCTGCCGGATAAAAGTCAAAGAGTGCAGGTTGACGGAGTGGAATGCGGTGCAGAACTTTGTCTGGAAAAAGCGGAGGACGGAAGCTTTGTAGGTCTTGGACACATCAGTGCAGATTTTCTGAAGAAAAAGGAATTTTCAGATCAGTCAACGGTAGACATACAGTTTACCCAGCTCTATGGAAAGGGAGAAAATGAGCTGAGCACAACCAAGTATGTGGAGGGCGAGAATCTGATCAGCGGAGAGTGGAATCTCAAATTCACAGTGAATACGGATGCCAGCAACAACCAGACATATGAAGTAAATGCGGAGAATAATGGATTCAAAGTGAGTAAGATTGTAAAAGTGCCAGCATCCACCTACCTTTATCTTGAGGTGCCGGAAACATATGAAAATGTACAGATGATTATTACGGATGCAGATGGAAATGCACTCGAGAAATTCGGAGGTACTTTTACAGATCCGGAAAATGGAGTGTACCAGATCAAGATGCAGTTTGAGCAGACGGATACAGATCAGATTCATGTGCAGGTTGTAGATATGGATCAGAGTACGAACGATAATCTAGTCATGGTTGCAGAAATGACAGCAGATCTGAATTAAACAATAGTCATCTTCTATAGTAACATGCTATCTTTTCGGGGAATGATAGGATGGTCACAACAGAGTTAGTTCGGTTGTGACCTCTTTTTTCTTTTTTATTCATCCTATTTTTTCTTTACCAGTTTATGCTAGAGAAATTAATATCACACTCTTGTAATATACTATATCGTAATTAAATCTTTTGTACCTATCTTATAGCACTTGCTATTTCTCAAATCCAACATTTGTTCCATAACAGCTATTTTTGCATACATAGTATTTGCATTTCTTCGTGGATTGCAATCTTCCTTTTTTATTATTTGTTTCTCACAAGCCGTATAAAAATCAACTATACTCAATGTTTTACTTTTTATTCCTGCCAAATGCATAAAATTATTTTTTCCGTATCTTACTTCATAATAGTCATATACATCTGACTTTTTCTCTCTAAATATGAATAATAAAGTAGTGTCTGCATACTCTGAATATAACTTTTGATTGGTTCCGCACTTGGACATTTCGATGAAACAGAAACCAGAGTGGATAAAAAACTCTGGTGAGTTCATGATGCCTCAAACTGTGAATACACCTATCTTGATATCAGTCCCAAACGTGGAAGTGCAGGCATGGAACAATGCGGTGTTCTCCCGGAATTCAAAGGGATTGCCATGCATGACTGCTGAGCTTCCTACTGGAATTATTCAGATATTCAGCATGCAGTCTGCTGTGCCCATCTTCTCCGTGAATTAACGGGGATTGATGAAAATCATCCTGAAGGTATGAGTGCCCATGATATCAAACTCATGAGTGACAATGACCTTTTGGATATGGACTATTTTCTTCATGAATTTGATGATGATGACGATTTTGGTGAAGAAGGCTTTTATCTTTTCTAACAATCGTCTATTTCCTATGCCTCTTTTTTTATGAAGCATTTTTTTACCTCTGCTTTAAACAAAGGACTTTCCTAATATATAAAAAAGAGCTTCAGGATCTCGGTGTTACCAAAATCCCAAGCTCTAATAAAATCCAGAATAGAATAGAAAATCTTGAATCTGAACAGGTTGCTACTGTCCGAGAAAAACAGGAATTGCAGAAAAAACAGAAGACACTAGATATCATCCAGCAGAATTTCACAGCACTGCTCAATGCTCCTCAAATATCAAACAACGATATCAATCGTACCGTTGCACCACCACTTCAACATTAATATTAGAAACGTTTTAAACCATATAACACAAGAAAACTGATTCCACCGCAATGGATCAGTTTTCTTTAAATAATGGCTAGTTCATTTTTCTCTTTTTATAGAATCCTATAATCAAACCAAGACTAACAATCGCTATTAAAAACCATGCAACTATATTTGTTGTATCTCCGGTTTTTACCGTATTTATTATTTTCTGAATAGTATTTGGCTTATCCGGTTTTGAAGGTGTCGGATCCTTAGGCTTATCTGGATTGTTCGGTGGTGTTTCTGGTGAAACCCATTCAGCTTTTGGTTCTATTGTTACATTATATTCTACATTCCCATTGATTTCAGATGGAATGTTAACAAGGAATGGAGCAGATTCAAATATATCTGTACCGCTTTCCACATTTCCAATCTGTGCAATCAGATAAATCCCTTCATCCAATTCTCCAAAACTTGTGCGTCCCGAACTATCTGTTTCTTGCATTAAGCCGGAAATATCATTTCCCTTCGCAAATGCATACAATTGTTTTGCTTGTTTTTCTCTTGCTTCTGCACTGGTATCTTGTAATGATATACCTGAATCTTTAAAACTATCTTCCCAGACCAGCTCATCATTTTTCATATATTGAATTGGAAATATTGAGAACTTTGCTCCGGAAAGAGTCACTTCTTTATCCGAACTATTTCTCCCCTTGTAAATAATTTGAATGCTTCCTGTTCTGCTTCCTGCTTCAGCATGGATTGTTGAAATATCTATAAAACTACCGACAAGAAAAAGCATAACGAATAAAATAATGTGAATACTTCTTATCTTCTTTCGCACCTTACTTTCCTCCTTTTTCTATCTCGTATACTATAAATTACAGCAATCAGCAACCCTATAAAAATTACTATAATTGTTACAATCAGCACTTTAGCAGTAAAAGATAACTCCGGTTTTATATTTGTATCCGGCTCTTGCTTCGTTGCCTCTTCATAAGGTATTCTCTCTCCACGTACTAAAAGTCTGTGTGTATTGATTGCAAATGGTGTACAAGTAACAAGTGTTGCATAATCCTTGCCTGGTTCAATAGATAACCCATCTGTCTCTTCCGGTAAAACTGTTAATATCTGATCAATCTGATATGCCAGTGTTTCATCTAAAACCTTAATGTAAAAAATATCCCCTACTTCCAGTTTATCCATATTGGTAAATAGTGTTTTTGTCGGAAGACCTCTATGTCCTGTCAGAACTGTATGTGTACTTTCTCCACCTACAGGAAGAGATGTACCCCAGAAATGTCCGACACCTGTCTGCAGAACTGCTTCACTTGTTCCATGATAGATTGGAAGTTCTATATTAATCTTAGGAATACGGATATATCCCATCATTCCCGAACCATCTACGTTTAACAGTCCCTCATAACGAGCATCTATTTCCACATCTTCTTGCGAAAATGGATCAATCAAATCAATATTTCCCAGCATTTCCTTATTATATGCTCTCGCCTCTTCCAACATCTGCTCTTTTTCTGCCTTACTCAACTTTACACTTTCCTCATCATAATAGGATACAACTTTGGAACCATTCTTTTCGTTCAGATAACTACTGAACGTTGGATATAACAATACGGAGAATGCAACCAAAAGCACAATCAGACGAATAATATCTTTTATTGTTATCTTCTTTTTTTTCTTCTTACTCTTCATTTCATTCTCCCTGTTGTTATACTTGGAATTGCGGTTACCTTCCGTGGAAGATAACCGTCCATTCTTTAAATCTTATCTTATATCTCTGGTAAAACTATTATGCTTCTTTTCTTTTATCACGGATGAAGCTTACTGCTACACCGAATACAAGAAGAGCTGCGATTACAGCAAATGCAATTGCTCCACGTCCCCCAGTGGATGGAAGGAGGGAACCTGTGCTGTTTGCGATGTCGATGATTTTGTCTGTTTCATCCTTACCATCTTTGGAGATAGTCCAATTATTTACATCTGTATCTATGCTCTTTGTGATCTTAATTACGACTGGTGCTGTCAACTTATTGTATCCGTCTGGTGCCTTTGTCTCTACTAAATAGTATGTTCCTTCTGCAAGACCATTGACATGAAGATTGTATTCATTCTCGCCAATTTTTGTAGCCGCAGATTCAAATACTGTGTTTTCAGATGTTGGATCTACTACATAATTTCCGTTTGTTCCAGTAACTTTAATAGCCTGTCTTGTATCCGCATCTTTATTATATTCTGTTTCTGTATAAAGGCTGAATTTTGCACCTGCTAATAATCCAGATGTTTTATGATCTGTTTTCTTAATGTTCAGTGGATATGTAGGTGTTTTTGCTTCACTTGGTGTTGTCTCTGTTGTATTGTCTGGATCATTACCATATTCCAATTTAGCGCTGTTCTTTTCTGCTACAACAGCCTTATCATTTACTTTTGCATAATATGTTACATTAAATTCTTTGCCTTTATTTCTCTGATTCTCTCTAACCCATGAGGACAGGTCAAGTGTCATCTTTCTATGATTAACTGCATCCAGTGTTGCTGTTGTAGGTGCTTTAGATGCATCTGTTACATCTGTATCTTTAAATGCTACTGTAACTTTTACACTGTTTGCTTCACAAGCTGTTCCTGCTTCATCATTTACAAAATCAAGACCTGTTGATAATTCATCGTGGATTTTATATACATACTTTGCATATCCTGTTGTATCCGGGATAGAACCTGTTACTGTATATTTCACTACCTGTCCGATGCTTACTGTCTCTTTGTCTGCTGTTTTAGTAATGCTTGGTGCTTCTGTTTTTAAGTTTACTGTAGTTGTTGTCTCATCAACTGTAACTAAAGAAGACTGAATCTCTTTTCCACCTGTTACATATACTAAATAGTAACCTGCGTCTAATCCTGTAAATTCATAAGATGTTTTGCTTTCTGTGATTTTTTCAGAGTTTGCTGTAGCATCTAATTTAGGATTCTTTGTTAATGCCTGCGTTGTAAAAGCATTCGCGAAATTCTGTACCTCTGTAGAATCATTCTTACCAATATTTCTTACAGCATCTGCAATAGCCTCATCTGTAGAAGATTCTGTAATTGCTGAATTATTTAATGCAGCTACCAATACCTCTTTATAACCAGTTGCTGTGTTCACTGTATATGCATAATTTTTTGATCCTGTTGTACCAGACTCTGTCACATCAAATAATTTGTACAAATAAATAGTCTGATCTTTAAGTGTCTGTGTTGGAACTCCAGTTCCTGTTTTCACATTAACTGTAAGTTTGTGTGTTCCTGCTCCTTCTGCGGCAAATGCTGTGACAGACATAGCCATCATCATAATCGTTGCTAGCATTAATGCCATGATTCTTTTCATTCTCTTCATAACTATTGTCTCCTTTTCTTGAGAATTTTTTCTATAGTTTTTCTGCTTTTTTATTTTCCTTGCATTTTTTATATCTCATTACGAAATATACCAGGAAAAGCAGAACAGCTATCAGGTAAATCAAATAGCTTCCGTATCCTCCGGTATCCGGAAGACCTGGGAAATGTCTATTAGTTATTGTGAAGGTAAATCCATCTGGCGATTTATCTATCGTTGTTGTATAACCATCCACCTTTGCTTCTGTGATGGAATACGTGTAATAATAAATTTCATCTCCATCTGTCTTGTATGCCGGGAGTTCCTTTATCACCTCCTGCCATTTAGATTTATCGATAGAACCTTCTATTTTGTAACTCTCGTAACCTGGTACTGGTTCTGTCGTTTCATTTCCTGCCTTATCTTTCCAAGTACGTGATATTGTTACCGTAATACTGTTTGGTCTTGAATGATCAAAATTGTTTAAATCTTTCCAAACTTTATTGATCGTCAGCTTGATGTTCTCATCACATGGATCCTGTGACTCGGATGGTTCCGGTGTATCACTATCTCCCGTGTTCAATGTTGTTTTAGTATCTGCCATCAATACTGCTTTTGCTGGTGATTCATAGGCATTAAGATCTGCTTTCACTGAATCACTCTTGCTTGCCAGAACAGCATTCTTTAAAGTCTCAAAGGTCTTTACCGGATTCATGTGTCCTATTGTATAAATATCCCATCCGCTTGCATCATCCTTTTCATGACTGCTGTTCAAGATACTGTTATTCTTTTCAATTTGATCTAATGATTGATCCAGTTTTCTATAAATACGATAATTGTTCTTTTCGCCTTCCACCTTTTCCTGGCTATTGAAGTCATATACCGTATCCAGTTCACTTTTTCCACTAAATGGTCCAACAAGATCTTTTGTTCCCCGAACCACATCACAGTAATACATGTTGTTGTTCTTCAAAAGTCCTTCATCGTTGAATCCAACAAAGCCACCACTTCGTCCGTCTTTAGCATCACCATCATTGTTATTTCCGGCTCCACCGGCATAGACATCATATCCTTGACTGACACCGTAGACATTACTATCTGTGATTTTTGTTCGATTCGCCTTGATCAGACTCACACTGATATTGGATTTGGCATCATTATCATTCAAAAGTCCATTTTCATCGCATGGAAGTTTGATGGATGAATCTCCAATCGTAATAATTGCAAGGTCTGTCTGTTGATTGTTATCCGTTGACTTTTTTGAAAGTCCTACAAAAATATCCAATCCAAGCAGATTTACATGAAGCAGTTTGCCATCATACAGCGCATCCACTTTGATGATTCCAAGATTAATCTTCAGAAGATCGGAATCCTGGATTTTATCCAGATATAGTGCTTTTACAAGTTGATTAACAACTGAGAATATTACATTCACTGCTCCTGAATCCAACTTCAAATCTGCAAGATAAGCGAAACTTGTTCGTCCTGCAAATCCACCGGCTGTTCCACCTGACGCTACCTGTTTCAGTCCAATTTTCTGGTTTGTCTTGTCACCTGCTGTACAATTCGACATTCTTGCAAGATTTGCATATCCGATAAATCCTCCGGCAATCTGCTCATCTCCATTTGTACTCTGCACAGTGTAACCATCATCAGTTCCTGTAACTGCACAGTCATCAATGTGAGAACCAAAAATGTCCATAACTCCAAGAGCTCCACCCAGTAACTGTCCTGTATTGTCTCCAATAACGTCTATCTTGTCTGCCTTAACTACTCCACTCTTTCCAGAATAGCCGACAAATCCTCCGACACTATTTAAACCTCTTACATTACTTAATTCTGTTACTTTACTGTTTTTCACAGAACCATTTAGCAATGAGCCGCCAAAACCTCCGGCTGTTCCACTATAGGTAACCTGATTGTTCTGTCCGGATTTTATCGCTGTGTTTGCGCTGACACTTAAGCCAGCATCCTTACTTCCGCTTACAGTTCCGTAATATACATAGCTTCTAAACGCATCCAGCACATCGGTTCTTCCAAGCTTTAATAATTTATCAAGAAGCGAGGTCTCATTTCCTGCACTGATATTGGCAACTCCGGCTACATCTGCGATTCCGAAGCATCCTCCGGCATATTCACCTGCTACTACAGAACGAATATTCTGTACAGAGACTCCTGCCTCTTCCGTATCTTCCGTATCTTTCTCACCGAGTACAGTTCCTTCCAGATTTCCGGCAAATCCTCCAGCTGCTTTTGCATAAGAAGTGTTATTACTTCTACTTGCGTAAGCACCATTTACGATGATTCCCCAGTCATCCCAGGATTCCACATCCGCATAACGGATAGTTGCGACTGTGGCATTTAATACTTTTATCAAATCTGCCGGTGTACTTAACAGTTTATTCAGAAGCTGGCTAAGTAATCCTTCTCCTGCAGTAGGATCCACTGTTGCTACACTTCCTGGTCTGGAGCTTCCGACAAATCCTCCGACATAGCTTCTTCCGTCAACTCGTCTCAGCTTTGTGACCTTGCAGCGTGCATCATTTTCGCCCCAGATCTGCCCACCGATCAGTTTTCCTACATAACCTCCGGCATAACCACAGGTATCTTTGTCATCTACACCTTCTGACTGGACAATCAGTCCACTCTGATAACCCTCTACCGAAGATTTCTTGATTACTGGCACAAAGACATTAAGTACCTGCAGCATTTGTCCTAATTGCAGATTAAGACCGAGGATATCAACTCCTCCAAGCTTTGCTGCTCCGCCGTTTATCATTTCCCCTGCAAAACCGCCGGCACATCGAAGCCCTTTAATTGTCTTCGCCTGATAAGCCTGTCCATTTGTAATAGTTCCGGTCTGCATTGATCCGACATAGCCACCGGCTGCTCCGCCATTTGCCAGTTTTGTCTCATCTCGGTAATTGACTCTTCCTGCTACAACATTGTATCCGTAAGCATACTTTCCTATGATTGCATCCAGTTCAGCCTGATTACTTACTGTTCCATGCTCCGCAAGATCACTTCCGTAACCACCCTTTTTTCCGACAAACTCCACCCATTTATTCCAGGTTTCATAATCCATCAAGGCAAGTGGTCCGTAAACTGCCGTATTTTCTTCCGTCGGATAGACAACACTAAGAGCTCCCAGGATGTTATCTACTTTTACCAGTCCCCACAACAAGGACAGGTTTCCGGTACTTGCCGTATCTGCTGACTCCATAAGTCCTGTGAAGCCACCAGCAATTTCTTCTCCGTATACCGAGCGAATCCGGACTGCTTTGCAGACACTTGTTGGTCCGGTATAGTCTTTACCTTTCCATTTCTTTGTATTGTTTCCCCAGATGTGACCACCTTCATTATGTCCTGCATAACCTCCGGCCATACCTCGTTGTACCTGTGTTGTGGAATCAGCATCTGCACGAACTGCACCACCACAAGGAATACAAGTCGTAGAGCTGTTTCTGATCGTCGGTACAAAGTCCTCCGCTAATGATGCCAATGTATCTGACACATTAACAAGACCATCTAAGATACCAGTATCGCCAAGGACATTTGCCACATTTCCTGGCTGCAAGTCTCCCACATAACCACCGGCTGTAATCTGGCCAATGATATATGAGAAGTTATTTGCGTTGGAATTCTGAATGTGTCCACCGGAAATCTTTCCGGCAAAACCACCTGCATCACCAAGTATGTCATTTGCCGATGCATCAGATGCTGTATTTTCCCAGGTCGCTTTTACTGCAAAACCTCCAACATTTCCTGTAACATCAGAATGTTCTATCGTAGAAACAACGACGTTCAATGCATCCAGCACATGATTGATTCCTATCGACTTACCAAGTACACTCAAACCTTTTCCAATTGAAGCCGCAGAACCAATATCCATATATCCGATATATCCACCTGCATATCTGGCACCGGTTACTGCATATGTGCTTTTATTTTCATCATAGTATGTTGGTGCTTCATTTGCTTCCAGATCCTTCGGTTCCTTTACAGTAGTATGCTTCAGATTCGTAACATCACAGTAGCTTATCTGTACACCGCTTCCGTAACCGATAAATCCTCCGGCACTTCCAGAATTGCTATCGTCTGTTTTCATTTTGTTGGCAGTAACAGTAAATCCGTTGTCTGACTTGACTCCTGCATACTGCACATATGGAATGTAGGCATTGATCAGGTTCAGCAAATCTCCGACATTAATATTCAGCCCCTTGATACCTCCAAGAATGCTGATTCCACCTCCAGCATCTGCCAATGCTCCGGAGTAAACATTTCCGCCAAAGCCTCCGGCATAAGACTGCCCGTTTACATGATCCAGATTATAGACAGAATAATAGCTACCTTCTCCTGCGCCTTGGTTGTTAACCGTTCCACTCTGGAAGTTTCCGGCAAAACCACCAGCAGTATCTGCAGTGACTCCTCCTTTATCCACATAAGTAACCGTACACATCGTATACGAAGGAATCAGGTATTTCACTGCACTAAGCAGTCCGTTGACATTTATCAATTTCTTGATATCTGCATCATTTGCTACATCTGCAAGACCACCGGTCTGTGAAGAACCTACAAATCCTCCTGCAAAACCATCTGTATCATTTGCTGTTACTTCTTTTAAATTTTTCACATCGGACTTAATGATCTCACAGCTGTTACTCTTTCCGATGAAACCACCGGCTGTATAATCCACTACTTCGCCGTTGGAATTTGTACCTGTTGCTTGTACAGTCATGCCTCCTGTGATGCCATTTACATGAGCTTCGTTGATTTTAACTCTGACACCTTCTGCCACAGAAAGCAGATTTTCAACTTTCAGCAAGTTGTTCAGTCCTAACAGATTCAAAGTCAGCCCGTTTCCACCTGCCAGATCTCCCGGACCTGCACAACCGGCAAAACCACCTACTCTGTTTTTTGCTGTAACAGATTTTACCTGATTTAATGTTACAGTATCCACATCTCCACCAACAGCCTCGCCAAGCGCTCCGCCGGCATAATTTTCTTTTGCTTCAACTGTATATCCATCATTTACTCCTGTCACAGTTACATGATGCACAGTAAATCCAAGGAAGTTTCCGATTCCAAGCGTATTATTTAAAAGTCCTGTGACATTTGCTGTTGTTACACTTCCGGCAATACCTCCGGCACGATTTTCACTTGCCGTAACTGTTTTTAATCCTGTGAGCACATTATCTCTTTGGGCTACACTGCTCGCATTCCCTCCGCCATGTTTCCAGTACGGAAGTTTATTTAAATATTCGGGACTGGATTCTGCAATATAGACGCCATCACCACACCAAGAATACCACCGGAATAACTCTTGCCAGCCTCAACTGAAACTGCTGAACACTCCATGTTACATCCTAGTATTGCTGATGGTGCAATTCCTACAAGTGACAAGAGCATACCTGCTTTTTCCGGATTACTCGACAAAAGACCTGTCAACAAGTCTTTCACTGTTGTTAAAAGGCTTGCATCCTTGACTTCTTTATTTCCAAGGTTTGTAATCCATCCAACTGTTGAAATACCACTCACACCACCGGCATAACTTCCGCTTGCTTTAACTGCAATGCTTCCGCTCACTCCGCAATTGACTGCATAGCTGTTTGTCTGTGCTCCTACAATACCACCTTGATAATTTTCACCAGATACTGAGACATTACATCCTGTCAGATTGCAATTTAACAAGATACTCTGTGGCTGCATTACTCGAATAAGTTCAACACCTACATCACTTAACAAACCTCGGATTTCTGCATCTCTGCTGATTCCTGCAAATCCTCCGCCGTATTCTTTTGCCGTTACAGAATAACTACTGTTTTTCACGGAGCAGTCAAAGATTCTTGTTCCTACCTGCTGTCCTACAAAACCACCTGCATAATCTTTATCCGCAGCTCCGATAGTTCCTGCCAGATTCTCTACATGACAGTATTTGATATTTACATTTTTGTATCCAGTAGGGATTAAACTACCAACCGGCAATGCATTGTCCAGAAGAATTGTGATCAAATCTCCAAGCCCAAGTCCCGGAATTGCATTTAACAATGATGATAATGCATTCACCGTTACTCCAAGAGCTTTTGACAATCCGTCATACTCTGTTACACCTTCTGTATAACCGACAAACCCACCAGTACGATCATTAATATTCGAAACACTGACTTTTCCTGTCACATCACAGTTTTCAATGGAAACATCACCCACTAGCCTTCCGGCGAATGCACCTGCTGCATAAATCGTCGGATCCTTTGCTCTTGCATTTAAAAGTGCTGATAATGTATCTTGCAAATTCAGTTTTACGCTTCCAAATGATAAAACTCCTACTAATAAATCAACTACACCACCTACAAGCCATCCAAGTCCCGATGTAAGTCCACTTATTATGGTCTGTGTATTTTTATGTTTATTCGTGTTATTTTGTACATTTACATTTTGTAATTCCAGGTTTGATACGGAAACCGTTCCGGCGCTGACACCAATGTTGTTTACATTCACCTCATTCGTAATTGTTCCAAAAATCCAATTCCTATATACTTAGAACCATCCATTTCTTCTGTCTGGTTCACATTCACATTAGAAATTACAGGTTTTCCAGTTGCCAAAATAGAATTTCCATCCGTAAGTGTCGCCTGTCCATCTGCTAACTTTGCACCTTTGATGTCCCCCGACACCATAAGCGGTGTCCACAGATCATCTTCTTTATTTGAGTTCACACCATCCTTGGATAAGTCAATATCTCGAAAAATGATGTAATTTGCATTGGATGAATATTTTAAACCACCATATTCTTGCTTTAACTTCATCAGACTCGCTGTTTCATTGTCAGGTAACCCTTGGTCGTTAACGCCACATAAACTACCAGTTCCTACTGTAAGACCACCCAATAATGTCCCTAACAGTCCACCTACTCCCTTCAACAGACCCGTAACAATATCATCGCTTGTCAAATCGACATCTGCCAGCTTATACTTACCATTATCTTTATAATATAGATACGAGTTATCACCTTTCACTGTATCTGGCTTTTGTTGGAATCCAGAAAGATGGGTAGTTGCCCCTTCTGCAGCAACAGCATCAAGTCCAAGATCCGCATCGCCTGGATAGTATGGTGTGTAGAAAGGCTTTCCGCCAAGTAATCCGCTTACTAACCCCTGACGGTAATAAACATACAGTCTCGGAGTTACGCTCTTATTGCTTCCAATCGCCCGCAACTGTGACTCATTTCCGATCAGAATATATTTCTTCCCGGAAACTTCTACATATAATTGTCCCGGTTTTGTTCTTCCATCTGCATGTTCACCATCTAGCCACTGAACTCCATTCGCTGATTTTTCTGTCAATTGATCTGCAACCAGTTCTGGCTTATCCGAATTAAACTTCTGCGATAACACATAATTATGAGACTTACTATAAGTCAGATACTCCTGATCTTCTCCATCCGGATAGATCATCTGTCCCATACCAAACTGTGGTGCATCATAATCTAATGTCATAACAGGTTCTGTTTCAGATTCTTCCTGTGCAAGTACCATTAACTGATATGGATTATATATGTAGATTGTATCCGTTTCCTTATCATACAGCGTTGGTGTTTCGTTTTCTTCTAGTTTCGTACCTGTGATAGTTCCGGTAAAGGAATCCGGTACTAACCACATCTGTTCCGAGTTCATCTGGATGTCATTCATCAAAATGTACTGAGCATCTGCACCGTATTTCAGCTCTGTGCCTTCACTCTTTACTACTTCTCCAGAACCAATCTGTCCTTCCTTATCGCCTGTGTAAATATAAGCATCTGAACCAATCTGTTTTAATTGTTCATAATTATAAATGCATATTTTACTATCCTTATAATAAGCATCTATGTTATCTGTTGATTCCGATTTAACATTTCCACCGAACGATTCCGATTCGTCATTTTTCGAGTTTTCACTTGTTTCCCCCGATATCTTAGATTCGGATTCCGTGGTGCCATTTATTTCATCTGAAACTGTGGACTCGGTTAATACTTCACCATTACTCTTATTGGCATCATCAGAAAGTGTCACTTGACTAGTGTTGGTACCCGATGGATTTACGTCTGCCGCATCCGCAATATTCACTTGAGAAAATAAGATAGCCATACATAGTATTACTGCGATAATTCTGTTCTCTATCCTTCTTTTTTCTTCATATCTGGACCTCTAATCGGAATAAAAATTCCTACCATTTACTCAATATTGCATTCTAATATCTAGAATGATTTTTTAGCATAAAATAACTAATTTTATTATAATATCCGTTAAAATTTCTTTCATTTTCATCAAATACCTACTGGGCTTTTTCCTTACTCTTCTCTGTTTGATTCTACTTTCTGCACCCACTCTTTTTGCATAGCCGCAGCAAAAAACATTGAAGCAATTTCATGGAAAACGCTCCACATTCAGCATTTACAATCATCCTTACCGCCTCGGCATGTTTCAGTTTTCGTTTATATGGTCGCTCACTGACCAAAGCATCATAGGCATCCACCAAACCGACCACCTGAGCACAAAGCGGAATCTGATCTCCCTTTAAACCGTCCGGATATCCAGAGCCATCAAATCTCTCATGGTGATGTCGGCAGATTTCATAGCTGTACTTATTCAATTTCTCTGTTGTCATACCATTCGGAAATCTCAATGTCATCTCTGCACCGGTAATTGGATGCTGCTTCACGACTTCCATCTCGTCTATCGTTAATTTCCCATTTTTATTCAATATTTCTATCGGTACCCGGATTTTACCAATATCATGGATTGGTGCCAGGTGTGATACATTTTCAATCTCTTCTTCGGTAATTCCAAATTCCGGATAATTTTTCTGCAGTTGGCGATAAACCTGCTCCGTATAAAAACTAATATCATCCTGATGTTCCGTTTCCACCAGATTATTGTGATTCAATACCGCAACAAGCAAAGAAACCATATCCCAATACTGTTTCGTGATATTCTTTTCTTTCTTCCGCAATTCCTGTTCCATATTAACAATCGTATCTGGAATGACCTTCGCATTATGTAATGTGAGAATGGCAATATTCTCCGTCTCATCTACATATCTTTTTGCTTCCATCCAAATATAAGAATCTGCTTCATTATCACATATTCTGCGGTAGGACATATCATCTTCCATACAGCCGTCTACTAAGTGTTCCGTAAGCTTTTCGCTTGTCAAAAATCGTCTTAACTTCTGGCGATCCTGTTCATATACATATTGTTCTGTGTACTTCCTTATAAACTCATCATAGGTAGCTGAATCACTTACTTTATCATAGACTTCATGTACGTGGGAATAAATACATTCATATGTTTGATCCTTTAAATTCAATTTTATAACTACATAAAAACGTCCAAAATATTCATCTTTGCCCGGTTGAATAATATCTGATATTTTCACATTTTCCAGCCTGTTATTATAAGTGTTCTGCAGATCCAGTAACACCTTATGTACCTTGCAGCAATCTGAATAATTTCTGGAACAGTATCCGTCCTTCTCCAGACATCTGCTAATTGCCATTGTTGACTCTGTACAGTTAATAACGTCCATAAGAGAAATTTCTTCCGGTCGTTTTTCCAGCATATAGCCTCCATTCGATCCCTCTGCCGCTTTAACAATTTCTTTTTCTTTTAATTGCTTTGTTATTTTAGGAATGTAACTTGCCGGAATATTTAATTCACGAGATAGTTCTGCTGTAGTTATTACCTTATTTTCTGATGCTAGATAACATACGATTCTAATGGCATAATCCGTTGTATTTGTAAGCTGCATAATGTCACCCTCTCTGTCCGTCCCCAATAATGATTTTTATCCTGAACATTTTTCTTGTTTCTTTCATTGTAAAAGGAAGAATCATACTTTCAGGTTCTTCACTTCACAAGCACAATTCTTCCTTTTTGCCTTAATGATATTTTCTTTTTACTTTTCTGAAAAATACCATGCTTCCAATGCCAATCAGTAAAACCACAATCAGCATCATAATCCAGCTATTATTCTGAATATTTCTTCCGGTTACGGGCGGTGCCACGGTTGATGTATTTGTAAATTGGATATCTTCCGTTCCTGTTGCTGCCATTGTAAATGATGCTGCTTCTCCAACGGTTTTCGATCCACCATTTATCGAGTATGACACCTCGAAGTTTGTTCCCGGTGCTGTCTCCGTAACGGTATATGTCCATCCTGTCGGTAAGCAACTGATATCTACAGATTCATCTTTTTTCAATGTAAAGGCTGCCTGATTATTTGTGAAAGTCAGTTTTTCTGCTGTTCCATTTCCTTTTTCAATAACAGCTGAAAGATATCTTCTCCCAGTGTCGTTTCCTGTCTGGGAAGCTGTTTCTCATTATTCTGTTCTTTCTCAACCTGTTTCTTTTTCATGTTTCATTCCTGCTTCATATCAACTTAGATAATCAAGGTATTCTTTTATGGACTGGTTAAAGTATAGCACTTGTTTTTTGCAAAAATAATACAGAGAATAGGAAGATATTTTCACGTTTTGCTACAAAAAGTTTGTAGTTATCGGTTTTTCGCAAAAAAAAGAAACCATACCGTAGAGATATAGTTTCTCTTTAAATTACAGTGTTTCTGCCATTTTGAATAAAACGATTCCATTTCTAACAGCCAGCATCTCAGCAGAATTCTTGAAATCAATGCCAGAAATATCTCTTATTTTTTTCAATCGCCCTGAAAGAGTACGATAATTTACATAGAGTTTTTCAGCTGCTTTATTCGCACTCTTATCACAGTCCAGATACGCCTGCAGCGTTTCAATCAGTTCTCCATCATGTTCTTTATCATACCAATATAATTTCACAAGTGACTCTGGCACATATTCCATCAGTTCATCACGATTTTTGATTTTTTCAAAAATCTGGAAAAAACCGAGCTTAGAAAAATCGGCTACCGATATATTCTTATCACCATAGAGATATCTGAGCATATCCATATAGTCTATAATTTTCTTTGAATCCTTAAAAGATTTTTTCAAATCTCCATATCCATTAACAATACTTCCAATGCCAATCTGAAAATCCGTTGTCTTATTTCTGTGAAAAATCTGCTTCTGTACTGTCTGATATAATTTTTCCATTTCTTCCCGGAACCCTGCTTGTGTTTCCCCAGGCTTAATTTCATGAATACACACAATCTGATTCAGATTCCGGTAAATATGTTCATCCGGAAGTAATCTCTGAATCTCGCCTTCTATCACTCCGATTTCTTCTAATTCTTCTTTTGTATAATAATCTTCGCTATTGCTTGAAATCGTATGAAAACTTACCACACAATATTGATCTGTATCTTTCAATTTTAGCATTCTTGCAGCTTTACTCAATTCATCGCCCGTTAATAAACCATTAAGCAAGCTATATTCAATATCTCGTTGATATTTTTTTCTATCTCATTTTGAGCATATGTTTTCATAAAACTATACTGTAAAGTAAAAACAGCATTTTCCAATGCCATATAGTCCAGTATTGTTAATGGCATATTCACTTCCGTGACTACCAAATAAACTTCTACCCGACCTAACACATGTATTTTTGTAATATATTGCGTATGCTCTTTTCTCTGTTTTTTGTATTCAAATCTGGTAACAATATCCGGTTTATATTTCTCAACATTTTTCTCAAATGCAAAATCAGACAGATCCTGCGTTGTGGACGCACAGCAAGTTAAGTTACTATAATATAACGCTACCGGATTGCCAATCATAGAAGACAATAGAAATAAAATATTTTTAGTTGGATCTTCAAAATTCTCTCCATCCAATAACATGTTAGAAATATTGTCGTGTGTCAATTTGAAATAAATCAACCGTGCGATATTTTCATCATAGATCTGCAGAATAACATATTTTATAATACCCCAATAATACTCATCTTCCGAAATTTCTATCACTGGAATATTACGTTCCGAACAAAACTTTAATAAAATATCATAATAATTGACTTTCTGTACCATGTCCGGATGCTGCTTTATAATAAATCCACTGACCTGTTTCTTCTCCAGTTCATTCAAATGTTTCCGAAACTCTCTGTCCGTTTCTCCGAAATACACTTTCATATTTGTAAGAAGAAGCTCTCCTCCAGTCAGATATCTTTCCATATCTTCTATTTCGATAATTCGTATACCTTTAATTTCCTGATTCAGATTTTCTTTACATGTCACTAATCTCATATCAGGAAATTGTTTCGATTCTAATAATTGTTTTACCGTATAAGCCATTCAGCACCTCGTCAAATTCGTCTTTTGTTGTCTACTTTGGTTGTACCAGCATCTGATGTTGTGTTTTCAAAAGTGGCATAAGTATACAGTGTAATTATACCCCCCCCCCGAAATTTTCTGTCAATTTCTTCATGCGTATAAAATGCATATTTTATATAGATTCAAATAAAAAAGACAGCTCGCATCTTTGTCGAACTGTCCATTACTTCTTCAGGCTGCGGATAAAAGTCATAAAAATTTCTCTTTCCTTCTCATCCAAGCCATCCCAAATCTCAAGTATTTCTTTTTGCTCTTTTGTCAGATCCAATCTGCTTTCATCATCTGAAAAAAATTGTGCGATTGTATCTTCATTACCTTTTCCTTGCTGATAACTGATCCAACTTTCATCTGTCAATTTCATTTCATTCTGCATCTTTAACTGACTGATGATACCGCCGTTTCCGGTACCAATATCTAGCTTACATTAAATGATATCTTTCCAGATTGGTTGGAATACAAACGTCTCCATACAACTGCTGAAACATATATTACGCGAATCCAGTCTGATTGGAATACACATTACAAGGATACTGATATCATCTAGATTCCGCTTATCAAATTAGACAAATTAACCTTAGATTGCTGGGCTCATAAGCTAATTCAGGATAACAACCTGACTAAAAACGCTTACTACAACATTACAGTGATTATGCGGCAATGCTTGAATTATGCCGTCGATAAGGGCTATATTTCTTCTAATCCATTTAGTTCTGTAACGATTGATTCACAACGGATGCTTCGACGTGATACCGCAGAAGTTGTATCGCATACAAAAACTGCTGCTGGCGATCGATTTGTTCCACTAACTTCTGAAGCCCAGAAATTAATTGATACCGCGAGACAGTATCAAAAAGAGCATCACTATCCTGATAATGGTTATATCTTTTCCATCAATGATAAACCACTGACAGAACGTTGTATCTCAACACTATACACGAAATATTGTAAAAAGTTGGGAATAATTCAGAAGAGCTCTCACAAAGCTCGTAAAACATTTGTGTCTAACTTGTTATCAAACGGAGTCAACATCAACACTGTAAGACAGGCAGCAGGACATGCGGATAAGAGAACCACTTACAATTACTTGCCGTAACATATCAAAAAGACGTGAAACCCTTGTAAATCAAGGCTTTCCTGCGCACAAAAAATCACCGTCCCCACAGCTCCAATGTCTGTAAAAACAGTGATCGTCAGTGCGCGATCAGGGGTTCGAACCCTGGACACCCTGATTAAGAGTCAGGTGCTCTACCAACTGAGCTAATCGCGCATTCTTTTGTTTTGTGTCTCGTGTTCCTCAACACAAATAGTATTATATATCAGTTGTTGCCGGAATGCAACCCC
>ENA-OUNH01000183-OUNH01000183.1-human-gut-metagenome-genome-assembly--contig:-NODE-183-length-23235-cov-3.547732_pt1 | contig 23235 bp, 26 predicted proteins | sample MGYA00242806_ERZ504814 | MGnify/ENA primary metagenome ERZ504814 (study PRJEB26092, sample SAMD00036389) | human gut metagenome | host: Homo sapiens | study: EMG produced TPA metagenomics assembly of...
GCTCAATCAAATGTCCGTTACTTTCGGTGTATCTGATACTTTTCAAGGTTGCTGTCTTTCCAGCTTCAACCTTTTAAGGAATATACAGTTTTATCCACTTTATATCCTGCTGGTGCGGATAATTCCTTGATATAGACTGTGCCTGCTTTTACCTCTACAATATCTGTATTTCCGTTTTCATCAGTCGTAAGGGTGGCAAGCTGTTTCGTGCAGTCCTTATCAGAAAAGACACCGTATGTCGCACCAGCGACAGAGTAATTTCCGTTACCGTCTGTAATGCTGGTATTACTGGAAGTCTTTTGCAGTTTCGCATTTCCGACATTCAGCTTCGCCCAGAATTGTCCCAATTCCTGCCCCTCGCCAGAGTAGATATAACCGCCACATTCATAGCGTCCTTTATTCTCTTTGACAAAGGCTTTTGCACCAGCGAAAACTTCGTCCTGCGTAGCCTTTGGAATTTCATCATAAGAAGCTCGCACGTTATCACATTGCCAGCCAAGATGTACGCTCAATCTCTGCCAGACTACAAGCTGTCTTAAAAGGTAAGCGTGATTTTTGCTTATTCCGCTGTGGCTGTCTGTGTACTGTTTTACATATTCGATAGATAAGGCAACGTCGCTTATCTGGTCGATACTCATGCGTGAGCTTGCGTCAGCTCTGGTCTTGTAGCCATTCTTAAAATCTGTATTGATGTCGATACAGTAAGCGTCCTCGCCCTCAACGGTTAAATGTCCCTCATTAAAGGTAGAACCAATCGAACCGTCATTCATTACTTTTTCAACGATACCGACACGCTCTTTTGACTCCGTCCAGTATTGCTTACTTTCTGCATGAACGGGTGTAGTCGGTAAAGCAGTAACGACAGTTGCAAGAGCTAAGAAGCCCGTACACAATCGTTTCCATGTCTTTTTCATAAATCTAATGCTCCTTTCATTTTGGGTAATAAAATAGCCGTCCAATAAGAACGGCTGGAAATAGAAAAGGAACGTCATGTTAGGCGTTCCATAGTCTATGAAATATTCAATTTTTTATACTGATGTGTTACTCATCAAAATCTCAAATCAAGGTTATTTGACACCAATTTTGACACCAAATTTTTGTATATTGACGATTTTTGATGAAATGTGATAAATTCATAAAACCCGTGAAAAGCCTGTAAATAGGCACTTTACGGCACTCTATGAACTAAGACAAAAGCTACGCTGTAATAACAAGTATTGAGTGCTAAAAAATTGTGAAGAATTTTGTGTTCCGTAAAATGAAAAACTAATTTCCAGTTTTAGCCCTTTATGTTCTTATATTAAAAAGCGAATCGGACAAGGACTGAAAAGCTTATGCAGATTGAACATTCTGCAATGTTATAATAACTTTAAAGACATAAGAAAAACCAAAAAATACAATATAATAAGGCATATAGACAAAATGTATTAAAAAAATTTTTCGTACATTCTTCTGAGTTGAACAGACGATAGAAAGACAGTGTTCATGAGTATGCAGGTAAAGCAAAATGTAAATGAAAAAGTACAGGAGGAGAGAATAATGCAGAAAAAATATGCAGATTTTAAGCTTGGGGTACCGGATTATGTAACAGTGGAAACAGAAGAGGAGAGACTTGTGTGCCAGGGAGGGCAGACGACAGTAGCTGCCGGTGCAACTACTGTGGAATTTCAGGACGCAGGTGAACATGAGGATATATTTGTCACATCCGAGGATGCAGTGAGATGTGTGAAGCTGAGATGGAACTATAAGATCCCGAAATCAGCCAGATTTCTGGGAGATGCCTGGGAACGTACCTATGGTGATGCGGAATGGCATGGAATGAGCGGAAACCGTTATCTGCCATGGTATTTTCTGGCGAAGCTTTCTGAGAAGGTTCTCTGCTTTGGCGTAAAGGTCCGTCCTTCTGCTATGTGCTGCTGGCAGGTGGATACCAAAGGAATTACTTTGTTTCTGGATGTTCGCTGCGGAAATACAGGAGTACAGCTGAAAGGAAGAAAGCTGTGTGCCGCACAGATCGTCTGCATGGAAGCAGAAGGAGCAGATACTTTTGAAACTGCACATAAATTCTGTGAAAAAATGTGTACAGATCCGATCTTCCCAGAGTTTCCGGTATATGGAAGCAATAACTGGTACTATGCTTACGGTGACAGCTCCGAAGAGGAGATCTTAAGTGATACCGATTATATCCTGAAACTGACCGAAGGTGTAAAAAATCCTCCGTTCATGGTCATTGATGATTGCTGGCAGGAGCATCACCGCCTGGATGAATACAACGGTGGACCCTGGACAAAAGGCAATGCCAGATTTCCGGATATGAAAGGTCTTGCAGACAAGCTGGAGAAAAAAGGTGTCCGCCCGGGTATCTGGGTCCGTCTGCTTCTTAATGAAGATGAGAATATCCCGAATGAGTGGAGGATTTCCTATAATGACTGTCTCGATCCGTCCCACCCGGATGCACTGGAATATATCCGTAAAGATATCGAGAGGATCTGTGATTGGGGATACACGCTGATCAAGCATGATTTTTCTACCTTTGATCTCTTTGGAAAATGGGGATTTGAGGCGAATTTAAGAGACAATTCCATGGAGAAATGGCATTTTTATGATCAGACCAAAACCAGCGCAGAAATCGTAAAAATGCTTTATCAGGAGATTTATGATGCTTCCCGGAGCAACAACGCAGTGATCATCGGCTGCAATACTATCGGACATCTCGGCGCAGGCCTGATGCATCTGAACCGGACCGGTGACGATACCAGCGGACGTATCTGGGAGCGTACCAGACGAATGGGCGTAAATACGCTGGCATTCCGTCTTCCGCAGCACAATACGTTTTACCATATTGATGCAGACTGTGTCGGTATTTTCGGAATGATCCCATGGGAGAAAAATCGTCAGTGGGCAGACGTTCTTGCAAAGAGCGGTACACCACTGTTTGTATCCGCAAAACCTGGAGTTTTGAATCCGGAGGAATTTGAGGAGCTGCATCAGATCATGCTGCGTGCATCAGAACAGGAAGAGCATTTTGTTCCGCTTGACTGGGAAGAAATCGACTGCCCGGAGGCATGGGGAGAAAACGGCGAAACTATCACTTATGACTGGTTTGACAACGAAGGTCCGACCATGGATGCTACGGTGGAGTACTATAATGCCAAGGTAGTTGTTCCGTAAATCAGGAAAAGTGGTTCAGCAATCCAGAAGATCCTCGGCATGATGATATTTTCCCGGTATTCCCGTGGCGTCATGCCGGTTCTTTTTTGAAGGCACGGGAAAAAGGCAAATGGATTTTGATATCCGCAGGAGAACGCCACGCTGGAGACAGGGATATCCGTGATGGTCAGAAGCTCCCGGGCGTTGATGATCTTGGCTGAAGTCAGGAATGCTTGGGGTGTGGTTCCAAGATGTTTTTTAAAAAGTCCGTAAAGGTGGCTGCGGCTGATATGGAGATAGTCAGCAACATCTGTCACAGTGATATTCTGTAGCGGACTTTTTTTGATGTAATCAACAGCCTGTGTGATGTAAAAATTATCGTTGGATTCCATGGTGGTGTAGGAAGCATGAAATTCTTCCTCCAGCATGGCGATAATCCGGTAAAGACCACTCTGGATATAGGCTTCACTGGAGGGCGTCAGTTGCGGGTGAGTCATCATTTCAAGAATGGTTTCCTGATAGGGAAGAACCGAATTTAGCTGCTGGACCGGAGTTTCTTCAGTAAGATGACAGTGTTCACAAAGTATGGGAGCATTTTCTCCATTGAAACAGATCCAGATATAAGTCCAGGGATCAGAAGGCTCTGCTTTGTAGAGAGAGCTGGTCACAGGAGGAATGAAAAAGCACTGTCCGGCTTTCAAGGTATATTTCCGGTTGTTCATATAGAAATATCCCTGTCCGCTCAGCACAAAATGGATGGTGTAATATCGCCGGACACCAGGGCCGTAGGACTGTTCCGGTGTACATTTTTCCCAGCCGCAGGAAATAAGATGAAGTTCTTTTGATGAAGTCTGGCGGTTCATGACCTGCTTGTTTTTCATGAGAGTTTTCTGCCTTTCGATATATGGTTATTATAAGTAATATCAGTTTAAAATATTTGATCTGAGGTGTAAAGAACAAAGATGAACTGATAGGACAAAAGACAGTTGCCGTGCGATAAACGTGTGGCAGCTGTTTTTCTGTTTTCTGCAAAAATTCAGACGTAATGCAGGCATTGTCTTGACACTTGTAAAAGAAAAAGGTTTACCACCAGGAAAAATATCGTTATAATAGGAGAAACGCAGTTTTTACTGCGGCAAAAAGTATAACGAGTCCGGGAGATATCTGTGTCAGAAATATTGCTTATCCGGTGATATATCAGATGATATGAGGAATTTTCCGGTATGTAATAAGAAGGGAGAAAGATATGGCATATTTAGGTGAAGAAATCAAAAAAACTTGGTTTTGGCCTTATGAGACTTCCGCAGAAATCAGAAGGTGTGATCGATGTGGAGCAGACCAAGGTCATGGTGGACAAATTTATGGGAAGCCCGGATTTACATATTTTGATACAGCATGGGCTTATGCAGGAAGCGAAGATGCTATCCGCGAAGCGCTGGTAGAGCGTTATCCGAGAGAAAAATATCAGCTAGCCACCAAGATGGCAGCCTGGATCAACTGCAAGACAAGAGATGAAGCTCTTGCACAGTTTAAAACATCTCTGGAGAGAACAAAGGCAGGATATTTCGACTTTTATCTTCTCCACAATCTTGGAGAGCACAGAACAAAATATTTTGATGAGTATGGTTTATGGGATTGGATCCGTGAACAGAAGGAAGCCGGTCTGATCAGACATGCAGGATTTTCGTTCCACTCCACACCGGAGGAGCTGGATGCACTTCTCACTGCACATCCGGAAATGGAATTTGTACAGCTGCAGATCAATTACGCAGACTGGGAAAATCCGGTGATCCAGTCAAAAGCCTGCTACGAGGTAGCCAGAAAACATGGAAAACCGGTCATTATCATGGAACCTGTAAAAGGCGGCATGCTTGCAACTCCGCCGGAAGCAGTGGAAAAGCTTCTGAAGGAAGCAGAGCCGGAAGCATCCACAGCATCCTGGGCAATCCGTTTTGCGGCAAATCTGGAAGGCGTGATCACCGTACTTTCCGGAATGAGCAATGTTGCACAGATGGAGGATAACCTTCCTTTATGAAGGATTTCAATGGCCTTACTGACAGTGAGAAGGAGACTCTTGATAAGGCAAGAGAGGCTATGAGCAAAATTCCTCTGATCCCATGTACAACCTGTAACTACTGTGCAAAGGTCTGTCCGATGGAAATCGGAATTTCCGGTTCTTTTACAGCAATGAATTATCTGACATTGTACGGAAATAAAGCCGCCGCAGCGCATCAGGAAGACTGGCTGGTAGTCAGTCATGGCAGAAAGCGTGCAGATGAATGTGTAAAATGCGGACAGTGCGAGGAAGTATGTCCGCAGCATATTTCCATCCGCGAGGAACTTGAGAAAGTAAGCGAGGCTTTTTGCAAATAAAGGAACTGATCCGGCAGGAAGCGGATCAGGGTAAGGAGAGAGTTTAAAAATGGAAAAATTCAAAGCGTTTCTGAAGCGGAAGGATATCGAGATATCCCTGAAGAGATACGGTATCGATGCACTGGGAGCCATGGCACAGGGACTTTTCTGTTCTCTGCTGATCGGTACGATCATAAACACTATTGGCACACAGTTCCACATTCCGTTTCTGACTATGGCAGTTGCCACAGTCAATGACACCCAGTACACAGTCGGTTCTCTGGCATCAGCCATGAGTGGCCCTGCAATGGCAGTAGCCATCGGTTATGCGCTGCATTGTCCGCCGCTGGTACTGTTTTCACTGATCACGGTTGGTTTTGCCTCTAATGCACTTGGCGGAGCAGGCGGTCCTCTGGCTGTACTGTTTGTTGCCATTGTTGCAGCTGAGATTGGTAAGGCAGTTTCCAAGGAGACGAAGATCGATATCCTTGTGACACCGCTTGTTACCATCGGTGTAGGTGTAGGGCTTTCCGCATGGTGGGCACCGGCCCTTGGAAAAGCTGCCATGAAAGTGGGAAGCGTGATCATGTGGGCAACTGACCTGCAGCCATTCTTTATGGGAATCCTGGTTTCCGTATTTGTGGGAATTGCACTGACATTGCCGATTTCCTCTGCTGCGATCTGCGCAGCTCTGGGACTTACCGGTCTGGCTGGCGGTGCTGCAGTAGCAGGCTGCTGTGCGCAGATGGTTGGTTTTGCAGTGATGTCCTTTAAAGAGAATAAATGGGGCGGACTGGTTTCTCAGGGAATTGGAACCTCCATGCTCCAGATGGGAAATATCGTCAGAAATCCAAGGATCTGGATCGCGCCGATCGTTACATCCGCGATCACAGGCCCGATCGCAACCTGTCTGTTTAAACTGCAGATGAATGGAACAGCAGTTTCTTCAGGAATGGGAACCTGCGGTTTTGTAGGACAGATCGGTGTGTATACAGGATGGATGAATGATATTGCAGCAGGAACCAAGACTGCGGTCACAGGAATGGACTGGGCAGGTCTTATCCTGATCTCCTTCATTCTTCCGGCAGTCCTCTGCCCGCTCATCAATATGTTTGTGCGTAAACTTGGATGGGTGAAAGATGGAGATATGACATTGTCATAAAAGAGTTTTGAAAAAAGAGTATCACAGGATCTTATACTTAACCAAATGCAACTGCGAATACCCGTTTGATGAATGAAGCGGAATGTAAGTAGTTGTTTTATGGCAGTATGAGTGATGTGATACTCTTTTTTATTGGAGAAGGAATATATGCCAACCAGAGAAACCTGCAGAAACATCTAATAAGTAAAGCTGCGTAATGTAGTGGATTGCGTCACTTTACGTATATTATAACGTTAGTATAAATTTTCTGACTGGCATGGATTTCTTAATAATGAGATGCGAAGAAATCTTACGCTACATGTGAGCTGCTTGCGTTACTTTTTTCCAGGCCGCAGGCCTTGGCATATTCATGAAGCTTCTCTTTTGCAGTATAATTCAGATTCTGCGGAACCTGGATCTGGATGGTTACATACTGGTCACCGCGAACTTCCGGATTCTTCATGGAGACGATACCTTTTCCTCTCAGACGGATTTTGGAGCCGGACTGCATGCCTTCACGGATCTTGCAGATCACATTTCCGTAAAGAGTAGGAACAGTAGCCTCACCGCCAAATACAGCTGTTGTATACGGAATGGAAATGGTAGTATAAACATCAGAGCCTTTCCGCTCATATCCGGGACGGGTGCCAACTGTAACTTTCAAAAGCAGATCACCAGGTTCTCCACCGCCGGTTCCTGGCATTCCTTTTCCCTTAAGACGGATGCTCTTGCCGGTGTCTATACCTGCCGGAATGTGAACCTGAAGTGTCTGCGGTGCGCCGGAACTCCCATCCGGACCGGACAGGGAAATTCTCTTGTCTGCACCAAAAGCTGCCTCATCGAAAGTTACGTTGATGCTGGCCTTCACATCAGAGCCCTTCTGTGCAAAATCCTGCTGATGGAATCCGCCGAAACCGCTGCCACCAAATCCATTGCTGCCAAAACCGCTTCTGCTGTGGAATCCGCTGCCTCCGCCGAAATGGGAATAACTTCTGTTGCTACCGCCAAAACCGTTGCTTCCGCTATGGTTGCCATGGAACATATTTCCGAAGATATCTCCGAAAATATCATCCATATCTTCACCATTAAAATGAAATTCCTGATATCCGCCATTGGTTCCACCGTGAAATCCGCTGAAGCCGCCTGTACCTGCACCTGCGCCCGGATCGGCTCCGGCTTCAAAAGCAGCGTGGCCGAACTGATCGTACATTTTCTTTTCTTAGGATCGCTTAAGACATCATAGGCCTCATTTACTTCTTTGAATTTATCTGCTGCGTCCGCATTTCCGGCGTTGGTATCCGGATGATATTTCTTGGCCAGTTTACGGTATGCTTTTTTATTGTTTTCTCATCTGCGTTCCGGTCAATGCCCAGAACGTCGTAATAATCTCTTTTTGCTGACATGGTATTCACCTTCCCTTACATAATTATGCTGTCTGTGCGCAGCAGTTCAAAATCCTGTAAAATATGATCTCTGAATTGCTGCATCTGCGTACAAAATTCCCCGGGAATAATTCCCGGGGGATAACTTCAAAATCTTCGGTAAAACTGGTTTGATAAAAAAGTGCTCTCCCAGTTGTTCTATATAGAATATAACACCTAAAACATGAAATGTCAACCCTCTGTCCCGATATAAGTCCAATTCGGACTCACCACAGATATATGATTCTTACAGATTTTTACAGGAAATATGATATAATACTGACATAAAATCCCGGCAGATATCTGATCGATAAGAACAGATCAGCTTATCAGCAGAAAAAATATCATATTGTCGGGGAATTGCGTTTATCAAATATGCAGCAGAGCAGAAGAATATACAAATATTTGCTTTGCTGACAAAGAAAAAGGAGGCATGTCTATGGAGAAAAAAACTTATCTGTCATTCATAAAAACAGTGAAATACCTGGCACTTTTTGTATTTATTTTTGCGACGGCATTTATGATGACAACACAGAGGACACACGCAGCAGCAGGAACAACTTTTCAGGTGAATGTAAAGAGTGGCTACCTGGCTTTTCGAAGTGAGAAAGCTTTTGACAAGAGTAATGAGATTGGCCAGCTGAATACCGGAGATCTGGTTGAGGTTACAAACAGGAAGGATTCTACTTACTGGTACGCATATTCTCCGAAGCTTGATAAGTCCGGATATGTAGACAAGAATTATATCAAAGCGGTGGAAAGTGAATCCACATCCAATGATTCCTGGACTGTAAAAGTAAAAAGCGGTTATCTGGCTCTTCGAAACACAGCAGCCTATAATGACAGTAATGAGATCGGCCGTCTGAATACAGGTGATACTGTCCTTGTAAAAGACAGCAGTGATTCTACTTACTGGTATGTATATTCTCCGAAGCTTGATAAATGCGGATATGTGGATAACCGATACATTTATAACAGCGGCCTGTGGACAGTGAAAGTAGAGAAAGGCTATCTGGCTCTTCGTAATAAGCCGGCTTACAATGACAGCAATGAGATCGGTCAGTTAAATACAGGTGACACGGTACAGGTGAAGGATACCAGCGACAGCAATTACTGGTACGTGTATTCTCCGCTGCTTGATAAAACAGGATATGTGGACAAAAACTATATCACCGGTGGTTCAGAGGTTACGTACCCGACAATGACCGTCCAGGTGGAAAAAGGGTATCTGGCATTGCGGAATGCGAAAGCCTATGACAAAATAATGAGATTGCGCAGTTAAATACAGGCGATCAGGTGGAGATCATTGAGAAAAAGACAGTACTTACTGGTATGTATACGTTCCGAAACTTGGAAAAGAAGGATATGTAGATAAGAATTACCTTAAATAATAAGCGTAAATTACCAAACATGGCAGCAGGGAGGTTGACAGATGACGCTGGCACAGCTTAGATATACGATTGAGATCGCAAAAGCAGGCTCTATGAATGAGGCAGCTAAAAGCCTTTATATTTCCCAGCCCAGTCTTTCTACAGCGATCAGGGAACTGGAAGCAGAGACGGGTGTTGAGATATTCCGGAGAACAAACAGAGGAATTGCAGTGACACCGGCAGGTGAGGAATTTCTCGGATATGCGAGACAGGTGGTTGAACAGTATAAACTGATGGAAGCCAAATATATTTTCAAGGAGCAGTCACGAAAGAAATTCAGTGTTTCCATGCAGCACTATACATTTGCAGTGAATGCTTTTGTGGAACTTGTGAAACAGTTCGGAATGGATGAGTATGAATTCGCAGTTCATGAGACAAAGACCTATCAGGTGATTGAAGATGTACGTGATTTTAAAAGTGAGATCGGAATTCTTTACGTCAATGATTTCAACCGAAAGGTTCTGACGAAGATGTTTCATGAATATGGTCTGGAGTTTCACGAGCTTCTGAACTGCAGTATTTACGTTTACATGTGGAAAGGCCATCCACTGGCAAAACGAGAGATGATAACTCTGGAAGAACTGAAAGAATATCCTTGTCTGTCTTTTGAACAGGGAGGAAATAATTCCTTTTATTTTGCAGAGGAGGTTTTAAGTACTTACGAATATAAACGTCTGATCAAAGCAGATGACAGAGCGACTATGCTGAATCTGATGGTAGGACTTAACGGTTACACGCTGTGTTCAGGAATTATCTGCGAGGATCTCAACGGTTCTGATTACTGTGCTGTGAAACTGGATTCTGATGAGATCATGACCATTGGATACATCGCAAGAAAAGGTGTTAATATCAGTGCCCTTGGAAAAAAATATCTTGAGGAGATCTCAAAATATAAGGACAAGGCGTTGAAATAAGTGAAAATAAAAATCTGGCAGAATTGTTACCGGATACGTAAGATGCGTATGAGAAGGACAGTTCTGCCAGATTTTTTGTTATGGTCGTTTGGATCAGACGCGGATCACAAATCCCTCTTTACGAGGCTTTGCATCCGGATACTCGCAGTCACGGTATCCCAGAACACAGTGGCCGATGCCAACATACTCTTCCGGAACGCCCCACTGTTTCTTAAGTTCTTTTCCTTCCTCGGAATCAAAAACTTCTCTTGCGCGGTGGATCCAGCAGGAATCAACACCAAGGGCATGAGCTGCATTCATAAGATTTCCCATCACAAGGCTGCCATTCTCAACACATGTACCCATTTTGCTGTCTGAGAAAACAATGATCACGGTCGGAGCACCGTAGAATGGATCAGATTTGCTGCCCATAACATCTGCGTTCATCCTGGAAAGTTTTGCCACGAGGTCAGGGTCCTGTGTTACGACCATAAGAGTGCTCTGCTGTCCCATACCGCTTGGGGAATATTCGCCGGCCTTCAGGATCACATCCAGAGTTTCCTGGGGAACAAGGTCCTTCTTATAAGCGCGGATACTTCTGCGCTCCAGAAGATTTTTGATGCTTTCGTTCATAATATTTTACCTCCTGAATAATTGCAATTTCTGAAATTGCTATAGTAATCTGATGGAATTATTATAGCGCAGATAAGTCTGATTTCCAAGTAGTTATAACTTTACAACTTAAGGCAGAGTATTATATAATCGAATAAACTGCAAAGCAGGTTATTCGATGTAGAGTTGCGTAGCGAATGCTTTTATTCAATTAACGTAGAGTATTCCGGCGGACGTTGTGATGTCGGGATGTGTAGGGTGAAGATTGAGAAGGAATATACGTGACAGAAGAATATGTAGGTGTCTAGATGGAAAAAATTCGTAAAACATTTTTACTTTTCTAGGAAGAGTTCAGGGAGTTGGATTTCGTTTACCGTCTCTTTTTATTATTCGCGCAGGATATGGGAGTGACCGGATGGGTGCGGAATCTTTGGGATGATCGCGTGGAGATGGAGGTTCAGGGAACCAGAGAGGAGATCCGGGAGATGGTTGAGAGGCTTTCCCAGCAGAATTATGTGGAGATCGAAGGAATCGAGTCTAAGGAAATTCCGCTGGAGAAGGAGAGCAGTTTCCGGATAAGGTGATATTGGAGGGGCAGAGGACTTACTCCATCTCCAATGCCAGGTACAACAGAACAGCGTCTCGAAATTTCCGGGGATTAAGACCACATTTTTTATAAATGTGGTTTAATTTATATTGGAGAGTATTTTTATGGAGAAAAAGCTTTTCCGCAGTGTCGGCCAGTGACATTTCCAGAGAAAAATAGGTGCGAAGAAGTTCCTGCTCGTTGTCAGAGAGGAGGCAGATAGTTTTTTCGGCAAATTCTTTACGGTCTTCTGGTGATACAGAGGAAAGAATGATTTCCAGAGTGAGATTGTCAAACAGTACGTAATGTTCTATTGCGCTTTTGTCAGTGTCATTGCCGGCTGCTGGAAACTGCAGACTGCGAAGGGCAGTTTCAGCCGTTTTCAGAGAAATACTGAGCTGATGCAGAGGCACGGATCTTCCCACTGCAATGGACAGGGTATCGCCATGCTGTTCGGCAAAACGGCGCAGCTTCCCGGAGATCTCGGAGAAACGGGAACTGTCTGCGACAGCCAGGTAATCGCCCGGGTAGCGAAAGGTGTACAGCGTGATTCCTGTATCTATGAAAAGATTTCGAATATGATGCTCTGGAAGGGAAAAATCAGTATTTGTTTTTACATCAACAGATGCATTTTCAGTAGAGTGGGCCTGTGCGGAATGCACTGTATCGGAATATGTCCGTATCAGGATCAGCCGCTTGGGTGTGTCAGGATCAATCTGAAATTCTCTGAGACATTTCAGAAGGTATTCCGGGTTCTGGGCATCGCCATGGAGCAGGGAATTGATGACAAAATGCTTCTTATCTGCCTGATGCTGGCTGTACTGGCTCAGTTCCTGCTCACGGATCAGAAGGCTGGTAATGCGCTGGGCCAGAAACGCATACTTGCGCACTTTTTCCGGTGAGCCGGTGATGCCGATCACGGCCAGAAGGTTGTCCTCATGATAAAGGGGCATATTGATTCCCTGCCGTGTCCCGGTAAAATTTTCGGATTCAGCCACTTCGATCGTAACGCCCGTGGCAGCAGCCTTTCGTCCGATCTCATGAAAGGTTCCGATTCGGGCAGAATTGGTACTGGCGATAATAGTGCCGGAGGGATTGATGAAATTGATATCATAGCTGCAGACGTCTTTAATGGTGTTGACGATCTGCTGGGCGAGAGCATGGCTGATGTGTGTGATCATAGGGAACCTCCTTGATTTCTTTTGGAAAGTATATCATATAGAATTCAAAAACTTTCAATTTTGCTATGTTATATATAACAATAAAATACAGAAATATATAAAGAATATAGCATATATAATATATACATTATTTCCGAATTATTATGATAAGAACGGAAAAAAGGTTGAATGCAAATAGACATTCGCTTACTGCTGATGTGAAGCGCGGGCAGGGAATGAGAAGTCTGTTTTATGGAAAAAATCTCACAGGAGGAACGAATAATGAAAGTAGTCACAGCAATCGATTCTTTTAAAGGAAGCATGACATCCATGGAGGCTGGTTTTGCAGCAGCAGCGGGAATCCATCGTGTGGATGCCAGCGCAGAGGTTCAGGTAAGACCGCTGGCAGATGGTGGTGAGGGTACTGTGGAGGCTCTTGTTGCAGGAATGAACGGAAAAACAGAGTATGTTAAAGTTACAGGCCCTCTTGGTGAGCCGGTAATCTGTGAGTATGGAATTATCGAGAGCACAAAAACAGCAGTTATCGAGATGGCAGGAGCAGCAGGAATCACACAGGTTCCAGATGAGAAAAGAAATCCTCTTTACACCACAACTTACGGTGTAGGTGAGGTTATCAAGGATGCTATCGAAAAAGGCTGCCGCAGATTTATTGTAGGTATCGGCGGAAGTGCTACAAATGACGGCGGTGTGGGAATGCTTCAGGCACTTGGCTACGCATTCCTTGATAAAGACGGCAAACAGGTTCTGCCGGGAGCACGTGGACTCAAGGATATCACAGAGATCACAGATGCCTACGTGATCCCGGAACTTGCAGAATGTAAATTCCGTGTTGCCTGTGATGTAACCAATCCTCTTTGCGGAGAGCTGGGATGTAGCGCAATCTACGGTCCGCAGAAAGGTGCAACTCCTGAGATGATCAAGGATATGGATCAGTGGCTTGGAGCTTACGCGGAGCTTGCAAAAGGACGTTTTCCGAAGGCAGATCCGGAGTATCCGGGAACAGGAGCAGCCGGTGGAATGGGCTTCGCATTCCTTACCTTTACAGATGCGGTTCTGGAATCCGGTATTAATATCGTTCTGGACGAGACGAAGCTTGAGGATTATATTAAAGACGCAGATCTTGTGATCACAGGTGAGGGCCGCATGGACGGTCAGACTGCCATGGGAAAAGCTCCGGTCGGTGTTGCAAAGCTTGCGAAAAAGCATGGCAAAAAAGTCATCGCTTTTGCAGGTGCGGTACAGCGTGACGCAAGAGCCTGCAACGATGCAGGAATCGACGCGTTTTTCCCGATCCTCCGCGGTGTGGTAACACTGGAGGAAGCCATGAAGAATGAGAATGCAAAACAGAACATGGCAGATACTGTGGAGCAGGTTATCCGTTTGATGAAGTAAGCCAGGGTTGATAAATACTGTATGATGCACGATTTACCAGGAAGCGTGTTCAGAAAGTAGACAGTAAACCGACTGAAGATATCAGTTTTATATGCAGAAAAAAGCCAGACACATTTGAGATGATAAGAATCTTATTTAAAGATTCTGCTTACAGTCTCAGTGTCTGGCTTTTTCAGGTTTATAATTTGTGTTCAGACAGAAGTCTCAGTAAATATTTATCCTTCAATCGGCTCGAAGTCAACAGCCCCATGTTTGCACAGCGGGCAGATGATATCTTCCGGAAGCTCGTCGCCCTCGTAGATATATCCGCAGACTTTGCATACCCAGCCTTTTTTCCTTCGGTCTGAGGCTTCGGTTTTACATTTTTCTGATAGTAGGTGTAAGTCATAGTCTCCTGATCGCTCATGACACGGGCCTCTGTAACGCTGCAGATGAACATTCCGTGTGTGCCAAGATCCACATAATTTTCTACTTTCAGAGACATGAATGCGTTGATATATTTATCCAGGAATACCAGTCCATTGTCAGAATGATTCACTTTCTGGCCGGCAAACTTATCTGCGCTTCTTCCAGACTGGAAACCAAATTGCTCAAAAACAGAGAACGGAGCGTCCACGGAGAGACAGTTTACATTCATAATACCGGTCTGCTGGATCACATGATGAGAATAGTTGGCTTTGTTGATATTGACGGCTACGCGGTAAGGATTGTCAGTAAGCTGTGTAATGGTGTTGACGATAAGACCGTTGTCTTTTTTGCCATCGTTTGAGGTTACTACATAGAGACCGTAGCCGATACGGAACAGTGCAGTCATATCACTTTTGTTTGCAAGACTGTCGTTTTTTGCGATATATTCCTGGCAGAGCTCATCAGCCATTACATCCATCTGTTTGCGGTTTTCCTCGTTTACTGCAGACATGATCTTTACAGTAGTGTTCAACCAGTTGATCTTTTTGCATTTGGAAAGCATTTCTTTCATAACCTTGGCGGCCAGTGGTGCCCAGCTTCCATTTTCGATAAGACCTACGGTACGGTTCTGGAAATTATGCTCCACCAGACGGGTAATAAAATCATTCATAAACGGATAGATACTTGCGTTATAGGTAGTGGTTGCCAGAACCAGCTTGGAGTAGCGAAAAGCATCGCTGAGTGCCTGGGACATGTCATCTCTTGCCAGGTCATAGATCAGCACTCTCGGACATCCTTTGGCACGGAATTTGTCGGCAAGCTGCTGAACCGCTGTTCTTGTGTGTCCGTACACGGAAGTATATGCGATCACGATTCCGTCATCCTCCGGTGTGTAGGAAGACCAGGTATCGTAAAGCCCGATATAATGTCCGAGGTTTTCATTAAGAACCGGTCCGTGAAGCGGGCAGATGGTCTGGATATCCAGAGCTGCAGCAACCTTGAGAAGCTTCTGTACCTGCGCGCCGTATTTGCCGACAATGCCGATAAAATATCTTCTTGCCTCATCATCCCATGGCTCATCCACATCCAGAGCACCGAATTTTCCGAAACCATCTGCGGAAAAAAGTACTTTATCTGTGCTGTCATAAGTAACCATAACCTCCGGCCAGTGTACCATCGGGGCGAATACGAAGGTCAGGTTATGATTTCCCAGAGAAAGGCTGGAGCCATTATCTACGACAATTTTCTGACCTTCCAGATCCAGATCAAAAAAGTTCTGGATCATAGCAAAAGCTTTCTGATTGGAGACAACAGTAGTATCTGGATAAACCTTCATGAAGTTTGCAATATTAGCTGCATGATCCGGTTCCATATGCTGTACGATGAGATAATCAGGTCTTCGGTTTCCGAGAACCTGCTGGATATTATCAAGCCATTCGTGGGTAAAATTGGCATCTACTGTATCCATGACAGCAGTTTTTTCGTCCAGGATCACATAGGAGTTGTAGGACATACCGTTTGGAACTTTGTACTGGCCTTCGAAAAGGTCAATCTGGTGATCGTTTACGCCTACATATTTGATAGTATCTGTGATTTTCATGAGCAATACCTCTTTTCTTTCTATGGTGGATTTATGTGAGTGGCTGTTTTATTTGTTCTTAACTTTGATAAAAATATAACAGATTCGCCACAATAATTCTGTTGCAAATACAACAAAATATGGAAAATATATAAATGTCATTATTAAAATAAACATTTTCCAGGGGATTATTACAGCGTGTTTTCCAGATAATGTTTTATAAAATGCTTGTGATTTCGGTGCATTGCGAAGTGTACTGCTGGCCACGGAGTGAACAGTAATACAGAGCGTGATGTCATTCATGGAATGAACCGCTTTATCTTTACATTTCAGATATGCTGGTATAAAATCATGAGCAGATAACATGGGGAAGGATGGGGAAAAGAAGCTATGGAGCATATCACATTATTTACGGATATTCTGCCCGAAGAGCAGGAAAGAATGCGTGTCTGTTTCAAAGTCCGGGAGGCTTTTTTCCAGAATGGGGAGACGATCATGGAATATTCCAGCTCCATGAAAAAAATCGGTCTGATCCAGGAGGGACGGGCAGTTCTTTACTGCTGTGATGAAGACGGGAATGAGTATGTGATCGATGAACTGAACAGAGACAGCGTGTTTGGAGAGCCTTTTTTGCTTCCGGCAGATTCCCAGCATTATTATGTGTGTGCCACTACGGATACGAAGGTGATGTTTATTGATTATGAGCACGTGATCAAGCGATGTGAAAATGCCTGTCATCATCACAGTCAGATGGTCAGCAATCTTCTGCAGATGATCGCACTTCGCTCCAGACAGCAGACGGACCGTATCTATATGCTTTCCAGGTCCAGCACCAGAAAAAACTGATGGCGTATCTTCATTCACTGGCCGCAGAGAAGAATACTGGGAAGTTTAAACTGCCGATGTCATATACTGCGCTGGCTCAGTACTTGAGTGTGGACCGCAGTGCCATGATGCGAGAGATCAGGAATCTGACTGATGAAGGTGTACTGTGGCGTGACGGGCGGAATGTGGAACTGCTTATGTGAATGTAGAAGAGGGGAAATAAAATGCAAATGACTGTTTTGCTGTGTGTTTTGCAGAAATGCGAGAGGAGAAGCTATTGTGAATATTACAGTAAGAAAATACGAGGAAAAAGATCTTCCGGACCTGATCCGGATCTGGAATGAGGTTGTAGAAGATGGCGTGGCTTTTCCACAGGAAGAATATCTGAACGAAGAAACAGGAAGAAATTTTTTTGCGGAGCAGACATATACAGCTAGCGGCTGTAGATAAGGAAAGCGGAAAGGTTTTATGGCCTTTTATATTCTTCATCCTAATAATATAGGAAGATGCGGACATATCTGCAACGCCAGCTATGCAGTAAGCAGAGATTCCAGGGGCCTTCATATCGGAGAAAAACTGGTGTCGGACTGTCTGGTGCAGGGAAAAGAGCACGGCTTTGGAGTTCTGCAGTTTAATGCGGTCGTGGCATGTAATGTTCATGCAAGACATCTTTATGAGAGACTTGGCTTCGTGCAGCTTGGCGTGATCCCGAAGGGATTCCGTATGAAGGACGGACATTATGAGGATATCTGCCCGTATTATCATGAACTGTAGAGACAGAAGATATTTGGAACGATCTCAAACTCCCAGCAGAGCTGGTGGTACTGACTTTGCAGGAAAAGAAAGGATTCATTATGAAAAATCTTCAGATCACAGCATATACTCAGCATTTTATCAGGCAGCAGGTAATGCCGGGGGATATCTGTATTGATGCAACGATGGGAAATGGGAATGATACTGCACTTCTGAGCAGGCTTGCAGGAGAGAAGGGTCATGTGATTGCTTTTGATATCCAGAAGCAGGCACTGGAGCATACTGGGGAACGGCTTTTGAAGGATGGCTGCCCTGAGAATTATCAGCTGTTCCTGGATTCCCCATGAAAATATGATGAACTATGCAAAACCGGATACCGTATCCTGCATCACCTTTAATCTGGGTTATCTTCCTGGTGGAGATCATTCCATTGCAACTAAGGCTGACAGCAGCAAAAAAGCTGTGGAAGCTGGTCTTCACCTGCTGAAAAAAGGCGGCCTTATGACATTGTGTATCTACAGCGGCGGAGATACCGGATTTCAGGAGCGGGATGCGATGCTGGATTTTATCCGGCAGCTGGATCCGCATAAATATCTGGTTATCCAGTCAGAATATGTAAATCGCCCCAATGATCCGCCAATACCGGTGCTGATTGTTAAACTATAAGAGGAAGGGGAAAATCATGAACGATTACATATATTATTATCTTCTTGCCGTAAACATTCTGGCTTTTCGTGCTGTTCGGCATCGATAAAACAAAAAGCCCGCCACAACCTCTGGCGCATTCCGGAGAAAACCCTTCTCATCAGTGCTCTCATCGGAGGCAGTGCCGGAGCAATCTTAGGCATGCAGTTTTTCCATCATAAAACCCGCAAGCCTAAATTTGCAGTCGGTGTTCCGGTGATACTGGTTGTGGAGAGTGTTGTGGTTTGGTTTATACAGACAATGTAAATAACAGCTGCCTGTCAGGCAGTGGGGTTTAATACTCCACGTCTGCGGCAGCTGTTATTTTATGAAAAGCCGGTTAAATAAAGCGATAACGCAGCTCATACTAAAGGCTGCTATAACATTTCTTCTTGACAAATACTTTTATGATGATATAATTTGATAATCAAAATATTTTAAAGTAAAATATAATCCAGAGAACAGCAGTAAAGATTATGGAGAGAAATATGACAGGTAAAATATGTGGAACAGGTTCCTGGGCACCACTGAAAGTATGGGACAACAACGATCTGGCCAGGATGGTGGACACCAGTGATGAATGGATCCGGGAAAGAACCGGAGTGGTGCAGAGACACATTGCGGAAGAAAATGAAGATACTGTGACAATGGCATCAAGGGCCGCACAGAGAGCACTGGAAGATGCAGATATTAAGGCAGAGGAGATCGACCTTATTATTGTAGCGACAATCTCACCAACTGAGATCATGCCCTGTGTGGCATGCAGAGTGCAGGAAAAACTTGGCGCAGAAAAGGCTACCTGTTTCGATCTGAACGGAGCCTGTACAGGATCTCTTCTGGCATTAAACACAGCACAGGCTTATCTGTCCCAGGGAATTTATCAGACAGCACTTGTGATCGGTGCAGAAAAATTGTCCGCTTTAACGGACTGGACAGATCGAGGCACCTGCATCCTTTTTGGGGATGGAGCAGGAGCAGTTGTACTGAAAGCAGAAGAAAGCGGCAGATATGCCCAGGTAACACAGTCCATCGGAAAAAAAGGCGGTGCACTTACACTGCGAAGCAGAAACCAGATCCAATACGAAACAGATCCCAAAGCAAAAGAAACCTACATACAAATGAATGGAAAAGAAGTTTTTACCTTCGCAGTTTCGAAAGTTCCGGAGGCAGTAAAAAATCTTCTTTCCAGAGAAAAAGTTCCATGTGAGGACATCCGATATTATCTTCTTCATCAGGCAAACGAGCGGATCATCCGCTCAGCAGCAAGGCGAATAGGAGAAGACATTTCCAAGTTTCCCATGAATATGGATGAATACGGAAATACCTCATCAGCAAGTCTTCTGATCCTTCTGGATGAGGTGAAAAAAAGCGGAAAACTGCAGAGAGGCGATAAGCTGATACTTGCAGGTTTCGGCGGTGGATTGACATATGGAGCGAGTTTGATTGAGTATTAATTTCCCGGAGGTAAAAAATGAAAACGAGAATCACAGAATTACTTGGTATTGAATATCCTGTCATTCAGGGCGGTATGGCCTGGGTAGCAGATCATCATATTGCAGCTGCTGTATCTGAAGCTGGCGGCCTTGGGCTGATCGCAGCAGCCAATGCACCGGCTGAATGGGTTCGCGAGCAGATCCGCGAGGCAAAAAGCTGACAGACAAGCCTTTTGGTGTAAACATCATGCTTATGAGCCCAAGTGCAGATGAGGTTGCAAAGATTGTAGTAGAAGAAGGAATCAAGGTGGTAACAACAGGTGCCGGAAGTCCTGAGAAATACATGGAAGCATGGAAAACAGCCGGAGTAAAAGTTATTCCGGTGGTTGCATCAGTAGCTCTTGCAAGAAGAATGGAACGTTGTGGTGCAGATGCTGTTGTGGCAGAGGGAACGGAGTCAGGCGGACATATCGGAGAGACAACAACAATGGCACTGGTGCCACAGGTTGTTGATGCAGTACAGATCCCGGTGATCGCAGCAGGCGGAATCGCAGACGGCCGCGGAATCGCGGCAGCCTTTATGCTGGGAGCAGAAGGTGTACAGATGGGAACACGTTTCGTAGCAACTGAGGAATGTAATGTCCATGAGAATTATAAGCAGTTCCTTCTGAAAGCAAAAGATATCGATACAAGAGTAACCGGCCGTACCACAGGCCATCCGGTACGTACGTTAAGAAATCCGATGAACAAAAGAATATCTGGAAAAAGAAGCAGCAGGAGCATCTTTTGAGGAGCTTGAGATGCTCACACTTGGAGGACTTCGCAAGGCTGTTGTAGATGGTGATGTAAAAACAGGAAGCGTCATGTCCGGCCAGATCGCAGGAATGGTGAAAGATGTGCCGACCTGTAAAGAGCTTATGACGAGACTGATCGCGGAAACGAAGGAAGCTGTAAAAAAACACGCTTTTCTTGTGGAGGAATAAGCAAATGGGAAAAATAGCATTTATCTTTCCAGGCCAGGGCGCACAGAAAGCTGGTATGGGAAAAGATTTTATGAAAAATATGACACAGCAAAAAAGGTTTTTGATTCAGCCAGTGAGTGGCTGGATCTTGACATGAAAGCTCTCTGCTTTGAGGAGAATGATAAACTTGACCTTACCGAGTATACACAGGCGGCACTTGTCACAACCTGTCTTGCAATGGAAAAAGTAACAGAAGAAATGGGACTTCACCCGGACGTGACAGCAGGGTTAAGCCTTGGAGAATACTGTGCCATTGAAGCAGCAGGCGGCATGGATTTGAAAGATGCCATTACAACGGTAAGAAAAAGAGGAATCCTTATGGAGCAGGCTGTTCCGGCAGGACAGGGCAGCATGGCAGCTGTAATGGGAATGGAAACAGAGAAGATCGAGGAAGTGATTGCAGATATTCCGGATGTGAGCATTGCCAATTATAACTGTCCGGGGCAGATCGTGATCACAGGACTTGCACAGGCAGTCAGTGAAGCTTCCGAAAAACTGAAAGAAGCAGGTGGAAGAAGAGTGATCCCGTTAAATGTGAGTGGTCCTTTCCATTCTGCAATGCTGAAAGAAGCAGGAAAAGAGCTGGGCAAGGTTCTGGAAAATGTCACTCTTCATCCACTTCAGATCCCATATGTCACAAATGTAACAGCAGAGTATGTGGAAGATTCAGCAGAGACAAAAGCATTTCTGGAAGAACAGATCGCTTCTTCTGTCCGCTGGCAGCAGAGTGTAGAAAATATGATCAGCCAGGGAGTTGATACATTTGTAGAGATCGGACCAGGAAGAACTCTTGCCGGATTCATGAGAAAGATCAACAGGAACGTAAAAGTATATAATATCCAGACAGTAGAAGATGCAGAAAAAGTCTGCCAGGAAATCGGATGAAGATAATCGCCCAGAAAGGAATTCATATGTCAGATAAAAAAATCGCAGTAGTAACAGGCGGTGCGCGTGGAATCGGAAAAGCCATTGCCATGGAACTTGCAAAAGCAGGAAATATTGTAGTGATCAATTATAATGGTTCAGCAGACAAAGCAGAAGAGACAAAAAAGAGATTGAGGCAGCTGGTGGACAGGCAGATGTGATGCAGTGCAACGTGGCAGATTTTAATGCGTGTGAGACTTTTTTCAAGGTTATTGCAGAAAGATATGGAAGAGTCGATATCCTGGTAAACAATGCGGGAATCACAAAAGACGGACTTCTCATGAAGATGAGTGAAGAAGATTTTTCCAGAGTAATTGATGTGAATCTGAAAGGTACGTTCAACTGTATCCGACATGTGTCCAGAATGATGCTGAGACAGCGAAGTGGCCGGATCATCAGCCTTGCGTCTGTAGTAGGTCTCCACGGAAACGCAGGACAGGCCAACTACGCAGCCTCAAAAGCAGGAATCATCGGTCTGACAAAATCCGCTGCAAAAGAGCTTGCATCCAGAGGAATCACCGTAAACGCCATTGCCCCGGGATTTATCAAAACAGATATGACAGACGTGCTTTCTGACAAAGTAAAAGAAAATATCGCGGCATCTATTCCAATGGGAAAAATGGGAACAACAGAAGATGTGGCAAAAGCAGCAGCATTTCTGGCATCTGACGGTGCACGTTATATCACAGGACAGGTGCTCAGTGTAGATGGCGGAATGGCAATGTAGAGGAGATTTGAGGATGAAAAGACGAGTAGTAGTAACAGGACTTGGCGCAGTAACACCTATCGGAAATGATGTGGAAAGCTTCTGGAACGGAGTAAAAGAAGGAAAAGTAGGAATCGGGCCGATCACCCGTTTTGATACAACAGGATATAAGGCAACACTGGCAGCGGAGCTGAAGGATTTTGTGGCAAAAGACCGTATGGACCCGAGAACAGCCAGAAGAATGGAGCCTTTTTCCCAGTATGCAGTAGCAGCTGCTCTGGAAGCTGTGGAAAATGCAGGCCTTAAGATGGAGGAGGAAGATCCGTACATGGTAGGCGTGATCATCGGTTCCGGTGTGGGAAGCCTTCAGGCAACAGAGCTTAATGAAAAGAAGCTTGTGGAAAAAGGCCCGTCAAGAGTTGATCCACTTCTTGTTCCGAAAATGATCACAAACATGGCAGCAGGAAATGTTTCCATTGCAACCGGTGCAAAAGGAAAATGTACTAACGTTGTAACTGCATGCGCAACAGGAACCCACTGTATCGGAGATGCTTTCCGTGCGATCCAGTGCGGGGATGCAGATGTAATGCTTGCAGGTGGAACAGAAGGCGCGATCTGCCCCATCGGAATCGCAGGATTTTCAAGTCTGACAGCCCTCTCCACAAGCGAAGATCCGCTGCGTGCATCCATTCCTTTTGATAAGGACAGAGGCGGTTTTGTTATGGGCGAAGGTGCCGGCATTG
>ENA-OUNH01000184-OUNH01000184.1-human-gut-metagenome-genome-assembly--contig:-NODE-184-length-23171-cov-4.063140_pt1 | contig 23171 bp, 34 predicted proteins | sample MGYA00242806_ERZ504814 | MGnify/ENA primary metagenome ERZ504814 (study PRJEB26092, sample SAMD00036389) | human gut metagenome | host: Homo sapiens | study: EMG produced TPA metagenomics assembly of...
AACATTTAATGTCAGAAAGGAAACAATGAATAGATGGTAATGTTTTTGTAACGAAAACGCTCCTTATCGTATTTATTATCGTCAAATTGATATTGATGGATATGAGATGTATGTCATGTTTCCATTGCCAATGACTGGCATGGAATGTGGCTGGGCAGTATCGCATGGTGCAACTACGGCAGCTACTATTCAGGAAGCTGTTCAAAAGTTTTATCCCTTTATGGTAGAGTATATCTGCGATAAAGAGGATTCCGACAACGATACACAACAATACATTCTCAAAAACCTCAATTCTCTTGGCAACTCTGTGGATTTTTGGGGCAGAAAAATGACCGTCAACATGTCATTGACAACATGAGCACAACGCAGAAATCGCAGCTTTTGTGCTACATTCTGCGAAATCATGAAGCCTTTGGCAAGATGACTTGCCGTGACTGGAAGAATTGGCTGCTGGATGACGCTGAGTCTCAGTTTGGTATCTGGTTCTGATGGCATTAAAAACGGCAGGCAACATCCCAGCCTCGAACAAAAAGAAGAGGAGAATTATTCTATGAGCTATGGTTTTGACATGGGCTTTGCGCAGGCGAACAGTTTGCAGGAAGCCATGGCGATTGCGCTGGAATGCACGCAATTTCAAATGACCGAAAAGAATATCAGGAAAACCATCAGGGATAATCGGTATTATATCCCTTCGGTTCGTACCGGATATATTGCGGATGAGGAAAGCAAAAACCGCAGAGCCGATGTGCTTGCGGATACCGCTGACCGGTATTGGCTTGAGGCATTGTTTACCTTCCGTTTTCTGTATTGGGAAGAGCACAAGCTGCTCGGTATCGTCATGATGCCGCCTGAGAACGCAAGCGAAAAATGGCCGCTGAGTGTATATTTCCAGAATTCCTGCGACCAGGATTATCCGCTTTCCGACTGGAAGGAAGGCAATATCCCGTTCTTTGCAAACGCCGCCGCAAAAGCCGAAAACTATACGGCGGAAGAAATCCGCGCAAAGTTCGACTACGAAATCGAAGATGAAAACCTCGAATATTATCGGCGCAATACTTGCTACAATGATATTTTTGAGGCACTCGCCCTCGAACCGTGGCTGTACAACCATTGCACGGATGTGCCGTTCGTAACTTTCGCTTTTCAGGGGATTCAGAGCGAAGCAGAACGATACCAGTATTTACAATGGCTGAAAGCTGAAATCCAGTAGCCGGTACTTGCCCAGATATGCGAATCGCATAAAATAGTAATTGTACGATAGATACCATCAAAAACACAATTTGTGTTCGTACAATTCACAATCTGCAAATAAGCGGACTTCTCGATTTTTGGGAGGTCCGCTTTTTGTTTTACTATGAAAGGAGTTTTTATGAGCAACCCAAAAAGACCAGTTTCTCCGGTCGAAGAGTTTATCAAGGCTTTCCATGAGATGAGCGCCCGATACGGTCGCAGCGAACTCTGGTACGACTACATCGATATGCACGCCATTGCACTTGCGAACACCTGTGATTTGCGGTGCAGGGATGCAAGAGAGGAACGGTACAAAGCCATCGTCCAGAAATACGATGAGAAGACCGTACAGCAGTTTGCTGTGCTTACCGCCATCACAATGACCGCGCTCTTGGAAAACCCTGAGCAGGATTTTCTTGGCACCGTTTACCATAATCTCGGATTAAGCAAAAGCCAAGCAGGGCAGTTTTTCACGCCGTACAATGTCGGACAGATGATGGCACGCATAAACATGCCGGATTCTCTTGTTCTGGACAAGTCCCGTATCCTGCGGGTGAACGACCCGTGCTGTGGTGCCGGATGCCTGCTTCTGGCGGGGTACAATGTGATGCGCGAGCAGTTGGAATCCACTGACCCGGACTGGGACAAGTATGTTCTGTTTGTGGCACAAGACATTGACCCTCTGGTCTGCAAGATGTGCTACATCCAGATGTGCTGTATTGGCGTTCCGGGAGTTGTCGTAGTAGGCAACTCTCTGTTCCCAGACGCAGAGCGGGCACCGACAGATTTTTGGTTCACGCACAAGTATTTTGCTTTGGACGAGAAAGCCCTTGAAAATACATACCAAAAACAAAGGAGTGATACGAAATGCATATGGTCACCGAAACCTACCAGCTTCGCGATGGTGAGAAGCTGACTGAATTTTACAACGGCATCGACTGGGAATCGCTGTTTGAGTTTGTCCGCCACTATTACAGCATCGGCGTTGAATATTCAAGCCGCCGCATTCTCGTGACTTCAGTCGTGAGTTAGGCGGCTTTTCTCTTGATTTGTGACCTCACATATGGTATAATAATTGTGGTGATATTATGCAAATGTTCGTCAATAATAACCTGTCATATGGTAGAGGTTATGTCTACAATATTCAGTATCATATTGTGTGGTGTACAAAGTACAGAAAACCAGTTTTGGTAAACGAAACAGAACAATCGCTAAAAGAGTCTCTGCAGCAGACTGCCGAGACCATAAAAATCAATATTGCGGAAACGGAATGCATGCCTGACCACATTCACCTGTTAGTGGAGTGTTCACCGCAGCATTTTATCCCGGATATGATAAAAGTGCTTAAAGGCAACAGTGCAAGAGCTATTTTTATCGCCAATCCGGACTTAAAGAAGCAACTTTGGGGCGGGCATCTTTGGAACCCAAGCTACTTTGTTGCAACCGTCAGTGATAACACACGCAAACAAGTACAAGAATACATTGCATCTCAAAAAACAAGAAATTGATGAAAGGAGGCTTCGCAGTGAAAATCACTTCCAGCTATGCCGTGGAAATCAAAAAGCAGAAAATGTTCGATAATACTATAAAGATTTATCGCGAAGCCGTTTCTTTCTTGATTCACTGTTTTAGCAAAGAGTGGTCAGCCATTCTTGCTATCGAGGGCTCAAAACCGCGATTCAATTTTGCGGAGAAACTTGTACATACAACCAAATATAGTAAGGCTAAGTACAACTTCGATGCCAAGTTTTATAAGTTTCCCAGTTACCTGCGCAGAGCAGCCATTCAAGCAGCACTTGGTTCTGTAAGTAGCTACTACAGCAACTATAAGAACTGGGAAACAAATGGCAAGGTTGGCAAGGAGCCAAAACTTCAATGCGATAGATTTTGTTTCCCAGCTTTTTATAGGACTGTTATGTACGAAGAAAGCAACCAACCCAATCAGTGCTATCTGAAGCTGTATAAAAACAATGACTGGGTTTGGATTCCTATTGCGATGCGTGCCACCGATGTCAAATATATCACGAAATACTGGTCGCATTGCGAAAAGAGTGCTCCCACTCTCGAAAAGAAGTACGGAAAATATTTTCTCCGCTTCGCTTTCGTGGAGAAGGTAGAACTCTCTGAAACTGTAATTCAAGACAGGCGTATCTGCGCTGTAGACCTTGGTCTCAATACTGACGCCGTGTGCAGCATCATGACTGCTGATGGAACTGTCCTTGCAAGAAAATTTATCAATTTTCCGAGTGAAAAAGACCATCTATATCATGTGCTTAACCGTATCAAGCGTAAGCAAAGGGAGCACGGTTCCAACAGCGCTGCAGCTATGTGGCGTTACGCCAAAGCCTTGAATAACGATATAGCGAAAAAGGTCGCTGCTGCGATTACTGAATTTGCTGTGCTTTATTCTGTAGATGTGATTGTTTTTGAACATTTGTCATTTACAGGCAAAAAGCACGGCGGCAGTAAAGCACAAAAGCTGACAATGTGGAAACGTAATTCCATACAGGATTATGTGACACAGAAGGCACACCGCTGCGGTATCCGGATTTCGCGTATCTGCGCTTGGGGCACAAGCAAACTTGCTTTTGATGGCAGCGGTGCTCTTAAGCGTGATGAAACCAATCGTGCTCTTGCAACTTTTGCAAGCGGCAAACAATACAACTGTGACCTAAGTGCGAGTTACAATATTGGCGCTCGCTACTTTGTCAGAGAGTTGCTAAAACCCTTGCCAGCGATGGTAAGGTCTCAGCTTTCGGCTAATGTTCCGGATGTTGAGCGTAGAATCCAAGTTACACTTGCCACGCTTAAAGTTCTGTATCCTGAGCTTAAAAAACTCAGTACACAGGCAGCGTAAGATGTACAGATGCTAACTGAGTTATTAGTTTTCTTGCGGTGATGGCTTCCGTCTGGACGCTTGAGCTGAGGGATTACCGTATCTTTCGTTAGAACGCCGCTACCCATAAAAGGGGCGGGAAGCCCATGACTTCAGTCGTGGGAGGATTCACTATTTCTTTGGAAAATGACTGCAACGGCACTTCTTCGGATGCTTATATGCAGCTGACATTTTCGCTGAAATACATCGAATTTTCCGGAGGGTACAACTTCGCAAGCCTGTTCAGTGCTGAATACCGTAAAGATACAGGCTGGGTCGTTGTTTCCGGAGAAGGCGAAGTTCTCATGGGGTCGAAGGAATAAGAAAAAGATTTGCCGCTCATCTTCGGATGGGCGGCATTTTCAACGCTAATGTAAGCAGGAAATCCGAGGTCGTGCTCAAAGCACATTGCGCGTATATGACACGATGTGGTATAATCCAACAGGGGTGATATCGTGAAAATCTGCACTCTTATTGGCGGCGTGGATGGTGTAGGCAAATCAAGCTTAACCGGTTCTTTGCGCTCCGAACGCAGCGACCTTGGTATTGTGGTAGACCCTGATAAGCTGACCGTTCAATGCGGCGGCGACGAGTACGAGGGCGGCAAGCTTGCCGTCAAACGTATCGAGCAAGCCTTAGAGGACGGCGTGAATTTCACGCAGGAGACAACTCTTTCTGGGGGATATCCGAAACGGCTTTGCAAACGCGCAAAGGAGGCAGGATACTATATTCGCCTGTACTATGTCGGTTTGGACACTGCCGAGGAAAGTATTCGGCGAATCAAAAACCGCGTAGAACGCGGTGGACACGATATCCCCGCCAAAGATGTCAAAGCTCGATTTTCTCATCGTTTCGAAGATGTCCTCAAAATTCTTCCGTATTGCGATGAAGCCAAGTTTTTCGACAATGACAACGGATTTGTTCTCGTGGCAGAATACCGTAACGGACAGATTCTTCCTGTTGGAACGTATCGTCCCATGTGGCTCAGCCAACTCATGGAGCAATTTGATTGACATTTTCCCCGCTCATCTTTGGATGGGCGGCATTTTTTTACTTGCCAAAGTGTGCGAACCGCCTAGAATGGTATTTGTACGATAGATACCATCTACTAAGGCACTTTTTGTGTTCGTACAAAAATTCATAATTTCGCTGAGGCGGACTTTCCGAAGAATCGGGAGGCCCGCCTTTTTGCGTAGAAGGGAGTATTTATATGGCAACCAGAAAAATATTATTCCGTGGTCAGACTCGGCGCAAAGGGGAGAAGACCTCCATATCCGGTAAGCCTCTGCCCGGCATCTGGGTCACAGGCGGCATCTTTCCTCAGAACAAAGGCTATGAACGCGCCATCATCTATACCCAAGACCCGAAGGTTGAGAAGCATGTTGTATATGCTGAAACAGTAGGGCAGTATACGGGAGTTGATGATGTGTTGGAGACCCCCGTCTTTGAGGACGACATCATCACCTTTTGGCAGAGAACCGACACGAAACACTTGCAGCGCTACAAGGGTATTGTGAAGTACGACGAGGCGCTGACAAGCTTTACGGTTGTTTCCTGTGAGCCCAACCGTCTTAGTGACCCCCTTTTCCTTTGGGATTGCTCCGATATTCATGTGGTTGGAAACACTTTCGACGGTGAACTCAGCAAGCGTGAGCAGGAAGTTTCGTGTACTTACGCGAAATGCCTTGCATTGGCAAAGGACATTGATACGCTTCAACTTTGCTACGGTCCTCGTTTTAGCGCTCTGAGGGTTGACAGCCTCTGGAGCAAAGCTTTTGAGTTGATGGATGATGTGACCCGCTCTAGAATCATTGAAGACTTGAAGTTCTTACAAAAGGAGTGGCGCGGGTATGAGGAGAAGCCGGTGAAGGATGCTCAGGAAATCCTCGATGCCATTTCCGAACTGTTCGGTAAGGAGGCGGCGTCCGAATGATTTCTGAGAACGAATACCGCAATGCCGTTCGATATCTGCAAAACCTTCTGAACGGCGGTCTCATGGGCGCAAGAGGAACTTCTCCTCTGATGACGGCCATTGAAGCCTGCGAACTGCAGATTCCAAAACATCCCATCTCTAAAAGCTGGTCGCCGAATCTCTGCCCGCATTGCAATGCTGACCTTGGCGGAGACTGCAACGACGGCTACTACGAGAACCCTCACTATGACCGCTGCCCTGTCTGTGGTCAGCGGCTTGATTATAGTGAGTAAAGGAGCGTGAAATATCATGATGCAGCAAGAGTTTGAGAAGCTTACGAAGGTAAAAGTCACCTCGGAGGAATACAACGTCATTGAAGCCGCATACATGGCTTGTCAAGAAGACAAGCAGGTTTTCTGCAAGCAGTGGCTCAAAAAAGACGGTATCCGGAATCTGTTGAAGGACCGGCTTGCGGAAATCAAAAGTCTGAACAGTACCATCAAGGAACTGGAAAAGAAAATTGATACCCTCGAGGACTGGAAACCATCCATCAAGTACGGAACTCATTATTGCGATACTTTCTATCGCAACCTTTCCGCAGCCTGTGAAAGAAACGGCAAAAATCTGTTCGCTGTGCAGTCCGATGCAGAGGTATTCATTGCTGCCCGCTTCGGCTTCAACGCCTCAAAGCTCGTCATCATCCCGGATGTGGAGACTTATGAGTCGAACCGACACGGAACTGTCCGGCTTGCAAAGGCCGAAACCAGAAAACCCTTGTATGTCAGTGAAAGCTTCAACTATGCACGATTCGATGTGCTTTGCCAAGGCGGTCATATGCAGTGGGAACTGGTTGACGGCAAGCTGTGCGACTACGAAAGTCCCAATATCTAATCTGCGGGGAGCAATCGTTTCCCGTGCCCAACAACGCACAGACCCCAATGCTGTCTGCGCACAATTTTCCAAAACCATATCAAAAAGGAGCGTATTTTTATGACCTTACCGACCAATCATCCGTATTTTTTACTTGCCCCTCGTGTGGCTGCAAGCTGATTTCCGTATCCAGCGGTGTGAGGGCTAAACCGCATTGCCCGGAATGTGACTACTTTGCCGATGACGCATTCGTAGTCAAGGACCGCGTCGTGAACGAGGCCATGAATGTCATCGCCGACAACGCGGAACTGGCTGAAAATTTTGCCGAGACCGTCAAAAACGAAATTGCAAGCGATGATGATGCCTATGCACACATCGGGTTTCGCCTGGCAAACGATATCCGGAATCAGAGTCCCGCATCTGAGGTGCTCTTGACCCTTTGCGGCTGGAACATCAACACGCTGCTCGACAAGACTCCGCCTATCGCCATCAGAGAATAATAGTAAAAAGGAGAACGACAAAAATGTTTAACGACATCAACCTTTCCAACGCTTTAGCGTTGATTGACAAGCCCGTATGGGTCATCACAGAGGTTCGCGGCCGTAATAAGAACAACCGCACCTATTCCAAGTCCCGCAGCAAGAATGTGATTTATCCCGCCACTATCACAAATGTGCAGGTGTGGCGCGGGTATTCTCACAGCAAAGGGGATACCGGTTGCCCGAAATGTACCGTCACCGTCGATATCGCCACAAAGGACGATACCGGCACAGAGATTTACTTCGACCTTCCGAATGAGCTGCTGAATGTCACGGTGTTTGAAAGCAAGGAGGATGCCGAGAAGGAACTCGCATACCTCAATTCCAATAAAAACACCATGACCTATTCCGAGCAGCGTCAGCGCGAGGATAAAAACAACGCAAAGGTGTTCGGAATCACATGATTCGGAGAGAAAATCGCTTTTCTCCCTTGCCTATTTATGCGAACCGAATACAATTAGAACTGTACGATAGATACCATTCATAAACGGCATTCTGTGCTCGTACAATTCACAATTTCGCTTTAAGGCGGACTTCTCATCACGAGAGGCCCGCCTTTTTGTTTAAATTTTCAAAAAGGAGTGTTTTATTATGACCGAAAACGAAAAAGCAAGAGAGCTCATAGCTACCTCTGAAACGACCGTGAAGGTTGACCCCCAGAATGGCTGGTATCTCAAGCGGTTTGCCGCCCTGCAGTTCGAAGGCTCCGTGGACAATTTTGGGACAAATATGCCAATTCATGTCCTTGAACAGCAACTTCCGAAAGAGGATACCATGAAGTTGGATGACGCTGTCATTGAAGGTCAAGAAATCGATTACAGCAGGTTTTATGACGAAAAGGGTAATGAATATTCGTCAGTTAGTGAACTTGTGCAGACACGGCTCGGCCTTGACGATGACGATGCCATTCAGGAATACAACAAGGAAAATCCTAGCTTGCCGTACATCCCGTATGAAAAGCTGCGGGACATGGATAAGAAGGATATTCCGGAAATGTTGTCGTCCGTCGTTGATGAAGCCGACTATGTGGATGCATACAAGGAAGTGACCCATGTCGCATCCTACCATGTGGAGGTCACTCCTATGAGCAACAACTATGAAGCCATGGGATTCGCGTTCACACATCAGGGACTCAAAGAATACGAGAAGCCTATCGACAACCATATTTTCTATCCTTGCCGCTGTTACGCACATGCAGGGGAGAAATATGGCCGAGAAGCGGGTGACTTCTATCCTATCATGGAGTTTCTGCACAGTGCCGGTGAGCAGCTTCTGCGCGAGGATATCAGACGGTACGACATCAAGCCCGCCGTTATCAGAACAGAGGAGGAGATGCACGAATTCTACCGTACGCAGCCCGATGAGATGATTCTGGCCGCATTGGTAGAAGTCGATGACAAGGTAACCGGAAAACGCTATTGCAGCATCCGCGTCTGGTGCTCCGGGCACGAGGTTAGGACCCGGTCTACGGGTTCCTACTATGTCCTGAATAAGCACTATCTGACTGTCAACAAAGATGACATGGTTGCCACATACCCGTATCCGTTTTCTTGTGACGATGGTGCCAACACGCTGTTGAAAGCCACGGACACGAATATCCTGGCACCCGTGGAGCGCCTTTTCCTCTGGACTGAATACAAGAATCCGAATCCCATTGATACAAAGAAAAATAAGGAGAGTTTACCATGAATACCTACAATGTTGTCATTTCTGTTTCCACGACGGTCTGCATCGACGCCGAGAGTCCTGATGATGCAATCGAAAAGGTAAGTCAGGCGTTAAATAACGACGATGCAAACATGAGCGCTGATGTTGCCAGTAGAATTGGCGATTCCATGCGAAACTGTCACTATGAGGTGACGGATGCCATCCCGATGGATGAGTGAGGATGTTGAACTATGACAGAGATAGCATTTTTGGTCAAACCCGACTCTGAGATGTACCGCAAGTACTTCAAACAAAAGAACGAGCTGGACAAATTTGTCGGGTTCGCATCCTCGTTCATCGACAAATACTTCGTATCGCGTAACAGGGACTTCGATTACAGCTTTTCCACGAACATGCGCCTTACCGTGAAACTTCCGCCGAATGACGAAGAATGGTTTGGCGCACAGCTCATGAAGGAAAAGTCGGAGAGTGGGTTATGCGTGTTCAAGAAGAACTCGCCCATGAATAAGCGCTGGCACGAGGAAGTTACATCGCATATCAACCCCTATTCTCTGACGGCGAGCAAATGGTGGTTCATGGATTTTCCGTATTGCGGGAAATGCCAAATCGCCATGTGGGATGACGGCTGCGGTAATGTTTACGGGTATTATTCCACCCAGGCTGCGCGTCACAACTCCGGAAAATTGCCCGATTATGTGCAACCCATCAAGATGAGCGAGTATTACATCGCTCAGGAGCGCTGCAAGGAACTCGATTCTCTTTTGTCAGAGGCTGTGGACAAGGGGAACCGCGCATCTCATATCGGCTCCTATAAGGCAACCTTCAAAAAGACCAGCGATGGTTCGGACGGTACAGGCTTTGAGGATAGTACCAGCGTATGTTTCTCGGTTGAGCATTGTGCAATGCCGTCTAATACGCGAACCGCTATCGTTGGCCTTCTTCACGATTATTGCTTGAAAAATCAGCGGTCTCTTGATGACCTTGCCGAGTTCGAGTACCTCGGACCTGCCGAGAAAGCCGACAGCCCCGCCTAAATCGCAATTTTACGCATAAAAATCAATAGGGAGTGCAAATCATGACTCGTTTCTACATTGAAAACGCAGAAGAATTCGACCGTGCATGCCGGTTACTGGACAAGCGCGATGTTCCTTACGACATCGATGGCGGTGACCGTATCATGGTCGCGGATTGCTACGCCATTCAGGTCATTGGGGTGTTCGAGTTGTTCGACATCGACTACGAGGAGGTATGAGCATGCTGCGACTTAACAAAATCAGTCCTAAAAAGCCTTGCCCCTTTTGTGGTGCCTTCCTTGAAAACGAAGCACCCAGCACTATCTGGTGTCATCCGCAAAACAGCTGCTTGCTGAGCCTCCGTGGCATTACCGGAGACGACCAAATTGCTCAGTGGGATACGCGCTTCGATGCAAAGGGAAAGAAGGTGCTTGATGATGCTGAATGAGCTTTTTGCTCGTGAAATCCTTGAAACGAGCATTACGCTTGGCATCCTCCAAGAGATGAACGGCGGCGTCGTTATTTACCATGAAGCAAGCAAAGAAGACCCCGAAAACCTTCCTGCCGGGTGGTATATCGACGACAAGAATTATACCACGTTTTCGATTGCCACTGACCCGGAAGCTATAAGAGAACTCAAGCCGTGTCTGGTTGAAGCTGGATATCAGTATGAGGAAAGGGAAGCGTTTTGGGAGAATATCCTTGGCAACACGGCTCCCAAACTTCGCTTGCCGATAAAAGTATTGCAAATCTGAAAGGGGAACTATTATGACCGATAAGAGCATTTTTACCGCGACCCGTATTCGCGGAGAGGAAAAGGAATTTCTCGGCAGTGTCCTGCTCAGTTCTGAAACGGATACCGCTTCCGAATTTTTCCGCAACATCATCAAGAAAGATGTAAAGGATGTCGAGGTTCAGAAGACCGAAACTGGCTATGTCTTGACCGACAAAGCCGACCGCGACACCTGCTACATCCTGACCCGTACGCAGCTTGACGATGCTTTCTGGAATAGCTGCACAGCTGATAAGAAGCATTGACACTTTTCCCGTCCACCGTTTGGTGGGCGGGATTTTTTGTTGACGCCGGAAAAGTTTGCAGCACGAACGAAGCATTCGAACTGCAGAGGGATAAAATGGAGGTGGAATAAGGGCAAAGAGGCTGCTGCACTTGGATTTTTCCTTGTGCAGCAGCCTCTTTTTGTTGACGTTCCTTGCGAACCGCATAGAATTGAAATTGTACGATAGATACCATCTACTAAGGCGCTATTCGCGTTCGTACAATTCACAATTCTGCATTCACTCAGGCAGACTTACCATTCGTGGTAGGTCTGCCTTTTTTGTTTGCAGACACTTTGAAAGGAAGAAATAGTATGTATAGTTTCAACTGCTTAATCAAGACCGATGCCAGCCTCGTTAAAGGTTCTCTTTCGGAAAGCCATGGCGAGACCGAACTTCTGGCGAACCTGTACGGAAAGATAATCTGCATTGAGGACGATGCGAACGGGATGAGCCCGACAGAAACCGTTCCGACGCCCGTGGATGTGTTCGATATCATCCTCGGTTATCGAGAAGCAAGCGAGCTCATTTCTTTTGCAGAAGACATGAAGAAACGAGCACTGCACGCGGCTCTTGAAACCGCCAGATACGCTCTGAAGAAGTGGGACAAGAACGGCATCGAATGGAAATGCTATCCGGACGATACCGAACTGAACGATGTCATCGCGCATCCCGAACAGTACATCGTCATCCCTGTACTGTTTTCCGACAAATGATTCTTGACCTGTGCGTCAAAAAAGGAGAAGGAAAATGAATACTAATTTTTTTGTTGCAGAAGATGAAGTGTTTAACCCCAATAAGGTTCTTACACGAAAGGAAATGGATGCCTTTATTGGAGACAGAGGCATCAAAAGTTACGCGGGTGTTTTAAAAAAAGATAACAAACTCTTTTACAACTTTATCCGCGTAAAAGTTGCCGAAGGGAAAAACTGTGTTGATGCGATTTATGCGCGAAAAGCAATCGTATCGAACGGATGCTTACGGAATGATTTTTTCTCTTTTGGAGAGTACAACTTCATCGCATTTGTGACCAATGGGAAAATCTATTGCGACTTGAAGAACTTCTTCAACGAACGCTTCGGCATCGCATCCATGTCCTATGAGGATGTTGCGAATCAGATGCACGATGAAGTGGAGAACTATACCCGCAAAACGTTTACGGATTGCTACGTGGACACAGATATCAAAGAAACGGGCACAGCCGAAGCCAAATATGAATTTGTCTTTGGCAAAAAACGCCATATGTTTAACAACATTTCCTTTACGGCAAATCCTATCTCTTCCAGCGATGCCATTGTACTGTTTCTCGCCAATCAGAGTGAGTGGGCGAAAGAGTATGTAGAGAAGATGCTTGAAGAACAGGAGTGGAGCTTAAAGCACATTCGCCGACAGGTATCCATCGAAAGATACAAAGAACAGAAACTTGCCGAATACAAAAAAGCACCAAGCGAGGATTTGATTCAGGCAAAACTGTTTCACGATTCGGTTCCCAAGTCCGGTCAGGTAAAAGTAACATTGGACATCGGTGGAAAGCAGTTTGTCGGTAGTTTTGATTCCAAGTTCTTCGGCTATACGGGGGCTAATCTCGATGAAGCGATTCTTCCTGAGGCTGGTTTCAAGTATCCTGATTCTTTTGAAGGCTATTATGAGTTCCTGAAAGACAACGGGATAAACGTCGAGTGTAAAGACGGAATGTTCCCATTCGCTTTCGTGAAAGAAATCGCTGCGTTCCGTGGCGACAAGATTTTCTGGAAGAGGGAGGCTTGACCTATGGCTCTCAAAATCGGTCCTTGCCCTAAATGCAGCAACACTACATTCATCGCACCGCGCACGTAACCCAAACTTGGCTGGTGGACGAAGACGGCGACTTTATCGAAGCCAAATCTGACTGCGATGAAGTAACCCATGCACCTGATGCCGAGGATTTGTTCACATGCTCCAAGTGCGGCGAAGAAGTAGCCGCAATCAACGTATAAAAAGCGTTTTCGCGAAAACTTTTTAAAAACCATTCGCTCGTATCATCGTCAAAATATCATGGTGGGGTAACGGTTTGTTACCCCACTCAAATTTTAAAGGAGTGTTTATATATGAACCGCGTACCTGAGATTTTCCTGTCTGAAGTGTTTGGTGAACTCCGTATTATCGAGGAGAACAACAAGTTTTATTTCTGCGCTGTGGATGTCTGCAAGGCATTGGGGTATACGAACATAACCCGCGAGCTGAACATCCACTGCCGTCAGGACGGAATCAAGTCCGGCCGCGTTGAGGTTGGCGGCATTCCCCGCATTGTCAAGTTCATCTCGGAAGGGAATGTATACCGACTCATCTGCCGCTCCAATAAGCCTGAGGCTGAACAGTTCGAGACGTGGGTTTTCGATGAACTGCTGCCCACGATTCGTCAGACCGGCGGATATGTGAACGACCCTGTTGTTTTTGTGGACCAGTGGCTCCCTAATACGGATGCTAAAACCAAAGCTTTGCTTGTGACTTCTCTGGAAGCCGTCAAGAATCAGGACAAGGTCATCGGTGTCCAGCAGGAAAGCGTTGACTTCCACCGCGCTGTCAGCGCCTCAGTCAACAGCGTGGACTTTGGCGAGTTTGCGAAATGCCTTGCCAACGACCACATCAACATCGGTCGAAATCGCCTGATGGCTTGGCTGCGTAAAGAGAAGTACATTGACGCCTCGAATATTGCCTACCAGAAGTACATCCAGCAGGGGATTTTTGAGGTCAAGGAAACGGTATATTACATCGGCAAAGCATCCCATACCGCACGCAAGACACTGATTACCCCTAAGGGTCAGGTGTACCTTGCTAAGAAGGTTTCCAGCGGATACAAGGGCTAATAGCATTATACCGACCACTGAAAAGTAGCCGGTATTTCTGTTGACACCACTTGCGAACCGCATAGAATTGAAATTGTACGATAGATACCATCTACTTAGGCGCTATTTGCGTTCGTACGATTCACAATTCTGTATTCACTAAGGCAGACTTACCATTCGTGGTAGGTCTGCCTTTTTGTTTACAGCAAAACAAGCACTTGGAGGTGCATTATGAACAACAATGAAATACTTGTCCGCAAAGCTATCGAAGACAAAGAGCGTGAAGCAAACAGCTATGAAGACCAGGAGTGCTACAATGCAGCCTACTGCTATGGTTATGCTGCCGGTGCAACGGATGCGCTGTCTGCCTTGAAGAATCCGGACCCAAAAGAACTCTTTATCATCCTGTCGTACTACTCAAACGAGGACGATGGCGAGTTTGACCGCGTCGGCAGCTGCGACAAGGTTTATTCTACGCTCGAAGCCGCCAAAGCAGCAGCCGACAAACTCTTCAAAGAGGACAAGGAAAACCGTCCCGAGAACATCGCTGTCGCTTACACCCTTGATGATTGCGTCCGCGATATCGAGGAAAACCCGCTGTATGTTGTCGGTGAATGGCAAAAGAACGATTTTGGAAGCTATCACAATTTCTACGCAGTTTTCGGTGTTTCTCTCACCGAGGACTAAACGCAAGGAGGATTAAAAAGATGCTCAAGGTATTAGGCGGTCGATGCCGCAGTATTCCCGTTGTTGACGGGAAAGTGAATCTCGTTTTGAAGGCAGTTGTCCCAGCACCAGCAGACAAGGAAAAAGCTGAGAAACTCTGCTCCTTGAACGGCTGGGCACCGCACACTGACATGTTCAACAATCTTCTTATCACTGCTCCTGTATCTTTGGATGCATACCGCCTTTCGGATAGTTCCGTCATGAATGCTTATATCGGCTTTGCTGAGAAAGCAGCGACCGCTCTGGTCGGTAACAAGAACGGATATCTGATGGCCGGCGTCGCATCCTACGGGGCTGTTGGCTAAGAAGTCTTCGACCTTGCTTCGTTACATAGCGCTTTTGCGCTTTGTATAGTCCGTCACATCACACACTCAATTTTTCAGGCTCTAAGGAGAAGCCACACTATGCGCAAAGATAATCTCATCGACAAGCCCATCGCTGTATCTCTTTTCGGAACCGTTGCATCTGCAACTCTCATGGTTGCTTTTGCCATTGCTTATCGCATTGCCGGTCTTTTTGTTCCTGACACGAATGCTGTCATGGTGGCAGTTCACGGTATTATTTCGCTTTGCGGGAATATTTTGATGTTCTTCACCATTGCCACTGTTGCATCTGTCATATACAGCAAACTGCGCGATGACCGCGCTATAGCGGAGCGTTTTGCAAAGCCTCCAAAGTCATCTGCTGTCTCGTCCGTTCTCACCCGAATCGCATTTGCAGCAATCATGATTTGCGCCGTTGGATTCGTCATCGAAGTCGTCGGTATGTCTCCAGTAGCCATATTCCTGGAGGCAACTGGTGCGCTGAAAGCACACGAGGCGTTTCTGCATGGATTCGAGATAATCCTGTCTTGCGTCTGCAAGGTCAGTTTTATAGTCGCTGTTTTACTTGCTTTCGCTGCGTATAAGGTGCGGTGGGAACTGTAAAACACTTACATTAAGCCGCTCACTTTCTGTGGGCGGTATTTTTGTTGCTATTCATCGGCAAAATATAGGATTTACTTCTTGGCAAAATTGACATTTTGCCGTTATCATTGTATACTATACTAAAGCGAGGTGGCAGTATGGCTTATATTTCGGTCGCTGATGCGGACAAAAAAATGGAATCTATCGGAGCGGTCGGTTCGGAACTACTGCGCTATCGGCAAAATTCCGAATGCAGTTCTTGCCGGTAAGGCATGGCAAATCCCGGAAGACGCAGAGAAGCCAAAACGGACAAATGCAAAAATCGAGAATGCTTTGTTGTCCGTTCTTCGGGAAGAGAAAAAGAAGCAGAGGAAAGGCGGAATCTATCACAAGATTCAGGTTGATTTGACCTACAACTCAAACCATATCGAGGGGAGCCGCCTGACGCATGACCAGACCCGCTATATTTTCGAGACGAATACTATCGGGTTCGAGAGCGGGGCTGTAAATGTGGATGATGTTGTCGAGACCGCGAACCATTTCCGATGTATCGACATGGTCATTGACAACGCTATGTATCCGCTGTCGGAGACGCTCATCAAGCGCCTGCATCTCACGCTAAAAAACGGCACAAGCGATTCCCGGAAAGACTGGTTTGCTGTTGGCGAATATAAACGCGTTCCTAACGAGGTCGGCGGGCGAGATACCACCGCTCCGGAAAAAGTCGAAGCGGAGATTTCCGAGTTGTTGTCTGCCTATAATACCGTCCCGAAGCATACGCTCGAACAAATCATTGCGTTCCATCATGACTTCGAGTGCATTCATCCGTTTCAAGACGGCAACGGGCGTATTGGCCGACTTATCCTTTTCAAGGAATGTCTTAAAAACAACATTGTCCCGTTTATTATCGAGGATGACTTGAAGATGTTCTATTATCGCGGGCTTCACGAATGGAACCATGAGCATGGGTATTTGGTGGATACCTGCTTAACGGCACAGGACAGATTCAAAGCATATCTGGACTATTTCAGAATCCCGTATGGCGGCTGAATTTTACGAAATCCCTGATGGAGACAAAAGGGGGATAGTATGAAAATCAAAGTGATGTATCGTGCCCAGTGCCTTGCTGCAGCTTTGGGGTATGGACCCGAGTATGATGCCGAAAACATCGACGAACCTACGCTCATCATTTCGATTTCCAGCACTAACGATAAGCTACCGCTCATCATGAACGAGGCCGACAACGAGAATATCCGGCATATCGAATACCTCCAGTTCGATGACATCGACACTGCCGAAAGCGTGCATGGGCTCAAACCTATGTCTGACGAGGACGCCGGATGTATTGTAGATGCACTTCTTCAGTATGTTGACGAAGTTTCTCAGATTATCGTGCATTGCGATGCGGGATATTCCAGAAGCCCTGCCGTAGCAGCGGCTCTGGCGAAGGCATTAAGGGAGAGCGACGAAGAATTTTTCGGGCACGACTATTGCATAAACAATCATGTGTACACCACGCTCCTGAAACAACTGTCAGAGCGGAAAATCCTAAAATAGTTGCCGAATCTTGCGAACGGCATAGTATTGAAGTATGACCATTACGGCGGGCGGACCTTTTGGGTCTGCCCATTTTTTCGTTTTGGAGGTACATCCTATGCATCATTCGCAAAAGCGGTATAAGACGCTCTATTTCTTTGCCGCGTTGATTGCAGCCGCTTTCAGTGTATTGCTCATTGAATTGGGCGGAATCGGGGACAGCGACTATTACTGGCATATCGTTCTCGGCAGAGAAATTTGCTCTACACACACTATTCCGGTCGCAGATGCCTTCTCCTGGATATCTCAGGATTTAGGGCTGACAGAGACCGCGCATTCATGGCTAAGCAGCATCATCCTCTATCAGTTCTCGTGCATTTCTTCTAATCCCGTGGTAGGACTGCTCATCTATTCCTTCATCACCGCGTTCCTGTACGCACTCTTTATCGAATACGCTTGGGCAAAAGAATTGCGCGACCCGTTTGAGAATTGCCTGTTCGTCACCATTGTCACGGCGTTGCTATCCTGGGCCGGAAGACCTCAGAACATCGGCATGATTCTCTTTGTGGTCTCTTTTTATTTCTTGAACGACCTGTACCGGAACCCGGACTCGAAACGATGCTGGCTATTGCCGGTTTTGAGTTTCCTCTGGGCGAACCTGCATGGCGGGTCTTTGCCTATCCTGTTCGCGTTCATTGTTCTTTTCATTCTGATGTGCTATCTGCCCAACATCAATACCTTCGGTCTTGTCAATGAGAACGAACAGAAGACAAAGAAGGTCAAGACCTATATCCAGATTTTTGTCGCCAGTCTTCTGACCGGACTCATCAATCCCTACACATACAAACTGTACTACTACTTCTTCCTGACAAACAACGAGGCCACAAAGAAATATGTCTCGGAATGGCAACCGTGCGAGCTCGCCGATATCGTTGCCTTCTTCTGTCTGGCATTTCTGTTCATTGTCTTTGCCTCGCACAAGAAAGTCCGCATCACGGAATTTCTGCCGATACTTTGCTGTCTGATTCTTACATCCCGCTATGTACGAATCCGCACCTATCTTTTGATTGTCACTACGCCTTTAATTTTTCGGTTCCTCGCTGTCATGATGAATGAGCAGGAAACAAGATGTGGAAGACCGGCGGCAGACCCACGGAAGGGTTCACAGGCGGGGCGAAGAGGAGTACAATTCTCACCTCGGTTGTGCTGGTCGCCGCCATCGTTCTCTATGCTCCCTTTGTTATCAATGACCCTGACAAGACCTACGACAAGATGGACCCTGTCTTTGCGCAGGAGCTTCACGAACTAAATCCTCAGCGCCTATACACGGGCTATAACGACGGAGGCTTAGCGATATACCATGGGTTCCAAGACTTCGCAGACAGCCGCGCAGACCTGTATCCGGACGATGTGATAGACGCTTCTATCTCGATGGGCACTGGCTCGGAAAGTGCTACTGAACGCACGGTTCAGGATACTCTCGATAAGTGGGATTTTGATGCCGTTCTGCTCAACCGCTCTCAGCATAAGCTGTGCATCGAGGTCATGGACCTGCTTCCTGACTGGACCCGCGCTATCGAGTCTCAATACTATGTTTTGTTTGTCCCGAAAACATAATATTGTTTGCTTGCTCCCTGGCATTTTTGCCGGGGAGTTTTTGGTTTTGTTGAAAACGGAGAAGATTTTGGCGCTTTCTGGCTGGTTCCCGCTCTGAACACTGACAGAACCGGGCCGTTCTGCGCTAACATTTGTCGAATCATGGTTGTATCCAATGCACCTGATTCACTTGTGCAACTTGCCATATGCCCATGCCTGCCCCACTTGCGGTTACTTGCGAACCGCAGATAATGGGAAATAAGCAACTAAAATCACAGTATGATGTGTCCTCAATGCAATGGAACGCCATATATAGGGGTATCACAATGCAAGCTGCAACTGCTGCTACAATCGAATATACTGATTATCCCGAGTGCGAGCGCCGTATTTACCCTACGGAGAACGATATTGCGTTCTACAAGACTTACGAGTTCTGCGAAGCAGAGGGCGCTCTTCAGGTGTACTCTAAGCCCGAGGGTGTCGGGCACAAACTTAGTGCCATTCGTCAATTTGCCCCGAACTCTATCATGCCGGAATTGCATAGCATCTTCACGAAGACCAGTGAAAAGTCGAATCGGCTCACATACTATAACTGCACCACGAACCTGTACATCACGAATAACACGGCGTACTGGGCCAAATCCCTGCGTGAGAGCGGTATTCGTACAGATTCCCGCATCTCTCAGCTGATTCTCTGGGCTTTGATATCGACTGTCATGAGGAGGGTGTCCCTCTCTATTACAGTGATGGCATCTGCAAGATGCTGACCACCGCCATTTATAATGGGGCTCTTCCGGAAGGCTTTGTTGTCAATACCGGACGCGGCGCGGCTTACTGGATTTCATAGACCCTGTCAATCCGAACAACAAGCACGCCCTGAAAATCTATAAGCGGTTACATACCAAGATTCGCACGATGCTGAAAGCGGAGATTGTGAATTGGGGCGACAATTACCTGTACGCTTCCGTAGATGATTCCGTTAAAGGCATCAATCATATTATGCGCCTGCCAGGCACTTTCAATACGAAGGCCGGGCGTTGCTGCCATGTCTATCATGCCCCTGCAGTGGGATACCGGCTCAATGACCTGTATGTCCTTGCGGATTCTATCGATGTTGAGTGGCGAATCGTGGACGATACAGTCGTCTCGAACCGCGAAATCTTCAATACCACCGATGAGCAGGAGCTCGCATGGGCAAAGAAACGCTTTGCGAAGCGTATTCTTGAATGGAATACGGAGCGCTCGGTCGTTTCTGCCAGAAGTATCGCAAGACCCCGGTCTGAGATTGCCGAACGCTGCATCACACAGCGCTGGGATGCGGTCATCGATTTCCTGCGCAGAAACACGACCCCTGTTGGAAAACGGCATATTGTGCTGCTGTACTGCTTATCTACAGCATGCGATTATCACCAAGCTGCGTCTTTGGAAAAGGCACAGCTTATTAACTCTACCTTTGCGGAGCCGCTTCCGGACAAGGAAGTTGCAAAAATCGTCAGCTGGGTGAAGCATCCGTTCAAGGATGAGACCATTGCTGAGGCTCTTGGTCTGACCAAGGAAGAGTTCAAAAATCTGCGCATCAATACTTTCAAGAAAAAGATGGACAGGAGTCGTCAGATTCATGACGGAATTCTGTACCCGGTTGCCAGCTCCGCTGCTGACCGCAAGATGCTCGGCGTTCTGATTGACCATAAGGTTATCCCGGATTACCGTATCCGCAACCATAGAAAAATCTGGGAAGCGGCACAAAAGCGCGAAGCCAAGAAGGCAATGTACGATACCATCATCGAGCTCTTTGACAAAGAAAACTGAGCATCAAGCAAATTGCTAAAAAACTAAAAATCGGCATCGATACTGTCAAGCGTCAGGCTGCAATTCGCGGTGTTGATATCGTGGACGAGGAAAAGAAGCGCCGTATGCGCCGTACCCTCGAGATGCAGGCACTCTCCGGCGAGGGTTGGAGCGTCAAGGCGATTGCGGAACTGTTCAAGTGCCATGTAGCGACCGTCTACCGCGCTCTGCAGGAAGTCATTGAGCAGACTGCCGAAGAACTTGAGCGCTCGATTCGCGCAGCTGCTGACAGGGTTGTCGAGCACACGAATGAACTCAAAGTCAAGGCTGTTGAGGCAGTCGAGCAGATGAAAAATCCGTTCCTGCCCGTTCTCGAAAAAGCCGAGCTGCGTCTTAACCTGTACGCCAGACAGAAGACCATCGACCGAATCACGAAGCCGTTTCAAGATGCCGGTTACCTTCCCGCAACGCTCGCACTGCCCCGCAAACAGGTCGTTGAAGGCAGCAACTTGAGCGTGGCTGTCCGGCTCGGCGGCGACTACCAGACCGTCTGCTCGATGGATGAGTTGCTGCTGGATGAGTTCCGGCCGAAGCGCGTGGACTACTCAAAAGCAAACCTTTGGCTCACAGAACCCGATGACGACCCCGAGCATTTTGAGCCGGATTTCCCAGATGACGCCGCGTTCCAGATGTCTGCTGAGTGTCCGGGTGAATACGATGACGAAGTATCCAGCAGGTGGTAAAACCGCTTGCTGAGCCCGTTTTGTTTCGCAAATTTACGCAAAATGGTGGCAATAAGAAAACAGGTATTGTGCTGCCCTAGATATATAGAGCTCTATAAGATTAAGAGAGTCTTAGATTTTTTTGGAAAGAACCGGAAAGAGTAGGAGAGCGGCTAAGAAAGCACTGGAGCCCCTGAGAGTGCCTGTGGGGAGAACCTGAGTAGGGTAGGGTGGCTACGCAAACACTTAAGCTCAAACTCCCGTAGGCCGCCGTATGGCGGCAACTGCGTTTTCGCAGGTAGTAGCCAATACAACGGAGAACACCTAGCGCAGCAGCGCAGCTGCGCGTAACTGCGCGGTGAGGGATAGCAGGAGTCCACGGAACCGGGAAGCACCTGTAAGCCCCTGATTGCCCCAGAAAGCCCCGGTTCGGCACTAGACCTCTGAACCTCCCCTGAGCGCACCTGATAGCCTTGGAGCGGCACCAGCCTGCCTCGCAGCTGAACCCTCTCGGCACGGCACTTGCACGCTGGCACACGACCGGCTACCGTTCGGCACAAGGCTACCACAGCACCGGAACTAACACTCCCGCGTTCCGGGTCCATCACATCCGGGCCTTCAGCACTATTCGACAGAGGTCGCATGCGGGAATCGCCGCCTATGCTCTGCCAGGGCGAAGAACGCTTAGGGCAGACGAGCCTGTCGTAGCCGATGCGTATGTTTACCCTACTTACGGCTGCAACTCGAATTCGGGGCATCTCTGCCTGTCTCAGCAGTGGGTCTCGCACAGAGCACGGTTCAAACTTAACGTACTGCAGTCGGATTCAAGCAGCTGTTTGCTCTCTGCTGCATAGTTTCCCGCACGAGCGTCTATGCCAGCGAGGCTGTCTCAGCCAAGGCATAAACTTACCCTCCTGCGGTGTACGGCTCGAATTTGAGGCATCTCCGCCTGCATCAGAAGGGTGTAGCTGGGTATCGCTCGAAACAGACCCACATGCAGGGCTTTTGAGCGGGAACGATATAACTTGCACCGGCAAAAGTAAATTGTGAACAAAATGACAACTAAATCGCATCATGCTTGTATTCAGTACACCTCATTTGGTATAATGTGGATGTGACGAAGAAATGTAGTTTTTGGAGGAGTTTTCGTGGCAAGGTATCAGTATGTACGGCTTTGTTCAGCCAAAGACCGGACATGTCCGTATGCGGTACGCACACAAATTTCCTACTTCAAGGCTCTGATTCGTCACGAACACTACTGCTGTTTGCTCCGCTGCGGCGGTTGCGAAAAGCAGAAAATCCATAAGGAGAGGGTGAATGGGTGATGAATGCAGTCCTTGCGTTTCTGGACGCCTATCGCGGCGTGGTTCTGATTGCCACCGTCGTCATCATCATGGCGATTGAATGGGCGGGACGGCAGGGAAGTCTTTGGCTCATGGAGAAAGCGTTTGGTGCCGAATTTGCGGAACGCTACGATACACGCTGGACAGCAATCGGTGTCATCCACCACGAACTCTCGCACCTTCTGGTCGCTCTTTTCACCGGCGCACGCATCGATAAGTTCCGGCTCTATCGTTTCAAGCGTGAGGAAGGGGATAAGGCGCTCGGGTATGTCAACTACACGCCGCGAGGACTGTTCCTGCTTCCGCTGCTCCAGAAAACAGCCATCGGCATTGCCCCGGCACTGTTCGGAAGCCTCAATGTCTGCCTGCTCGGCTGGTACATCATGCAGGTTTGGCAGAACGGCGGGACTGCCGCTGCTCTTTGTGAACCAGGTGTATGGGTCGCTGCCATACTCATGGCGCAGATAGCCTATCATTCCTGTCCGAGCGCTCAGGATATCAAGGGGTCCTGGATATCGATTCTGTTATTTGCACTGCTCATTGCATTTTCGAGTTTTCGGTATTTCA
>ENA-OUNH01000186-OUNH01000186.1-human-gut-metagenome-genome-assembly--contig:-NODE-186-length-23139-cov-4.553233_pt1 | contig 23139 bp, 18 predicted proteins | sample MGYA00242806_ERZ504814 | MGnify/ENA primary metagenome ERZ504814 (study PRJEB26092, sample SAMD00036389) | human gut metagenome | host: Homo sapiens | study: EMG produced TPA metagenomics assembly of...
CGGGCTGCGTCCATTGCCACGTTGCCGCCGCCGACGACGGCGACCTTCCTGCCGGTGCGGGATGGGGGTCTTGCTGGTGGGCAGGTAAGCCTTCATCAGGTTGGAGCGGGTGAGGAACTCGTTGGCGGAGTAGACGCCCTTCAGGCTCTCGCCCGGGATGCCCATGAAGCGGGGCAGGCCGGCGCCGGAACCCACGAAGACGGCCTCATAGCCGTACTCACCCATCAGCTCGTCGATGGTCAGCACCTTGCCGATGACCATGTTGCACTCGAAATCGACGCCCATCTTCTTGAGGCCGTCGATCTCCTGCTGGACGATGGCCTTGGGCAGACGGAACTCGGGGATGCCGTACATCAGCACGCCGCCTGCGACGTGCAGGGCCTCGTAGACCGTGACCTTATAGCCCAGCTTGGCGAGGTCGCCTGCGGCGGTCAAGCCGGCAGGACCTGCACCGATGATGGCGACCTTGTGGCCGTTGGACTCAGGCATGACGGGGGCAGTGTGGACATTCTCACGGTGCCAGTCGGCTACGAAGCGCTCCAGACGGCCAATGCCGACGGGCTCGTTCTTGATGCCGCGGGTACACTTGCCCTCGCACTGGCTCTCCTGCGGGGCAGACGCGGCCGCAGACGGCGGGGCAGGGAAGAGGAACGATTGATGACCTGATAGGCGGCTTCGAAGTCACCCTCGGCCAGATGGCCGATGAACTCGGGGATGTCGATGCCGACGGGGCAGCCGGTCTGGCAGGGCTTGTTCTTGCAGTGGACGCAGCGCTTGGCCTCGTTCACGGCCATCTCGGCGGTGTAGCCCAGAGCCACTTCCTCAAAATTCTTGTTGCGGACGTTGGGGTCCTGGGTGGGCATGGGACACTTTTTGGGGTCCATATTGAAAGCCATTTTACATTCCCTCCTGAGTCTTGAACAGATTGCAGGCCTTTTCCCGGGCCTTGGCCTCAAAGGGGCGGTACATGGTGCCGCGGGCCCATTGCCTCGTCGAAATCCACGAGTCGCCGTCGAAGTCGGGGCCATCCACGCAGGCGAACTTGGTCTCGCCGCCCACGGTCAGGCGGCAGCCGCCGCACATACCGGTGCCATCGACCATGATGGGGTTCATCGACACAACGGTCTTGACATTGTGCGGCTTGGTCGTCTTGACGACAAATTTCATCATGATCAGCGGTCCGATCGTGATGACCTCGTCAAAGTTGGCACCCTCGACGATCTTCTTCTCCAGCGGCGCGGTGACAACACCCTTTTCGCCGTAGGAGCCGTCATCGGTCATGATGATGAACTCATCGCAGCAGGCGCGGAACTCGTCCTCGAGAATGACAAGATCCTTGTTGCGGAAGCCGACAATGCCGGTGACCTTGGTGCCCTGCTCATGCAGCGCCTGCGCCACGGGCAGCGCAATGGCGCAGCCCACGCCGCCGCCGACCACGCAGACATTTTTCAGGCCTTCGATCTCGGTTGCCTTGCCCAGAGGGCCAACGAAGTCATGCACGGCCTCGCCCTCCTTGAGGGAGTTGAGCTGCATCGTACCTGCGCCCACGACCTGAAAGATGATGGACACGGTGCCCGCCTCACGGTCAAAGCCTGCGATGGTCAGGGGGATGCGTTCGGAGTCCTCCTTCGCGCGGACAATGATAAACTGGCCGGCCTTCGCCTTTTTGGCGATGAGCGGCGCATGGATCCAGAGCTCGGTCACGGTGGGGTTGAGTTCCCGCCGTTTGATGATAGTAAACAAAGCGATCTCTCCTTCTCCTTGTTATTCTATAAAGTAGGTGCTTATATTGTAGCGTATTTCCCGGGGAATGTAAAGAAGAAAGTTAAGACGAACAAACAGGAAAAAACAGGCAAACGGGATACGGCGGTAAGTTTCGGCGGGGTGAGGGCACCCCGCCCTACGCACGGATTTTTAAGCGGGGTCGTAGGGCGGCCGGTCCTCTGGCCGCCGTGGCCGTTTGCGGCGGCGGTAAGCTGCGGGCCGGGCATGCCCGGCCCCTACAAATGGCCGGAGAGTTGGCGGCAATGAGTGTAGGGGGCGAGCCTTATTCCGGAAAAACAAAAAACGAGACGGCCACTGCCCCGTCTCGTTTTTTTAAAAAGAAGGAGAAAAACAGAACGTCTCGCCGGCGCCTGAATACGAACGGAACCACCCCTCTACAAGTGATACCCTCCCTACGGATTCGGCAGGGCGCTCTGGTATTCTTCCTCTTCACTTTTGTTTGAAAGCGTTTCGCTTTCGATGTACTTATATTACATCATTTTTGTCGAATTTGCAAGATGCGTGCTTGTACAATGTGCTGTAAAGCACGGTGACTGTTTTGTGCATGTTGCACAATCGTTCATAGAAATGTCATGAAAAAGCGCTTGCGGCATCGTAAACCGCAAGCGCAAGAAAGTTTCTTTAATTTGTTTCTGAATATGGATTATTCGACCGGGACGATCCAGCCCTTGGTGTCGGGCAGCTTGCCCCACTGGATGCCGGTCAGGGTGTCGTACAGCTTCTGGGTCAGCTCGCCGATCTTGCCGCCGCTGATGTGGGCAACCTTGCCCTCCCAGTCAAGCTCCTTGACGGGGGAAACGACTGCGGCGGTGCCGGTGCCAAAGACCTCCTCCAGCTTGCCTTCATCGGCAGCCTTCATGATGTCGGCAATGGCAACGCGCTCCTCATGCACGGGGTAGCCCCAGTCCTTCAGCAGCTCAATGATGGAGCGGCGGGTGACGCCGGGCAGAACGGTGCCAACGCAGGGGGCGGTGTAGATCTCGCCGTCGATCTTGAACATGATGTTCATGGAACCGACTTCCTCGACATACTTCTTTTCAACGCCGTCCAGCCACAGCACCTGAGAGAAGCCGCGCTCCTCGGCCAGCTCACCGGCCTTGATGGAGGCAGCGTAGTTGCCGCCGCACTTGGTAAAGCCGGTCAGGCCCGGGGCGGCGCGGATGTACTGATCCTCGACATAGATGCGCACAGGGTCAAGACCCTCGGCGTAGTAAGCGCCGGAGGGCGCGCAGATGATCGCAAAGCGGTAGTGCTTGGCGGCATGCACGCCGAGGCCTACATCGGTAGCGATGCAGAACGGGCGGATATACAGCGATGCACCGTCAGAGTGGGGCACCCAGTCGCGGTCAACATCGACCAGCGTCTTGACGGCCTGCACGAAATCCTCCGGCGGGATGGCGGGCATGCCCAGACGGTCGGCAGAATCGTTGAAGCGGTTCGCATTGCACTCAGGGCGGAACAGCTGTACCTTGCCCTCGGCAGTGCGGTAGGCCTTCATGCCCTCAAAAATTTCCTGCGCATAGTGAAAAACGGTGGTGGCGGGGTCCATCTCCCACGGGCCGTAGGGAACGATGCGGGCGTCATGCCAGCCCTCGCCTGCGGTATAGTCCATCAGGAACATATGGTCGCTGAACTTTTTGCCAAAGCCGAGCTTGGACTCGTCCTGCGGTTTTCTTTCGGATGGGTTGTTTTGGTGATTTTGATGTCCAACATGATGTACACTCTCCCTTATCTATTCAAGCGCACCGCCGCACAGCAGGTGCGGGTGATGGTTACTGCTATTATAGCGCTCTGAATCGGTAAATACAAGCCCTTATTTACAAAATGTGTATTTTGTGTTGCGTAAAACGCAAAATACACTTTTCACAGGTTTCCACAGCTTTCCACAGGCGGGCGGTGGAAAATGTTGAAAATAATCCCTTGCGCACCGTGGATTTTTCCGGTTTTCCGCTTTTTAACGGGAAAAGGGCGGGGAGTTTTCCACGCTTTCAACGGAGTTTTCAACATTTCCACGGTGGATAACCGTTATACACGGTGGATAACTTGCGGCGAATATACGGAATGTGAACGGTATGTGAACAGAAAAAGTGGCCTGTCTCTGCCCGCCTGCCCCGCTCCCAACCAAAAAAAGCGTGCCGCTCTCTTTCCCACAAGAGAGCGGCACGCAGTCCAAACTCAATTTTCTTTTCGGTGCACCACAAACATCACCATGCTGAACACCAGCATAAACGCGGCCGCTGCGGCGGCGATCAGCAGGATCAGCTGGAAGATCTTTACATCAAATTTGGTCTGCAGGGTGTCCCGTGCGGCGGAGATCGCATCCGACCCCGAGGAGACGGCGGACTGGGTGCCGTCGGCCAGCTCGTTGGCGGCAGCCAGCGCGGCTGCGGCGGCATCGCTGTCCCCCAGCGCGGCCAGCGCATCGGACAGGGCCTGACCGCCCATGGCGACAAGGCGGTCGTTCGTCTCGCTCTTGACCTTTTCATGGTTGACGGCCCCGGCCAGATATTCGGCAAACAGGTCGGCCGCACCGCGCACAGCGGGGGCGTAGTCCTCCTTGATCTGCCAGCCATTGACCGACCACATGCCGTTCATGTAAAACAGCAGCTGCATGCCGGAATCATCAAGCAGGGCGCGGTAGACAGCGTCCGCAAAGCTGTTGCTGGAGGTGTCCTGCGTGCCGAAGCTCAGCGAGATAAACTCCTTGGCGCGGTCGTACTCGGTCAGATTCTCATAGTAGCTGCGCAGGGCATCGGCCAGATCGGTGTCCTGCGTGACCTTGGAGCCAACGATCACCGAATCCATATCGGCGCGCAGGTCCTGATCGCCGAATTTGCTCAGCGAGCCGTCATCGTCAATATTAAAGGTAGCGCGCATCGCGGCGGCGTACCCGGCGGCGTCCTGCGCCTGCCCGTAATACTGCTGCGCCAGCTGCTGGCAGTCGCCGCCCCAGCTGCCGGTGATGGGGATGCCGTTGTAGACAAGGTTCATCGAGGCCAGCATATGGCCGAAGTCGATCTTCTCGCCTGTGGGCAGGGTGACGGTATTCAGGGATTGCAGCGAGGCCAGCTCGGCATCGCTGCTGTTGACATAGCTCTCAAACTCGGTATCGCGCACGCCGGCGGTCAGCTGCCAGATCGTGGTGTTGTAGTCACCCGTGCGGGTGTAGGAGAGGGTCAGCACAATGGGGTCGGGCGCATCGTCCTGGGACGAGGAAAACTCCCGCGCCAGCGCCTGCAGGCGGGAAAGACGGTCCAGCGTGGTATTGTAGTCATCCTCAGCATGGGCGGGCAGTGCTGCCGCACAAAAAAGCCCCAGCAGCAAAAACAGCATAGCCAGCAGGCGGGGCATACGGTTCGATGTGGAATTCGTAGTCAAGCACCTCCGGTAACACACGACAACACCGGGGCGTCAAGGTCTGCAGCCCGCGCCCCGGCAAATTCGTTTTAACCAAATTGTAATATTTAGTATACCACACCCGGACAGGGTTTGTCACCTGTTTTTTGGAATAAATCCGTTTGCCCGGCAACAGCAGAAAGACCGACAGCGAGAGATAAGGCGCTGTGCAGGCTTATGCTTTGGGTTGATACCGTATGTCCGACACAGTGTAGACGGTGATGAACGCCTGCGGGTCCTCGCGGTTCATAAAGTTCATCAGCCGCTGGTACTCGGCCTTATCCACAATGGTGATGATCTCGCGGTGCTTTTCCATGTTGTATGCGCCGTAGGATTCATACACCGTTGCACCGCTGTGCAGATCGTCCAGAATGAAGCGGCGCAGCGCCTCCTCCTTTTTGGTGATGATGCAGACCCGCCGCTTGATGTTGTGGTCAAAGATAAAGTGGTCCAGCACCAGACCGTTGAAGTAGGTGCCCAGCACACTCAGCACTACGGTCTTTTTATCATAGACCAGTGCGGCTGAGAGCGCCACACAGATGCCGGACAGCGACATTGCGCGGCCCAGCTCAATATGCAGGTATTTGTTCAGGATCTTCGCCACGATGTCCAGCCCGCCGGACGAGGCGTTGCGGTTGAACAGGATGCTCAGCCCCACGCTGACTACCAGAATGTAGCACAGCACATCCAGCTCCTGACTGTCGGTCAGTGAGCCGATGCCGGGGAAAAGCCGCTCCAGCAGGGCGAGAAAGAGCGGCAGCAGTATGCTGGTGTAGACGGTCTTGGCGCCGAACTCCCGCCCGCAGGTCAAAAAGCCGATGATGAGCAGCACGACATTCAGGATCATTGTGATGGCCGACAGCGGCAGCGGCACAAAGTTTGCCAGCACGATGCCAAGGCCCGAGATGCTGCTGACCGAGGCGTGGCTCGGCACCAGAAAGAAGTAGACCGCCGCCGCAATGATCGCAACCGCCCCGGTCAGGACGGCAAGCTCCTGCACGGCGGCAAGCGGGGAAGTGTGTTTTTTGTTTGTCATCTTGATTTTCTCCTCATTCGGCCTGTTCCGGCCGGAGAATATTATACCGCCAACCGGTGGCTTTTTCAACACAAATCGGGGGAGCCTGCGGCCTACTTCTGCGTGTCAAAAAATCGCATTTCTGGCCCATTGAATGTGTAGGGGCGACCATTGGTCGCCCACAGGAAACGCCCGCCACACCGTAGGGGCGCATTCCATATGCGCCCGCAAGGGGGCAGCCGCCTGCGGGGCGTCGGGGACGCCGCCCCCTACAGCTACCCGCACAGTGCATGCAGGTCAAAAAACTCCCTCCGAGAGGGGGAAAAACGCACCTTTTTTTGCAGGTCGAAGCAAACTGCACAAGTTTTTTTCGAAAATTTCAAAAACGCTACTTTTCAAGTACTTGAAAAAATGATATGCTATATCCGGCTATGTTACACAGATTAACGGCGCGGCGATGCTGTATCAGCCGGCAATTTCTTTTGGGGTAAGGCGCAGAGGGTCGAAAATGAGTTACAAAAACAGCTATGAAGACGGAATCTATTCTTCTGACATGACAAAGCTGGGAGACAGTGTGCTTCAGTCGATGCAGGAAACGATTCAAAAAAACGGCGGTGTCGGGACCATTACCGGGTACTTTGACGCGGATCTGTCGATTTTGTCGATCAGTGATTTGCTGCTGCACCATCTGGGGTACAGCTACGAATCCCTTATGGCGCAGACAAAGGGCTCGCTGAAAAAGCTTTTTTACGGGGAGAATGTCACTTTCCTTGAGAAAGACCGCTTTCGTCAGATTCATGGTGCGGGAGAAGGGCAGATCCTCACAGCGGACGGAGCCCCCGTCTATGTGCGCCTCTACAAAGAAAATACAGCGGATGCCGCCGGGAAGCCGATCTGGGTCATGTCCGTGCAGATCAACTGGGCGTATGAGAACCTCGCTCTGGTCAATGAATCCACACACTCGGCGCTCTGGTATTTTGACTGCAATGAAAACAGTGAGATCGTCAATGTGTGTTGGAGCCATGCGTTTCGGCGCCTCCTTGGGTATCGTGATATTCTGGATTTCCCGAACGAGCTGGCTGCATGGTCGGAGCTTCTGCACCCGGAGGATAAGGACCGCGTCCTGAAGCTGCTGCAGGACACGATTGCAGACAAAACCAATCAAACAAAGTATAAGGTGGAGTACCGACTGAAGACAAAGGGTGGCCGATACCTGTGGTTCCGGGCGTCTGCGGAGGTGATACGCCGTCTGGATGGCTCGGCCAAGCGGATCGCCGGAATCCTCAGCAACATTGACGCAGAAAAAAGAAGCCGGATGCAGGCGCAGCGGGCAGCCGCCTTTCACCGCGCGTTCACCAGCGCAAACCTCTGCGAATACTATGTGAACCTTGAAGAAAACACATTTGACACCTTCAAGGTGGAAGCCTCCCTGATGACGGCCTTTGAGCAGAGCCATACATGGGATGAGCTGGTCAGGTTCTTTGTGGACAACTATGTCGTTGCACAGGACAAAAAGGCCGTGACGGATTTCTATAACCGCGCCTACATTGCAGAAAAATTGAAGGGACTGGACACCGAGCTGTGCCAGGAATGCCGTATCATGCTGAATGGCGAGGAGCGGTGGGTCCGCAATGTCGTCATGCGCGGTGAGATAGAAGATTCCGAATATGCGATGATCTTCCTGCGGGACATTACCGAGTCCAAGGCAGAAACGGCGCGGCGGATGCAGATGGCGTCGGACAACGCCTCCATGGAGCTTCTGATCCAGAGCATGGTGCGGCTGCTGGATCGCTTTGTTGTCTGCGATCTTGAGAATGACCGGTATAGATTCTACAATCTGCAGGGGGGAATGGTATACGAGCCGACCGGCACCTACCATGCTTTTGTGGAGCAGGTGACTGCAAAGTATAAAACGCTTGAGCCGCTGGAAGCTTTGAAGACGGCGATGTCCCCGGACAATATCCGAAAGAACCTGACGGCAGAAAGTGATATCTATAAATTTGAATACTGCTCTCTGGACGAGAACACCTATAAAATCGCCTCGTTCATTCCGCTGGAGTGGGAGGGCACAAGACTGGTAAAGGCTCTGCTGGCCTCCATGGATGTGTCGCAGGAGAAAAAGGCCGAGATCGAATCCCACAGGGCGCTGAAGGACGCCTACCGCGCGGCGGAGAATGCAAGCCGGGCCAAGACGGAGTTCCTCTCCAATATGTCCCATGACATCCGGACGCCGATGAATGCAATCGTTGGCCTGACAGCGATTGCAGGTGCGAATATCGAGAATCCGGATAAGGTGACTCGAGTGCCTTGGCAAAATGACAAAGTCGAGCCGCCATTTGTTGGGACTGATCAATGAAGTGCTGGACATGGCGCGCATCGAAAGCGGAAAGATGTCCCTTGCCGAGGAGGATTTCAATCTGCCGGAGCTGGTCGATAACCTGATTACCCTTACAAAGCCTGTTATTGATGAGCATCGGCATAATTTTGAGGTCCATGTGGACCATATTGAACACGAGGCTGTCTGTGGCGACAGCCTGAGGATTCAGCAGGTCTTTGTAAACCTGATGAGCAACGCCGTCAAGTACACCCCGGATGGCGGCAATATCACATTCTCTATTAAAGAAAAGCCGAACGGCTTCTCGGAGCTTGGCTGCTACGAGTTTTCGATTGCAGATAACGGTATCGGCATGACGCCCGAATTCCAGAAGATCATGTTTGAGCCGTTCAGCCGGGCGGACGACCACCGGACGACCAAGGTGCAGGGCACGGGTCTGGGTATGGCGATCACCAAAAATATCGTCAACCTGATGAACGGCAGCATCAAGGTCAACAGTGCGCCGGGCAAAGGCACAACAATCACGGTGACGATTTATCTGAAGTTGCAGGAGAGCGAAAAGGAGCAGGAAAAAGAACTGCTCGACCTGCCGGTGCTGGTTGTGGACGATGACAAAACCTGCTGCGAAAGCACGGTTGCAACCCTCAAGGATATTGGCATAGCAGGCGAATGGGTGCTTACGGGCAGGGAGGCCGTGGAGCGCTGCTATGCGCGCCATGAAGCCGGGTGCGACTACTTTGCCGTGATTCTGGATTGGAAGATGCCGGAAATGGACGGCATCGAGACTGCCAGAAAAATACGCGAGCGGGTAGGCAAGGATGTGACCATCGTCATCCTGACCTCCTTTGAATTCAGTGAGATCGAGGAGGAGGCCCGGGCGGCAGGCGTGGATGCGTTTATCGCAAAGCCGCTGTTCCGTTCCCGCCTGACGGCGACCCTGCGGCAGTTTACATCCGGCAAAAAGGAGAAAAACGCCCGAAGCCTTCTGGAAAGCTTTGCCAAAACCGATTACAAGAGCAAGAGGGTCCTTCTGGTGGAGGACAACGAGCTGAACCGTGAGATCGCTGCCGAAATTTTGGGTATGACGGGCGTGGCCGTTGACATTGCCGAAAACGGAAAAATAGCGGTCGAAAAGGTTGTGGCAGCCCCGGAAAAATGGTATGACCTGATCTTCATGGACATCCAGATGCCGATCATGAACGGGTACGAGGCTACTGCGGCGATCCGCTCCCTTCCCGGCGGGCGCGGAAAGGTGCCGATCATTGCCATGACGGCGAACGCCTTTGCCGAGGATGTACAGCTGGCAAAGAACACCGGCATGAACGAACATATCGCAAAACCGCTGGAGCTTGACAAGCTAAACGATGTTCTGAAGCAATGGCTGCAATGAGTTTGGGGAAAACATAAAAGGGACTGCTGCACCCTGCACTGACCAACTTATTCCGCATTTTTAAAACAGCGCGCCCGGACGGCTGAGGCTTTCAACCGTCCGGGCGCTTTGTATTCTGCTTTAATCCAGCCGGAACACCTGCTCCAGCTTGGGCTGGGCACCGGTGACGGGGTCCATTTCCAGCTCCAGAATGTCCTTCATGTAGTCGTTCCAGCGGTCAACGACCGGGCTTTCGGCCTGTACCTTTTCGGCGTAGGCAACACCCTTTTCGCATTCGTAATAGCCGAACAGCTCATCGTTGCAGTAGAAAATGCTGTAATTGCAGATGCCTGCATCCTTCAGCACCTTGACCATCTCGGGCCAGATTTCCGCGTGGCGGCGCTGATATTCTGCCTTGCAGCCGGGCTTGATGCGGCCCTTCCATGCCATATGCTCCATTTGTATACACTCCTTTATTATACAAGCTTTTCCAGCTCCAGCTTTGCGCGGCGGCAGTGCTCCAGCTCGGCTACGCTGCCGTCCCACGCCTCGTTCTCACCGACAAAGCGCACCGTGCTGTCCTTGACGGTCAGGCCGTCCACGCAGCGGGCGTACAGCGCCGGGATGGCGTGCGGGTAGATGTGCCGGGCCGAGGGCTGCTCGTCAAACAGGCCGCCGGGCTGGGTGCCGCGGTGCTGCAGCGTCAGGTGCATCTCGCTGATGCGCAGGTCCTGAATTTCGCTGTCCGGCTCACCGGCCGCAAAGGCGCTGCTTTCACTTGTCAGGTACAAATGGTCAAAGCTGACGCGGCGGATCACGCCTGCCGGGCCGGTCTTGCCCTTGCGCGGTGTGGCGCTGACAAACACCGGCTCGCCCTTGCCCCACCAGCCCGGCGCACCGGGCAGCTGGTAGGAGTCGGCGTAGCGGCGGGTGCAGCCGGTCAGATGGTGGACATGGATGTCCTCCACCGTGCCGCCGTCCCGCACCCAGACGCCCACCGCGCGGGAGCAGTCGTCAATGACGCAGTCGCTCAGCGTCACATTGCGGATCACACCGTGGGTCTCGGTTCCGATTTTCAGCGCAGAATCGCGGGAATGTAAGATGCAGCCCGTGATGGCCACATTCTCGCTTGCACCGTAGCGGCGGGACATCGGCCCGGTGGATTTGACCACGATGGCGTCATCGCCGGTGCGCACGATGCAGTTGGAGATGACGACATCCTGGCAGCAATCGGGGTCGATGCCGTCATTGTTGGCGCCGCGGTCATCGTTTAAAATCATGATGTTCTGGATGCGCACATGCCGGCAGCCTGCCATGTGCAGCGTCCAGAACGCCGCGTCCTGCAGGGTCACATCGCGTACGGTAAAGTTTTCGACTGCCTCAAACAGCATCATGCGCGGGCGGAACGCCTCGCAGAATTTCGGGCATTACGTGGAAGCCGTTTGTCCACATTCTTGTCCAAAAACACCTTGTCGCCCTGACCGTAGATCGTCCCCATACCGCTGATGGTCACATTTTTGGCGTGGCTGGCCCCCAAAAAGAAGCCGCCCTCCCAGCCGTCGGCGGTGTCGTCAGGGTCGGTGCCGTCCCCGCCCTGAGGGAACGGGGTAATATCGGCGGGGTTCAGGCTGCTGATAAGCACCGCGCCGCTCTCCAGATGCAGCTCCACATTGTCCTTCAGCAGCACGGAGCCGCTCAAAAAGCGCCCGGTCGGCACGATAACGCGCCCGCCGCCCGCCGCTGCGGCCGCATCGACCGCCTGTTGGATGGCTGCCGCGCAGTTGGTCACACCGTCTGCCACAGCGCCGTAGCGTAAGATACTGTAGTCCATCGCTCCTGCTCCTTTTTTGTCTGTATTCTTTCTTCAGCATAGCACAGAAGCAGGGGTATGTAAAGTGCAATTATCACAAAGGATACTGCACTATGCCGCATATCTTTTGCTGCCCGGGCATTGTACAATAAAGAATAATCACAAGATAAAGGAGAGGAATGTTATGCCCTGCACACTGCCTGCATCGCTGGCCGATGCCGCCGTCTGCCGCGGCTCCTTTCATGCCGTTTTGGGCGGGGAAGCCGAGGATACTGTTTTTGCCGACTTTTCCGCCGCGCTGCAAAAAGCACAGGCGGAGGGGCGGATTCTGACCGCAAGCCTTTTCCGGTATGAAAACCACCTGTTTTTTTATGCCGAGGGGCTGAACCGCCCGTTCACGCCGCAGGGGCTTTGCCCCGCGCTGGACGCGGCGCTGCTGCCGTGGCCGCCCGCCCTTGGCGAGGCAGCACCCCGCCCGTGGGCCGCCATGCAGCCGTATTTTTACCACGATGTACCCACCACCGCCGCCGACTGGCAGCGGGGCCGCTGCCCGCAGCGCCGCCGCGGCCGCATTGCGCTGCTGCCGCCCGACAGCTGGTGCAGCTATATGGAGCATCACCTGCGCATTGTTACCGAGGGGCTGGTCGAGGGGGACCGCTGGCATCTCATCTGTGTGCAGGAGGGGGTGCTTTTCTCCTACCTTGAGGAGCCGCGCACCAATGTGAACATCAGGCACCGGCCGGGCGCGCACAGCCCCGAGCTGGACGCATGGATCGCCGCCGACCCCGAAAGCCACTTTGCACGCTTTACGCCGGAGCAGAAGGCCCACCCGGACAGCGGCCACAACTTTGTATTTTTGCCCCACATTGCGGGAACGGAGGACTGAGCCATGACAAGGATCGGATGCCGCGCCGGGCGGAAAAACAACGACTGAAAAGTGAGGTATCTGAACTATGACACCCGACCTGAAATGGCTGACTGACCCGACCGTCTTTGCTGTGAACCGGCTGGATGCACACTCGGACCATGTTTGCTACCGCAGCGAGGCGGAGATCCGACTGGGCGGCAGCTCGCTGCGCCAAAGTCTGGACGGCAGATGGCGTTTTGCCTACAGCGCCTGCCCCGCCGCCCGCCCGGCGGATTTTTACCGCGAGGACGCGGATCTCTCTGCCTTCGGCACGATCTGCGTGCCCGGGCATATCGAACTGCAGGGCTACGGCCAGATCCAGTACACCAACACCATCTACCCGTGGGACGGCCGCAGCTATCTGCGCCCGCCGCAGATCGACTGGGACGACACCCCCGTCGGCAGCTATCTGCGGGAGTTCGATCTCGATGAGGGGCTGCGCGGGCAGCGCGTCTGCGTCAGCTTTCAGGGGGCCGAGCAGGCACTGTATGTCTGGTGCAACGGCCACTTCGTCGGCTACGCCGAGGACAGCTTTACCCCCTCGGAATTTGACCTGACACCGTATATCAGGCAGACCGGCAACCGCCTGTGCGTTGAGGTGTACAAGCACAGCAGCGCCTCCTGGCAGGAGGATCAGGACTTTTTCCGCTTCTCGGGTCTGTTCCGCTCGGTCTATCTCTACGCCAAGCCCAAGGTGCATATCCGTGATATCTGGCTCAAGGCGGAGCTGGCCGAGGGCAACACCACCGGCCTTCTGACCCCCATCGTCAAGCTGGACGGCGAGACGGACGGCGCGCGGGTACACCTGCGCCTGACCGACGGCGAGGAGTTCGCCCTCTTTGATGAGGACATTGACGGCAGCACCATCGAGCTGAGCGCCATCCACCCGTGGAGCCATGAGACGCCGGTGCTGTACCATGCCTTGCTGACCCTGTATGACGCCGACGGTGCCGTGCAGGAGGTCGTGCCCTACGACATCGGCTTCCGCCGCTTTGAGATGAAGGACGGCATCATGTGCTTAAACGGCAGCCGCATCATCTTCAACGGTGTCAACCGCCATGAGTGGAATGCCGAGAAGGGCCGCGCCATTGACGAGAGCGATATGCACGCCGCGATGGCCGTCTTTAAGCGCAACAACATCAACGCTGTGCGTACCTGCCACTACCCCAACCAGAGCCGGTGGTATGACCTCTGCGATAAAAACGGCATCTATATGATGGACGAGACCAACCTCGAAAGCCACGGCAGCTGGCAGAAGCTGGGCGTGGTGGAGCCGAGCTGGAATGTCCCCGGCAGCCTGCCCGAATGGCGGGACTGCGTGGTCGATCGCGCGCGCAGCATGTTTGAGCGCGATAAAAACCACACGGCGGTGCTGATCTGGTCCTGCGGCAACGAGAGCTATGCCGGCGAGGATATCCGCGCGATGGCAGCGTTTTTCCGGGAAAATGATCCCGGCCGCCTTGTGCATTACGAGGGCGTGTTCCAGTGCCGTGCATTTGACGACATCAGCGATATGGAAAGCCGGATGTACGCCAGCCCCGCCTCCATCAGGGAATATCTGGACGCCGACCCCAAGAAGCCGTTTATCCTCTGTGAGTATATGCACGACATGGGCAACTCGCTCGGCGGGATGGAAAGCTACATTGCGCTGATCGACCGGTACGAAAAGTATCAGGGCGGTTTCATCTGGGACTACATGGATCAGGCGCTCTGGCATACCGATGCAATGGGCCGCCGCGTGCTGGGCTACGGCGGAGATTTTAACGAGCGCACGACCGATTACAACTTCAGCGGCAACGGCATCGTCTATGCGGACGGCACCGAAAAGCCTGCTATGCAGGAGGTCCGCTACTGGTACGACACCCCCGCGCGCCGCGCCGCGCACGATGCGCGCAACAGGCTGGCTGCAGAGCGCAGCGCCGCCGCGCTGGCCGCCGCATGGCAAAAGCGCCCCGCACACCCCCTGACGGTGGTCGAGGGCGACGGCAACATCGGCGTCAAGGGCAGCGGGTTTGAGGTGCTGTTCTCCATTGCGGAGCAAGGCCCGATCTCGCTGCGCAGGGACGGGACCGAATGGCTGTGGCGCGCCCCGCGCCCGGCGTTCTGGCGTGCCTCCACCGACAATGACCGCGGCTGCAGCTTCCCGCAGCGGGCCTCTGTCTGGATGGGTGCCGATGTCTTTGTGCAGAGAATGGGCTTTACCGTGCAGGAAAAATCCGAGCAGCGCGTGCGGGTGCAGTACCGCTTCGGCGTGCCCGGCGTGCCCGGCGCCCTTGTCGAGATGACCTACACGGTCGAGGCACAGGGGGCTTTGCAGGTCGAGGCCGTCTACCATGCAGTGCCCGGCGCGCCCGAGCTGCCCTGCTTCGGCGTCAAGTTTGAGACGACCGCCCCCGTGGTCCGCACCTGCTGGACGGGCCTTTCGGGCGAGACCTACCCTGACCGCTATAAGGGCGGTGTGTTCGGCTGCCATGCGGAGACCCCGCACATTGAGCCGGCGCTGGTGCCGCAGGATTGCGGTTTGCACATGGATACCCAGCAGGTGTGCCTGCAGCTGGCCAACGGTAAGACCCTGACGATCGAGCAGACCGGCGAGGCGTTTGCCTTCAGCGCGCTGCCCAACACGGCGCAGCAGATCGAGGCCGCGCAGCACCTCTGCGAGCTGCCCGAAACCGGCCGCACCAGCATTACGGTGCTGGGTGCCGCGCGCGGTGTCGGCGGCATTGACAGCTGGTGCACCGATGTGGAGGCACCCTACCGCCTGAGCGGCGAGTGCGACCGCAGCGTGCGCTTCCGTATCGTACTGTAAAAGATGAAATAAAAGAGGGGCTGTTGCACATCCCCCAAAAAACAAAGACCGAAGGGAAAGCCGGAAAGGGCTTTACAACTTCGGTCTTTTGCTTTAAGTCAATATTTGAAGTGATGCAAAACGGTGTGAGAATGAACCTGCTGGAGTTAGCGGTCACACGGTAATGGGGGCGTGCCGGAATTTATGTAGCTGTTGTACGGAAAAATCAACAGAATTTAAGGATGCACCTTGAATAATTTTGCACATACTGTATACTTATAGCAATTTTCAATAATACAGCTCAGTACTTTAACTTTTAAGCAAAAAGAGGTATAACAGAGGCAAGGAAGGTGAGAACTATGCTGCACAATGAAGCTCGAAAATTGATTCTGGAAGCATACGACAAAGGCGTTAGCGTACAAGAACTGGCAAAGTGCTTTTCTGTAAACGCCTGTTCGATATATCGTTTGCTGAAGCGTCGGAACGAAACAGGCAGTTACGAAACTCAAACGAATCTCCGTGGAAAGAAGCCCAAATTGTCAGATGTAGATCATCAGCACATCCTTTCGCTTCTGGAAAAACAGCCGGATGCAAAGGCAGTGAGAAATCTGCTGGACAGCTCCGGTGTTCGATACATTTATCTTCCACCATATAGTCCTGATCTGAATCCTATTGAAAAGCTCTGGTCGACGGTGAAGTCTTTCCTTCGTAAATTCAAGGCACGGACCCTGGATGATCTTCCGAACGCGATACAATGTGCTTTTCAGACAGTTTCGCCTTCTGACTGCTCAGGCTGGTTCCATTCCTGCGGCTATTCGCCTTATTTTTGAAAATTGCTATAAAACCCATTTTGCCGGAGCCCCGACCCAGCGCAAAATCCCAGGTGGATACCCCTGCGCCGGGTGTCTGCCGCTCACTTTTTCCGTGTGGCAATGTCCTGAAAGCAGAAATAGTCCGGTTGGTGGCGGGACTGGGTGTACTCAAACAGCAGACCGGCGGAGTTGAAGGTCTGGTTCACGACGACGGCCACGCAGCCATAGGTGCCCATGTCCAGCAGCTTTTCGTCGCGGGCGGTGGCGTGTTCCACCGTGATGCGGCGCTTGCTGGTGATAATCTGCATACCCAGTGTGTTCTCAATATATTCGTAGATAGAGTTTGCGGCAATTTCCGGCGTCAGGCCGGGGACAAACTCCTTTAAAAAGTAGTTGACGTCGAGAATCAGCGCTTTGCCGTCGAGATACCGCACGCGTTCAATACTCCATAGCTCATCCCCAACCGAGAAACCGCTCTTGGCGGCAAAGCACTCATCGGCGATGACAGTCTCAAACTTCGTGACCTTCGTCACGGCGCGAAGGCGGTTGCGGCGGGCGGTTTCTTGAAACGTCTCGATGCCGCCGATGGTAAACGTCGTTTTGCCCACCGGCTGGTAGATGACCCGCACGCCGCGCCCCTGCATGGTCTGCACATAGCCGTCGTTCACCAGCTCGGCCAGCGCGCGGCGTACCGTGTTGCGGGAGCAGGCGTATTCCTCTATTAAGGTATTCTCGCTGGGCAGCAGCGATTGATAGGGGTAATCCTGCGCCTCGATGCGTTTTTTGATGCTGTGATAAATGCCCTCATATTTTGCCTTTGGCATGGTGTGTACCTCGCAACTTGTTCAAACATTTACTTTAGTATACCGTCTTTTCGGCTAAATTTCAAGTGGGCAACTTGTGAGCAGTGCCGAAAATAGGCATTCTGCAATGCTTTTTTGCAAAAGCATATTGACTTGTATGAACAAGTCTGGTATTCTGTGGCTGTAAGAAGAACTTGTATGAACAAGTTCAAAGATGCCCGCTCTACCGGACAAAAGGAGGAAAACATCATGGGTAAATACGAACAGGACGCGCGGCAGCTTCTTGCGTATGTCGGCGGAAAAGAGAACATTGCGGCGGTATCTCACTGCGTATCGCGCATGCGCTTTGTCCTCAACGATCCCGCCAAGGCGGACGTTGCCAAGATCGAGGCACTGAAATCCGCCAAGGGCACCTTCACGCAGGCAGGCCAGTTCCAAGTCATCATCGGCAACACGGTCAGCGATTTCTACAATGATTTCATCGCGGTCTCCGGCATCGACGGTGTCTCCAAGGAGGCTGTCAAGAGCGCGGCCAAGCAGAACCAGAACGCCCTGCAAAAAGTTATGAGCGTGCTGGCCGAGATCTTCGCCCCGCTGATCCCTGCCATCATTACGGGCGGTCTGATTTTGGGCTTCCGCAACTGCATTGACAGCATCTATTTCTTCAATAACGGCACCCAGACCTTGTGCGATATCAGCCAGTTCTGGTCGGGCGTGGACAGTTTCCTCTGGCTGATCGGCGAGGCCGTTTTCCACATGCTGCCGGTCTGCATCTGCTGGTCCGTCACCAAAAAGATGGGCACGACCCAGAGCCTGGGCATCGTCCTCGGCCTGACGCTTGTTTCCGGCCAGCTGCTGAACGCCTACGCTGTCGCATCCACAGCAGCGGCAGATATCCCCAAGTGGGATTTCGGCTTCTTCACCATCAACATGATCGGCTATCAGGCACAGGTTATCCCTGCCATGCTGGCCGCGTTCACGCTGGTGTATCTGGAAAAATTCTTCCGCAAGATCTGCCCGCCGGTTATCTCGATGATCGTTGTACCGTTCTGCTCGCTGGTCCTGTCCGTCATCGTCGCTCATACCATCCTTGGCCCCATCGGCTGGAAGATTGGCTCCGTCATCTCTGATGTTGTCTACGCCGGCATTTCCGGCTCCTTCCGCGTCATCTTTGGTGCTATCTTCGGCTTTGTCTACGCCCCGCTCGTCATCACCGGCCTGCACCACATGTCCAACGCCATTGATATGCAGCTGATTGCCGACTTCGGCGGCACGATGCTGTGGCCGATGATCGCGCTGTCCAACATTGCGCAGGGCTCCGCCGTCCTCGGTATGATCTATCTGCAGCGCAAGAACGCGGACGCTCAGGAGGTCAACGTACCCTCCTGCATCTCCTGCTACCTCGGCGTTACCGAGCCCGCTATGTTCGGCGTCAACCTCAAATTCCACTTCCCGTTCATCTGCGGCATGATCGGCTCGGCCATCGCGGCAGCTGTCTGCGTAGCTACTTCCACCACGGCCAACGCCATCGGCGTCGGCGGCATCCCCGGCATTCTGTCCATCCAGCCTGCCTATATGCTCAGCTTTGCGCTGTGCATGGTCATTGCCATCGTTGTGCCCTTTGTGCTGACCGTCAGCGTCGGCAAAAAGAAAGGCATTGCCTGATTTTGTGAGGTGTGTACCATGAATGATTTTAAAGATAAAGTTGTCTACCAAATTTACCCGAAATCCTTCATGGACTCGAACGGTGACGGCTTCGGCGATTTGAAGGGCGTCACCGCGAAACTGGACTACCTCGCCGACTTGGGCGTTGACTATCTCTGGCTGACGCCGTTCTTCCCCTCGCCCCAGCGCGACAACGGCTATGATGTGGCTGACTACCGTGCCGTCGACCCGCGCTACGGCACGATGGAGGATCTGGAGGAGCTCATCCGCGAAGCAGACAGGCGCGGCATCGGCCTAATGCTGGACATGGTGTTCAACCACACCTCCACCGAGCATGAGTGGTTCAAAAAAGCACTGGCAGGCGACAAAAGGTATCAGGACTACTACATCTTCAAGGACGGCACGCCCGACCGTTACCCGACGAACTGGGTTTCAAAATTCGGCGGCCCTGCGTGGGAATATGTACCATGGCTCGGCAAGTGGTATCTGCACCTGTACGATGTTATGCAAGCCGACCTGAACTGGGAGAACCCCGCCGTGCGGGAGGAAATGGCCGACATCCTGCGCTTCTGGAAAGCGAAGGGCATCAAGGGTTTCCGTTTCGATGTCATCAACGTCATTTCCAAGCCCAAATTTTACGAGAATGACTACGAGGGCGACGGCCGCCGCTTCTACACCGATGGCCGAAATGTCCACAAGTACCTGAAGGAGCTGGTCGCCGCGGGCGGCATCGACGGCATGATCACGGTGGGGGAGATGTCCTCCACCACGCTGGAAAACTGCATCGGCTACACCGCTGAGGGCAACCACGAGCTGACGATGTGCTTCAATTTCCACCACCTGAAGGTCGACTACAAGGACGGGCAAAAGTGGGAATTGAGGGAGCCTGATTACCTCGCCATGAAGAAACTGTTCCGGACCTGGCAGGAGGGGATGCAGGCCCACGGCGGCTGGAATGCGCTGTTCTGGTGCAACCACGACCAGCCCCGTGCGGTCAGCCGCTTTGGCAGCGACACGACCTACTGGAAGGAAAGCGCCGAGATGCTGGCGGCGGCCATCCACTTTATGCGCGGCACACCGTACATTTATCAGGGTGAGGAGCTGGGCATGACGAACCCGCACTTCACGAAAATCGAGCAGTACCGCGACATCGAGAGCCTCAACTACTACAGGATCCTGCGGGAGCAGGGCAAGACCGAGGCCGAGACGCTGGACATTATCGCCCAGCGCAGCCGCGACGACAGCCGCACCCCGATGCAGTGGGACGCGAGCGAGAACGCCGGGTTTACCACCGGTACGCCGTGGATCGGCATTGCCGACAACTACAAGGCCATCAACGCCGCTGCCCAAATGGACGCCCCGGATTCCATCCGCAGCTTTTACAAAACGCTGGTGGCCCTGCGCAAGAAAATGCCGGTCATCAGTGCGGGAAAAATCGAGTTCTTGTACCCCGACAACGCGGATTTGTTAGCCTATCGCCGGTACGACGGCGAGACGGAGCTGCTGGTTCTCTGCAACCTGCGGGAGCGGGAAATTGCCAAGCCCCTGCCCGTAGGCTGGACCGATGCCGAGAAACTGCTGGGCAACTACCCCGACACCGCCGACACGCTGCGCCCCTATGAGTGCGTAGTGCTGGAAAAGTGAAGGCTGCCGTATTATCTTTTCGCTATTGGGAGTTGACCGTATCCTTTGCGATAGTAACCTCATAGTGAGCAAGACAAAAGCACTTTCCCTTATTTGCAATGCAAATATAAGGGAAAGTGCTTTTTTGTAAGGGCAATACCGCATAATTCTAAGTGCCGATACGGCGAGCGAGGTGCGGCAGATGCTAAGCCAAAAGCGCAGATAATACTTTGTGTATTATCGAGCATTTTGGCAACGCAGATGCCGTGCCGCAGCCGCCGGAGCGGTGCTTAAGCCGTAAGGCGGGAATTATGCGGTGTTGCCTAAGGGCAAAATTCCGCGTTTATCCCAGCAATACTTGCTATCCCTGATACCTTATTCTTTCTACCAGCGTTTCCTTTTTCAGATTACTGCTTAAAACACAGGAAAGCACAATTTGTAGAATACCAACCAGAAGAATCATAACAAGAATCGGGATAAGAGGAACGTGATAAACGTTCATTCCAAAATCCCATTATGCTTCGCATAGGAAAACAGTGCATAGCCAAGGGGCAGACCGGCAGCAAGTGCGACGCAGATGGTGCCAACCGTAAAAATCAAGCCCTGTATTTGTAAGCACAGATTCAACTGCTTATTGGTCATGCCTACCGCTTGCAGCACACCGTATTCCTGCTTCTTCGTGGTGATATTGATGATCATGGTGTTTGCCAGATTCATAAACCCAATGAGACCGACAATTGCCATGAACAGATAGCAGCCAAGCTTCATCATACGGCTTGTGTATTCTGCATATTGTAACTGTGCATGATAGGTATCCATTTTTATATGCGAAGTATTAGAAATCAAAGTATTCAGACTCTGTTCCACAGATGCAACATCTTTTTTATCACAGTCCACCCACAGATAGCCATAGGCTGTTCCCCTCGGATTCATGGAACGGTATACACCTTCCGGAATGACAAGATAAGTGTCCGCGCTTACAAAGGATCCTGCAATCTTTCCCTGATAGGTATAGGTTTCACTTCCATTCTCAAAGTCAAATGCAATGGATTCACCCGGAGCATATCCATCTTGTTCCATCCACGTTGACCAGCCAAAGAAAATATCACCATTCTTTACCGCCTGATCATAGTCCATAGAGCCAATATCCCCTTCTTGGCGCATAAAATCAAAATCATTTTTACTCACAATAGCAGCCGGAAATCTTGTTCCGTTCAGATTTACAGAGACAATCTCTCTCGTCATGACATCTGTCACTCCTGGAATGCTTTTGATTTCTTCAATCATTGAATCATTCAGTGGGTTGTTCTGTAGGATTGTGTCCAGATTATTCTCCGAATAGGATTCATCATAATTCTGGGAATAATCCAGCTGCAACTCAAATTGTCCATGGTTGATTGCAATCCGCGCCTCGTGCTCCGTGTCAATATTCTCAACATAATTAGAGATAATTACAAACAATACACAGGAAAGCCCCATGGTAAGAATCGTAGCAATGGTTCTTTTCGGATTGCCTGTCACATTTGCCATTGCCATGGAGAAAACGGTGACATCTTTTCTGCCTTTTCGTCTGCCCTGTTTTTGCGTTTTGGAGCCGTCAAGATACCGTGTCGCTTCGATGGGTGAAATCCGGGAAACAATTTTCATGGGTTTGTGCAGAGCCAAAACGACCGTAAGAAACGATACAAAAATGCAGATGAGCATAATTGTCAGTGAAAACAGAGGCACCTGATGGTTCTTGATTCCGGGCGATACCAGATTTCCCTGCTCCACCAGCCAGTTGAAGCTGACTTTTGCAATCAGGAAACCAAACAGCAGCCCCAGCGGTATCGAAGGAACCGCCAGAAGAATGCCCTCACGAAAGATCAACTGCTTCATCTGCTTTCTGGTTGCACCCAGCGCCTTGATTTTTCCGTACTCCTGAACCTTCTGGGCAATCCCGACCTGGAAGATATTATAAATGACCACAACGGAAAACAGAACGATTCCGAGGATCAGGGTTCCACAAACCACAATCATTTCATAGCTCGGCTGCAATACCCACTGCAGGTAGAGGTCATTGATGATCACGTTTTTCTGGTCAATGCCGCAAAAATCCGCGATTTCTTTTATAACAGGCGCAACATTATTCATAGATACATTTGCAGAATCGCTCAAGGTAAAATAGATATTATATTGCCTGTCACCCTCCGCAACACGCTCATTATAAAAATCCTGCGAGCCGAATACAACATAGGAAGCCTCGATGGTATATTCATCCCGGTCATATAAAATCCCGCTGACAGTAAATTCCACCGGTGCGTATTCCGACTGCATGCCGGAACGGTACTCCAATGTTACGGTGTCTCCGACCTTTACATCATGGTATCCCACTGCATCAAAGAAAGCGCGTCCTGCGGCAATTTCCTGCGCCTTTTCCGGATAGGTACCTTCCTTCAACACATATTCCTGATTATAGGGAAGCATTTTCCTGACCGTTTCATCCGCACTGACAAAGCCGCCATTTTCATTTCCTTTCAGGATGCCCTCCGTACACATGATGCCGATATCAGATATCTCAGCTCTGCGTTCCACTTCTTTTAATTGCGTACCATCTGCGGCGATAAACAGGCCGTAGTTGCTTCCGTATGAGCTTGCCGCCTGACTTTTCTGTAAACGAATTACCCCATTTCCCACAGTACTGATGATAACAAGCAGCATCGTGGTCAGACAGATTGCCATCATGATCAGTATACTTCTTGTCCTGTTCCTTTTGTCATTGCTATATGCAATCCTGCTTATTGTCTTCATCTGAAATCCACCACCTGTCCGTCCTCAATCACCAGAATACG
>ENA-OUNH01000188-OUNH01000188.1-human-gut-metagenome-genome-assembly--contig:-NODE-188-length-23077-cov-4.602309_pt1 | contig 23077 bp, 25 predicted proteins | sample MGYA00242806_ERZ504814 | MGnify/ENA primary metagenome ERZ504814 (study PRJEB26092, sample SAMD00036389) | human gut metagenome | host: Homo sapiens | study: EMG produced TPA metagenomics assembly of...
CTGCATTCATTTCAGATTCTACGGTTTCTTTCTTTTCTTCTTTTTCCGTAATTCGATTTTGTCCGCACCCTGTAAAAACAATAAGAACTATCAATATCATCGCAAATATCTTACATATGTAATAATTTCCCATAAAAATTTTTTTATTCTTCAAAATACTCATCCAATACTGTTGCATCTTTTTTAACAACATAACCACTTCCACCGATTCCTTTCACATTCTCAACCATACTGATAAGAAGAATTGGTTTGTCCACGCTTTTATCTGCCGTAAACACCGAAAACCACCCGATTTCTTTGCCAGAAGTATCTTCTTTCGTTGCCTTCAACTCGGCTGTCCCTGTTTTTCCAGCCAGCAAAATATCGTCACGATGTGCAGCATATCCGGTTCCTTCCGGATCATTTACAACACCTTCCACCCCTTGCATAATTTCTTCTACATTTTCTTTGCTAAACGCATTTTCTATCCATGTTTCACCAGATGCTTCTTCTTTGTATTTCAAATACGGTTTTATCATATTCCCTTCATTTAAAAATGAAGTATAAATACTTGCCAGATGTAATGGATTTACAAGAATCTGCCCTTGCCCATAACCACTATCTGCCAATTGTATTTCTGTTTCTATTTTATCTGTATTGGAATATGTTGATTCCTGCATCGCAATCTCAAACGGCATATTCTGATTAAATCCTATTTCATTTAAAGTATTCATAAAATTCTCACTACCAATTTTAAGAGCTGCCTTTGCAAAATAAATATTATCAGAATAGATAATTGCATTTTTCATAATAACCGGTTCATATTCATGAAGTGTTGTCACTTGATAAGATCCCCAAGACGAATCTTTCTGCCATGCCAAACCTTCATTTCCAAAATCTTCTTTTGGATCTATGCTTCCCGTTTTCAACCCAATTCCTGCCACAACTGGTTTAAATGTTGAGCCAGGACACCATACTTGACGAAAACGATTTATATAATGGCTTCTTTTCATCTTCGTTTAATGATGTCCATTTCTCTGATGATAAGCCCCGTATAAATTCATTATTATCATAAGATGGGGTACTTACCAAAGCCAATACTTCTCCCGTATAAGGATTCATTGCGACAGAACACCCCGGATCTTCTTTAAACTGCTCGTATAATGATTTTTGCAAATCGGAATCTATCGTTAATCTTATATCCATACCATCTTCTTTAAAAATACTTGCAAGAACCTCTTTTACTTCCCCATCACTATCCAAAATCTTTATATCACAACCATCTTTTCCTTTTAATTGCTTTTCGTATAACTTTTCCACCCCAGATCTTCCGATTACACTTTCAGCTGAATATCCTTCCCCTGGATGATTTTCCAAATCTTCTGCTGTTACAGACTGTACATAACCAATTAAATGAGCTGCTGCTTCCCCTAACTCATAGGTTCTAACTTCCACATCTGATAGCATAACCCCTGGAATTTCCAAAAGTTTATTCTGACAATCCTGCTCCTCAAGTGTCTTTTCTTCTGGCTGTATTTTCATTAAATCTATTTCTTCTACTTTCGGAATAGTTTCAATTGGTACAAAAGAATCTTCTTTTACCCACTTTGCTGTGAGTTTGTTATTTATTGTTTCTACATCTATCTCTAATAACTCCGCTATTTTTTCAATAGATACATTCCTGTCTTCCAGCTTTCCCGGTATAATGCCAACTGATGTTGCTACTCCTTTTCCTGCAAGCATTTTACCATCTTGATCTAATATTTCTCCTCTCTCCGCTTTTGATGTAGTAACACTTATTTTATCATCACTCTCTAAATCTGGAAAAATCAGGCTATCCTGCCATACTAATTTATATCCCTGTTTCGTCTTCTTCAGTTCCGCCATATTGTCAAATTGTATTGTTCCGGCAATTGTATTACATGATGTTTCATACGAAAGCGTAACTGTATCTGCTTTTTTCTCTTTCACAGCTATATGACTGATTTCAATGTCACTGACCTCTATTCCTTCGTATATCTTAGAATTTTCGTTGTATGTATTCTTCTTTTGTCAGATAAACTTTTTCATCTGAATCTATCATAGTATACATTACTTCATATTCCTTTTTTTCAATATGGTTCATATATTCCATAAGTGTGTCTTCTGGTGATTCCATTATCGTCCTTTTTAATAAAATACCTCCTGAAACAGCAATTACTGTTATAGCTACTATCAGCCCAAAACTCTTACAAGTGTAAGATTTTTGGGTGTTTTGCTTTTTCCGTTTTCTTTTCATAGATACCCCTTTCTTCTAATTATTTTATTTCTTAAATCTTACGCTTGTAATATTTAAAAGTCAAGTCTATTTTCAGGAATTGTATACTCCAGATTCACCATTAGACTATCACACTTTTTCTCCTGCCTTTTAATATGCCGGGACACCATATCCGTAGATATTACTGCTTCCGATACGATAACTCCGATATCATTGTCAATTCCCCGTCCGGTAAGATAACTGAACATATTTGTGTGATACCGATTTTCTTTTGGTAACAGCAGATGTTTTTCCACTGGAAGCTGCTCAGGTACAGAAAGAGGCGGTTGAATATTTGCCTGTCCTGCAAAGCAATTCAACCGCCTCCAAAAAGCTGTAATCTTTTACTTTAATCAGATAATCCAGTGCTGACCTGCCACCAATTCCTCTGCTCCACCACATCCATTTACCATTAGATATCTTCAAACTGTCATGCGTTCTGGTGGTATAAGTGTTACCAGAAAAATGAACCAACTCATAAGGTTCATAATTTTTCAGATACGTCAGCAAGTCCATTCTCTTCACTTCCTGCACAATCTCAGGTGGTATATATGGCATAAGCTCCTCTCCTTTCCTGCCCTAAATTGATATTTTTCATATCCGGGCATAAAAATAACCAGGCAATTTCCCATTCAGGAAACCACCCGGTTATGTAGCATTTTCATGCTAAGCAATCACTTTTTCGTCCAGAGCTTTGACTTCATCTATGGACAATTCTGCTATTTCAGCTATTTCTTCATATGATAATTTACCAGACTGCAACATACCTTTTGCAACCTTAATTGCTTTTGCATGTTCTGTTTCACGTGCAGTTTCATTTCTCATTTCTTCCATCGCTCTACACATAGTCGCAACTCCTTTCTCATCTTCTTTAAAATATCGAACTCGATCTGCCAGAATTTTATATTTCATATCCTTGGCATCGGTACAAGAAAAATCATGCATCAGCTTTCCTAATGCAGATTCGTCTTTAATTTGTGAGTTCACATATATAATATGCGATTCATCACCAAACAATTCGCCTGTTTCTTTTACCGTTCTGTCAATATGATAGATTGGTAATCCCACTTTCATTATATCATTTTCTGTAATAAAAATAACATAGGATTCACACAAATTTTCATATTTTTCACCCGGCTCTGTCACATTTGCATCGATAAGGCTACTGTTGTATCTTGCTCTTTTCACTCCGGCACCCTTATCACTTCTCTGTATTTCGATATTATACACTCTGTTTTCTGCATCAACCGCCAGTATATCCAGTCTTACTGAACGTCCCTGAAGATTCTTAATATCCTGCTGTCCGTTCACTCGCAATACTTTCAAATCTGTACGGTTTAAAATAATCTGAAGCAAAAATTCCGTACACACTTTATCTTCAAATACTTTTTGCATGAAATCATCATCCAGCAATCTCAGTCCCCGGAGACGCTGTAAATCTTCTTCATGCTTCCGGTCAAAATCTAATTCTTTTGTATTGTTCTCTACCATAATATCACCTCTTTCTTTTTCCGTATCTTCCTTTTCTTCCGTTTGTTTATAACAGATTAACATAGTTTCTTCTCCTATACAAGCTCCATGTTTTTGCTAATCTAACTTCAATAACTCGATGATCTCCATCGCATGTGCTATTCCTAATAAATACATCTGCAATCGTTTCCAACAGTTTATATCGTCTTCCATTAAACAAAATCTCGCTAAGGCTTCTGTCTCTGCATAATTCAAATCCAACGCTTTCGTGACTCCATTACTGTCGGTAATCATATTTAAGAATGGGGATTCGTCCAGTAACTCATGGTCTTCTCTCTGTAGCTCAGTAAATTGCGGCGATTCCTGCAGCAATCTTTCACATTCATTTTCAATATAATCTACGAACATTCCCATTAAAGGCGGTAAGTGATAAATATCAAAATCACTGATTTTCATGTTTTATCACTCCAATCTTTTTCATATATTCATAACAATGGATATGTCCATACAGATAATGATACAGGCGTTCTTTGTTCTCTATTTTATCTCTGACTTGAAAATACTCCAATACTGCATGATGTTCCTGCTCTGATATACTCCCCCCCACTATCCTCTAATAATGTTTCTATGACTGGATACCGATTCAGTAATTCTTTTCTCTTTGCACAAAAAGTCTGATATTCCTCATGTTCAGCAAGTAATTCCTGAACAGTATCTCTATCTACTTTTTCCAATAAAATTCCCAACCACTCAGGTAAAACAATATCGTTTTCTGAAAATAATGATTTCATGCTCTACTTCCTCCTGTTCTTTTTGCTAACTATAGCAAGTTTCTCAGGAGAAAACGACTGTGCGATTTTCACATTCAATCTGCCAGAAACTAAGTTTTCTCATCTTCAAGTTCTTTATCCTTCACCAGCACATATGGATAGGTATTGCCTGTACCTGCGGCATCATAACCATCTTCACATAACTTTTTAATATTTTTCCCTGTTAATTCTGCTGTCTGTATTGTGTCATACCAGCTTGTTGGAAGAATCGTACAAATATCAGCTTCTGTAATATTCTGTGCATAAAGCTTTCCATTCACACCCTCTTTGTTCTGATCTTTTCCATTGCCCTGGATCCATTCCCCTAAAGAAATCAGTGCCGCATCGCTTTTTGTTGCTTCCATAAAGCTTTTTCCGATCAATTTTGCACAGCTCTCCTGAGAGATAATTTCAGTTGTAGTCGTGATAACTTCCGGTTTATTGTTTACTACAGAATCCTGATCCGTATCCAGCTGATCCACAACATCTTCAAGCGTTGCCTGATCCTGAATGTATTCCAGCATACGGTTTCCTGTATTTACCAATGTATTCCCCCCCCTGCATAAATAAGCGGTACCGTATTTCCGGCATTGATCTCATCTGCAATATCTCCATAATAGGTATCGTCTGCATTCCAGTCTTTAAACGGAAGTAAACTCGATTTCAATTTTGATTCGTCATATACCGCAGTCGTTCCTTCCACAGAAGAAAGAATCTCCATAACTTTTAATGCATCTTCAAGCTTTTGTGGATTCTCCTCTAATTTTTTGCTCAATCCGTGATAGCGTGTCACATTCAAAAACAAAAAGAACAGCCGATACCTGAGCAATCAATGCTCCAGCATTAGTACTATTGTTCAGTACACCCAAATAGGATGATCTTTTATCATAAAATACAATAGATTCGCCGCTTTCTCTTCCAAGGATGGATACGCATCCTATCCAAATACACTCTGTGTAGGCAGCAAAAAAACAGTCTGCCTTGAAGAAAATCACTTCAATCAAAATAAACTGTTCTTTATATTTCCTCTAATTATATTTTATGAGAATAACTGATTTTTATCTGCTGATATTTTTCAATTTTCATAAAATAATTTTTCGCTAAAATTATTTTATGAAAATGGTTGCAAATTTCATCTAAAACACATACAATTCAAACAGGGTATCTTTTATAAAATGGAAGGGAATATCAGACATCTTTCATTCTTAGACTTACTGATGTCTGACTTGAAATAAAAATGGATATAAACGAAAAATTTTATAAATTGATTGATCAATTTTATACAATAGAAAAAATTGTAAATGATTTGGAGAAAAGTCCTCGAAATTACGGTACTACGCAAAAATTTTATTCTAATGAAACTCACACATTAAAAATGATTGCCGAACACGAAGGAATTAATCAAAAAGAATTATCAGAAAAATGTATCGTACAAAAGGTGCTACTTCTGTCATGATTGAAAAGCTCCTAAAAAAAGAACTCATTGAAAAACGTGTTTCTGATACTGACAGTCGCCGGCATTGCTTATATTTAACAGAAAAAGGTAGAAAAATCAACCAAGCTCACATGCAACATGATACAGAAGTTTTAAAATGCTGGCTAGAAGATGCACACTTTACTGAAGATGAGCTGGATACAGCAACAGATGTATTAATTCGGTGTATTAATTATTATATGGAAAATATTTATGGTGGAAAAGGTCCTGAACGTTAATGTCAAATCAAAGAATAATAAAATCGGAGAAAGATTATCTATTTTTTAATCTTCTCCGATTTTCTATTTCTTCATAAGAATTATTTTTTACTTCATATGCTGGACTTAAATGTACTCTCTTATTAAAGATCAAAGCCATGATGATTGAGAATGCAAGAATTCCAATGTTTCCGCAAATCTGTACTGGCGATGTAGAAACCAGTAATACTAAAACAGAAAGTGCTGCAATAATAATGGATGCAATGCAGATTGCTTTCAATTTTCCATTACTTACATAAAACTTGGATTCCTTCCAGATTTCTGGCATCTTTTTCGGAAGCTGCATTGCTGAATATGCAATTACTCCTCGAATAATAGTAAACAGAATAACTGTACTATTTGCAATTGTATTCAGATCAAGTCCTAATAGAATCGGCACAATACCAATCAAGTAGAACATTAACAGAATCAAATATGCAGATCCAAACTTTTTATTTTTCACTGCCAATTTTTTGGGAAGCCATCCATCTTTGCATCCTGTCATAACCGGATACACAATCATACCAATATTAAAATTCAATGTTGTTAACAATGAAAACATTGCACCACCAACAACAAAGAATGTATACACTGTCTTTGGCATAAATACAGCTGCTGAGATACTTAGTGGCTGATTTGCAACCTGATCTACTGGTAAAACGCCAGCTGCGACAGTAGACATTACTGCATAAACAAGTACCACAATTGCTGTAGATGCGATAATAACAAATGGAATATCTTTTGTCGGATTCTTAGCTGCAGAACTATAGTTTACAACATAAGTTGCACCTCCTGCTGCAAATGTAAGGTAAATTGATGCTAACACGAAACCACCAATTCCCTTTGTCATGAATCCATTTGTAAGATAATCTCCCTGTACATTCCCAATTCCAAGTACAATATACGCTGCAATTGCAATTGCAAGTATTGCACATAAGATATTCTGTAATCTTGCTGCCTGCTTAACTCCAAAGAAATGCATTCCAAACAGTACTGTCAGAACAATAAAACTAATCAACTTCGCATTTACATTTGGAAACAATGACAGGAAATAATCTGCAAATGAAAGTGTATACATACTAATTGCAAGTGATGTAAACAACTGGATATACAAGAAAATTCCTGCTGCTTTCTGTCCACATAAAACTCCAATCTGTGAATACTGTCCACCATAAAAGTTGGCTGTTCCTCCAATATAAATCTGTGGAATAGCAGCAAATATCGTAATTAATCCTGCAACTATATATGCAAGGTTTACACTACGACCTGTAAAACCAATTGCAATTCCTGTCATTGTCATAATTCCAACACCAATAATCTGTCCTATTGCCATTGAAAAGAGATCTGTCCGAGATAATTTTTTTGTTTCGTTCTCATTCATTGTTTTTCCACCTCTCGATTCTTATTTGTATAATACCTTTTGAATTCTCTCTATTGCTTCCTTTAGCATACTCTGCGGACATCCCACATTGATTCGAATGTGTTCTTCACCACCCGGTCCAAACCAAGTTCCTGGAACACATATTACATTAGCCTCAAACACAACTCTTCGGAACAATTCCTGATCTCCTAAATGGAGTTCTGATAAATCTAACCAACACAGAAACGTGCCTTGCGGACGAATCATCTTAGTTCCCGGCATTTGCTCTTCAACAAATTTTTCAAGAAAATCTACATTTTTCTGCATATATGCAATTTCCTGCTTCATCCATTCTTCGCCCTCATCCGTGTAAGCTGCACTAACACACTCCAGACCAAAAGTATTTCTTACATCCAAGGACATTGCTTTCTGTGTATGTTCAAATTTTTCTCGTAACTCTTTATTTGGAATAATCGACATACTTGCTTTTAATCCGGCCACATTAAATGTTTTGCTTGGTGCAGTTAAGAGAATGAAGTTCTCTTCATATCGTTTATCTAAACTTAAAAGTGGATAATGCTTATATCCTTCATAAACGATATCTGCATGAATTTCATCTGTCACTAAAAGGACATCATGTTTCAAGCAAATTTCTGCTACTGCAGTAAGTTCCTCTTTTGTCCATACTCGGCCTACTGGATTATGCGGACTACACAGTACCATTAATTTGTTTTCTGGTTTAGCTGCAAGTGCTTCTAATTCTTCCAGATTCATTTTAAACTCGTTATTTATATGAACCAGCCCGTTATTTACAACTTTTCTATTATCATTCTTAACAATTGTTGCAAATGGATCATAAACTGGTTGTTGAATGATTACCCCGTCTCCCTCGTTGGTAAATGATCTAATAGCAATATTAATACTTGCAACAACTGATGGAACAAAGGTAATCCATTCTGGTTTCACATCCCAATCGAATCTTCTTTTCTGCCATCCACATACAGCACTATAAAACGGTGCCATCGGTGCACAATATCCAAAAATTTCTTTCTCTACTCTGTCACGAAGTGCATTTACAATTACTGGTGCACATGCAAAATCTGTATCCGCAAGCCACATCGGAATCATATCTTCTGGTATATCACAGTTCAGATAAGATGAAACAGCCTTGGAATGCCATTTCATGTCATTAGTACTTACGCGATCCACTTTTCTGTCAAAATCATATTTTATCATTTGCTCCTCCTTTTAGTTTAACTATTAAACTGTTTACCTGTTAAACTTATTATAGTCTTAGTCTTACAAAAGTCAATTATTTTTGTGCAAACAGAACAAAAAAGCATTTTCAACAAATATGTTCTGACATTTTTGTTAAATTCAACTATGAACTATTTTTCAAAAGAGAGTTGTAAATCCTCAAAAAAATTCTAGAATACTTTCTAGACTTCAAAATAAGCAGTATATTTCTATTTGCTAAAATATTTAACCAAGGAGATTAACTTATGAGTATATATGCCATTTACTTTAACCCCACCGGCAGAACTGAAAAAACAGTTAAATTTATAGCTGAACAATTTGGTGATTATCAGACCATTAATTTATGCGAACGAACTATGAATCTAACAAATGATTTTTCCAAAGAAGATCTCTGTATCATCGGAGTTCCTTCCTTTGGTGGACGCGTTCCCGCTATCGCATTAGAGAAAATAAAAGAATTTAATGGAACTAAGACCAATACAATCTTAGTTGTAGTATACGGAAACCGTGCTTATGAAGATACATTAATTGAACTTGAAGATACTCTAGTTAAAAAAGACTTTACTTGTCTAGCAGCTATTGCAGCGGTGGCAGAGCATTCCATTATGCATCAATTTGCAAACGGAAGACCTGATCAGAATGATCTAACAGATCTTTCTTCCTTTGCAAAAAAAATAAAGGAAAAGATGAAAGAAACAGTAAAAGAAAATCTTCTTCCAGTACAGGTTCCAGGTAACAGACCGTATCGCGAATATGATAAGATTCCACTTATCCCTCATGCTACAAAATCCTGTAACTCTTGCGGATTATGTGCAAAAGAATGTCCAGTAAATGCAATTCCAACTGATAATCCTAAAGTAACTGATAAGAGCAAGTGTATTTCCTGTATGCATTGTGTCAATATCTGTCCTAGACATGCACGTAAACTAAATCCACTGCTACTATCTGTTGCCTCAAAAAGTTAAAAAAGTCTGTTTTAATCGAAAAGAAAACGAATTGTTTTTATAAACAATCACCTTCAAATGTAATTGAGGGAATTACGATCCACAAACCGTCATCCCCTCAATTCTTCGATTTTCAAGTTTTATTCTCTATCTATTTAATCCTCTTTTCCCCCTTGTCACCTTCTTTATATTGCATAATCAAAACATCCACACAAGCACGCTTAGCTCGATTCCGCTTCGCTTCTTCTCGCTATCGTGCGGCACACGATGCATATAAAAAAATACTCAGATACAAGTTTACTTGTATCTGAGTATTTTATTTATATACGCCGTGCTTGTGCTAGACGCTTACATTCCAGCCTGAGCTGCAACTTCTGCTGCGAAGTCGTCAACTTTCTTTTCGATTCCTTTCACCAGTCTCGAAACGAACAAATTTTGTAACTTTAACGTTTGCACCGTTCTCTTTTGCTACCTTATCAACGTATTTTCCTACTGTAAGGTCGCTGTCCTGAACGTATACCTGATCAAGCAGACAGATCTCTTTGAGCTCTTTGTTCAGACGTCCGATGATCATCTTCTCGATGATGTTTTCCGGTTTCTCCGGGTTCTCTTTCTTAGCCTGAGCAAGAAGGATTTCTTTCTCGTGATCAAGGTAATCCTGAGATACTTCCTCACGGGATACATACTTTGGAGACATAGCTGCTACCTGCATAGCTACGTTCTTCAGTGCTACTTTGATCTCGTCGTTAACAACATCTGTATCAGCAACAACAAGAACACCGATACGTCCGCCACCGTGGATGTAAGGAACAACCACACCGTTGTCTGCTGCAACTTTCTCAAATCTTCTGATGTTCAGGTTCTCTCCGATAACTGCGATCTTCTCTACGAGAGCATCTTTTACAGTCTTTGTTGTATCAGCTTCCCAAGCCTCTGCCATAAATGCATCAAGATCAGCTGCTTCTGAATCTACTACCTGGTTAGCAACTGCTTCTACGAATCCCTGGAACTCGTCGTTCTTTGCAACGAAGTCTGTCTCAGAGTTTACTTCTACGATTGCAGCAACTTTGTCATCTTTAACAACTGTCTTAACGATACCTTCTGCAGCGATTCTTCCAGCTTTTTTCTCAGCTTTAGCCTGTCCGTTCTTTCTAAGGAACTCTACAGCTGCGTCCATATCTCCGTTTGTCTCAGCAAGCGCTTTTTTACAGTCCATCATTCCAGCGCCTGTCATTTCTCTTAACTCTTTTACCATTCCTGCTGTGATTGCCATGATAATTTTCCTCCATTATTCATAATGTGTATGTCACTGTAAGCAGTAACATATGCTTTTCTCTATAGAACTATTTCTATAAAGTAAAATGCTTCAACCTGATAATCAGGCTGAAGCATTTTCTTTCATATCAAGAACTGATATTACTCTTCTGCAGCCTCCTCGTAATACTCATCCTCAGCTGCACCCTGGTTTGCTTCGATAACAGCGTCTGCCATCTTAGAAACGATCAGTTTTACAGCTCTGATTGCATCATCATTACCTGGGATTACGTAATCCAGTTCTTCTGGATCACAGTTTGTATCACAGATACCGATCAGCGGAATTCCGAGTGTGTGTGCTTCCTGTACACAGATTCTTTCTTAGGATCTACGATGAAGATAGCGTCTGGCAGTTTCTTCATGTCTTTGATTCCGCCAAGGTTCTTCTCAAGCTTTGTCCACTCTTTTTTGATTTCGATAACTTCTTTCTTCGGAAGTACTTCGAATGTTCCATCTTCTGCCATTCTCTCGATGTCTTTCAGACGTTTGATACGGCTCTGGATTGTCTTGAAGTTTGTAAGCATTCCTCCAAGCCATCTCTCGTTTACATAATACATTCCGCAACGCTCAGCCTCAGCTTTGATTGCATCCTGTGCCTGTTTCTTTGTTCCTACGAAAAGAACTGTACCGCCTTCTGCAGCGATGTCAGAAACAGCCTTATATGCATCGTCAACCATTCCTACAGATTTCTGCAGGTCGATGATGTAGATACCATTTCTCTCTGTGTAGATGTATGGAGCCATCTTAGGGTTCCATCTTCTTGTCTGATGTCCAAAATGAACACCTGCTTCCAATAACTGCTTCATTGAAATAACGCTCATGTTATTCTCCTCCATTTGGTTTTTTCTTCCGTATGTTTTACTCTCCTTCGCAACCGGACGAAACTCCCGTCTCGACTTAGGCACCTTGGAAGGAATCCACATACGTGTTTTTTAGCAACGTTCGTAGTATAGCATAAAACAAGGGACGTTGCAAGAACTTTTTCCCACAACGCCCCCATTTTTCAACATTTTTTGTTATTGTTCGTACTGTGTGCGACCAACAGCCATTTTTATCCTCCTACGCAACAAGATGTGAATTTCCTATTCCTATACCAGCTGAAACGCTTTCAGCACATACAGCCATCCTGTCAACGTGAATGCACTGAACAATGTTGTCAACATCACTACACTTGATGATAAAACTCCTTCATGTCCCATATTCTTTGCCATAACAAAACTGCTTACTGTTGTTGCGGATCCAAGCATTACAAGGATTGCAATCAGTTCTTCCTGACGGAATCCCAGTTTCACAGCAATCGGAAGAAAAATTGCCACAAATACGATCAACTTCATAATTGTTGCTGTCACAGCCGGTTTGATCTTTCCAAGTGCTTTCCTAAAATCAAAGGTAGCTCCCATTGCCATCAGCCCCATTGGTGTGGACATTCCTCCAATACTTGTCACCGTTTTATTAAGAATTGCCGGCATTGGGATCTTGCAGGCTGACCAGATCAGACCAGCCACGATTCCAATGATGATTGGATTGGTTACGATTCCCTTTAACGTTTTCATCCATACAGCTTTATCAATTGCCTTTCGTTCCGGATGGAAAAAGGATAACACGATAACTGCCATTACATTATAAAGTGGTACACTTCCAATGATCATAAGTGGCGCCATCCCTGCATTTCCATAAATATTCTGGATAAATGCAATTCCAAGAAGTGCTGCGCTGCTCCGGTAAGAAGCCTGTATAAATTCCCCCTGGATTGAACGGTCTTTCCAGATGCAAGATACCAGTGCAGCAATTGTAATACAGATAAATGTTACTACAAAGCAGAAAATCACAAATTTGATATTCCACACTTCTTTAAAATCAACCTTTGCCAGGTCACCAAACAACAATACCGGCAATGGAATCAGAAAGACAAATTTATTCATCTTTGCTGCAAACTCTTCATCCATCCAGCCAAGCTTTCTGAACAGCATTCCCAGTACCATCATCAAAAAGATCGGTACGGTTGCATTCAGACTAAAAACTAAATTTTCCATTCTTCTCACCAGTCCCCTACTCTGTACGAAGCGCTGTCACAGGATCACTCTTTGCTGCTTTCTTTGATGGGATCAGTCCACCAAGTAATGTAAGGACAACACTTAATAAAATCAGTATGATTGCCGGAACAATCGGCAAAACTGCATTTACCTTCGCATTATCCGCCACACTGTGAATAATCGCATTTCCCGGAATCAGAAGTAATAAAGTCAGTCCGATTCCGATCAATCCTGCACAAAGTCCGATAATAAATGTCTCTGCATTAAATACCTGTGATACATTTCGCTTTGACGCACCGATTGCTCTTAATATTCCAATTTCCTTCTTCCGCTCAAGCACACTGATGTAGGTAATAACACCAATCATAATGGAAGATACCACAAGAGAAATTGCTACAAATGCAATCAGCACATAACTGATCGTATCTACGATTGTTGTGACAGAGGCCATTAAAGTTCCAACTACATCGGTATAAGTAATGACCTGCTCATCCTTCCCTTCTGCCTCCATCCTGCTATTATAATCGTCCAGAATCTTTACTACTTGTTCCTTTCCTTCAAAATCCTTTGGATATATGTTAATAGCAGACGGGACTGCAAAATCTACATATCCCAGTTTCTGCAGATTACTATCATAAGAAGCCAAGCCTTTCCCACTCATCGACATCATAAGCTCTGCCAGATCGTCTTCCGTCATATTCATCTGAAATGCGTCTGCAAATGCTGTCGGATCAATCTGCATTGCATTTCCGAGGCTGTTCTGAAGCTGCGTTCCTACGTTGGTCATCATCTGTTTCATTGCAGATTCAAGCCCAGTTGTCATCTGACCGATAATCTGTGTCATTGCAGAGGACACCTGTGTCTCAAGTGCCTGACCTATCGCATTTCCCATAGTCCCCATTGCCTGATTCATATAATTTCCGATGATTTTTGACACCTGGCTTTCCAGCTGATCCATATCGATCATTGCTGACAGACCTTCCTGAAACTGCTTCTTTCCATCATCTGTTTGCAGATAAGCCATGAAATGTTCTCCCATCTTAGACGGATCCGGAAGACTATTCTCAGAAGCATATGCCAAATAACCTTTCACAAGGTCATCTGATAGTTTCTCAAGCTGTTCCGGTGTTATCTCAATCTTCGGATCTTCCGGCATAACTTCTGACATCCAATCTGAAATTATTTTCTTCGCTTCATCCGTCTGAAGATATTCCATCAAATATTCATCAAATTGATCCGGATCTGTATATCCTTTTTCTGTAATATACTGCTCGTATCCGGCCATAATATTTTTGATCAATTCCTGTATTTTCTCGGTTGTAATCGTCACAGTTCCGCTTGATTTCATGATATCTTTTATATTATCGGAAATAATCTTTTTTGCTGCATCCGTCTTAAGAAATGCTGTAAAATCCTCTCCAAGACCTGAATAATCTGCCTCTGGATGTGTCTTTGCATACTCCTGATATCCCGTCAGCAGTCCACAAGCCATCTGTTTCATACCATCCGGTGATACCTTCAGATCCAGATTCGAAACGATCTCTCCCAGATTCATCTGCGGCATTCCGGAAAGATCTAAATTCAGAGAATCTGGATTCACAAGTCCCGACAGATCCAGCGTATTACTTCCTGTCTGAAATGCTTTTGACAAATTCATAGATTCACTGAGATTTAACGAATTCCCAAAATCCAGAGAATTTCCTAAATTGTTCATCGCACTTGCGTCAAATCCAAATGCTTTCTGCAGTGCTGCTTCGTCAACCGTAAATAAAGAATCCATGGAGAATCCATTTTCACTGTCTTTCTCTCCGAATTTTTTATTTGTAAATACATTAACATCCGGATTTGCCAGCTGCTGTTTCACAATCTCACTTTTTGCTGCCTGTTCTGCCACATGTTTCGTCAATGATGTCGGATATGCAATTCCCGGACTCAGAGAGGAGGCTTTCGCATCTTCAGCGGGTTTCACAATTCCAACCACAGTAAGATCTTCCCCATTCGCTACAAGTGATTTCATATAATCTTCATTATCCGTCTTATCTTTCCAGACCTGATACTGACTGTCATACTCATAATAATCCGAACTGTTCACAAGCTTGAACTTTGTTCCGATAATATCATCATAAGAATAGGTTCCCAGATCATCCGGTGTAGTAACATTTTCCTCTTTCATAAAGGACTGGATCATCTCATCAAGCTCCAGCGGATCACGAAGTCCCAATGTATAAAGCATAAAATCACTCATTCCGCCATTCGAAGTCAGAACCACAACACATTCATTATATTTTTCTGGCCAATGACCCTTTTCCACTTCATACTGATTTTCATAAAGTTTACTGCTCTCCGGCATCTCATAAAAAACATCTGTACTCATCATAGATGACATCATACTATTCGTACTTATAGAAGAACCCAATCCCATAGCTGAAAAGGATTGATCTGGATTCACCTGACGGATACTGTCTTTATTTTCTTTATAAATCTGCGGAGAAACGCTGTACTTATATTCTATAGCATTCGTATATTGTTCCACTCCACTCTTTCCAGTATCAAGATACTTCTTCAAAGCACCAAGGTCATTTGAATCCATTGTGGAAAACATATTCGTCACCATCTGAATTACTTTAACCTGATCCTTTGACTTTTTCTTTGTATCTGACTTCTCTTTGTCTGTTTTTTATCATCCGCAGAAGCACTGTCCATCCCGACCATCATGGATGTCAGATCAAAGCCTGTACTTTGTATCTGTAGAGGATATTCTGAAAGCGTCTCTTCCTCTACGTTCTGAATATATTGATTCACACCTGTAGATAGAGACAGAATTAATGCAATTCCGATAATTCCGATTGAACCTGCAAATGAAGTCAGAAGCGTTCGTGCCTTCTTTGTCTTCAGATTGTTAAAGCTCAAAGCTAATGCTGTCAGAAATGACATCGAGGATTTTCCCATATTCCTGTGTTCTGCCACTCCCATCACCGTTTCATCTACTTCAAACGGATCTGTATCTGAACGGATCACTCCATCTTTTAATGTAACGATTCTTGTCGCATACTGCTCTGCAAGCTCTGGATTATGTGTAACCATAACAACCAGACGGTCTTTCGCTACTTCCTGAAGAAGATCCATGACCTGCACACTTGTATCACTGTCCAGTGCACCTGTCGGTTCATCTGCAAGCAGGATATCCGGATCATTCACTAATGCCCGGGCAATCGCAACACGCTGCATCTGTCCCCCGGACATCTGACTTGGTCGCTTGTGAATCTGCGCACCCAGTCCAACCTTTTCAAGCGCTTCTGTCGCACGTTTCCTTCTCTCGGACTTGCCAATCCCCGAAATCGTAAGTGCCAGTTCAACATTTGCCAGAACAGTCTGATGCGGAATCAGATTATAACTCTGGAAAACAAATCCAATCGTGTGATTACGATAAGAATCCCAATCTCTGTCCTTATATTTCTTCGTTGATATTCCATTGATGATCAGATCTCCGCTGTCATACCGGTCCAAACCACCAATGATATTCAGAAGCGTTGTCTTTCCCGAACCACTCGGTCCCAGAATAGCAACAAATTCATTATCTCTGAGATTCAGACTGACATCATCCAATGCTTTCTGTATCAGATTACCTGTTCGATATTCCTTGCAAATATGTTGTATCTGAAGCATGCCTTCTCTCCTTTTCCAATCACTATTCAGCCATTATTTTACTATTCTACACCCTGCTTGGATGAATTGTCATTCACTTTATAAGGATTTTTCTTGATTTCTATACATTTTTCCATAATGTGGTTAGATAGTATGTAATACACGAAAGCATTGAAGGAATTTATCATGAAAACATATAAAAAACCTGTTGTTTCCGTTGATACAGGCCTTGCTGAAGGAGTATACGCTGCAAGTGGTGCAATTATAAAAACTGCCAGCAGATAAATTTCTACTGGCAGGAAAAATTTATATTTTTTCAATTGTCTTCTTAACATAATCCTTTAATTGCTTCTATTGTTCGAGTATATTCTCGTTCTACTTCTTCAAACATCTCTGTAGTGTTTTCTTTGATTTCTCTGTCTCGAAGCTCTTCTGTTAATGCTGAGCTGACCTCGAATAACTTTGTAAATCCAAGATTCATGCACACGCCTTTCAATGTATGTGCACTTCGGAATGCGAGTTCTGCATCCTGATTTTCAAGTCCTTCTTTTAATCCCTGGAAACTTGTATCATCCAAAAACTTCAATACAAATTTACGGACCAGTGTTTCACTTCCAAGTCTTCTCATCACATCATCATAGTCACTATCCATTGCTTCATAGCATTCTTCTAAATTCATTTTTGTTTACTCCTTAATTTCTTTATTTCAATAGTCCCATTAATTCTTCAAAACAGACACCATCCGTCAACGGAATTTCCATTTCAATTGACTTTTGTATGCACTTCTTTATAAATGCGGATGCCTTTCGGACAGATTTTGTAAATTCCACTCCATTAACTGCATCTGCTGCAATGATTGCAGAGAAAATATCTCCCGTACCACATCTGGAATGTCCTACTTTATGTGTACGGATCATCTCGTATCCTTTGCCTTTTTCATAGCACAGGTTGGACACATACGTTTTCTGTGGAATTCCTGTAATCACAACTTTTTCTGGTCCGGTCTGCACAATCTGTTCTGCCATCTTTGCCAGCTCTCTCGTTGTCCAACGTTCCTTATACGGTGTTCCTGTCAGGATACATGCCTCTGTCACATTTGGAACAACTACATCCGCATAGCGGACTAATTGAATCATCTGTCTGCACATTTCTTCCGTATAAGTCGAATATGCCTCCCCATTGTCCCCCATCACCGGATCGATCACAGCCACTGTATTCTCGTCTCTAAAATACTGGATAAACTCACTGACAATCCGAATCTGTTCTGCTGATCCCAAAAAACCAGTACAAATTCCTTCGAACTTCAAATCCAGCTTCTTCCATTGTTCAATATATGCTTCCATATTTGATGTATAATCTGTAAAATAATAATCTTCATATGCGGTATGATTTGAAAAAATCGAGGTAGGCACTGCACAACACTGCACTTTCAGCATTGAAATAATCGGCATCTGTACCGCAATTGAGCATCTGCCAAAGCCTGTAAAGTCATTGATCAGCGCAATTTTTTTCTGTTGATTATGATTCTGCATCATTCTATTCCCTCGTTTCTTCTATATAAATAGACATACTAATTTAATTACAATATGTCATAGATGTCAATATTTCTTTTTACTATTCTCTTTCACCTTCTGTGTAACTGCCTTTTCTACTATAATAATTTCTTATTAAATAATATCTGATTTGTTTATGATACCTCAAAAACATTCTGTTTTTTTACTTTTTACCTAACGTATTCCACAATCACTCTCTTTATTTTTCCGTTGTTTTTATACAAAAAATACAATTTTCCACATTTTTCCTTCTTCAATGATTTTTCACACCTCTCTTCCCACATTTTCAGCCCGCTTGACAGTTTCCCCTAAAAAGTGTACGGTTACGTTGTAAATTCTAAGAAAATTCTATGAGGTGAAAAAATGCAGGAATTAAAACCAATCAAAGAAGGTAAAGTTCGTGAAATTTATGATAATGGAGACAGCTTAATCATGGTTGCTACAGACCGCATCAGCTGCTTTGACGTGATTCTCAACAATGAAGTTACAAAGAAAGGAACTGTCCTGACTCAGATGTCCAAATTCTGGTTTGATCTGACAGAAGACATTCTTCCTAACCACATGCTCTCTGTTGATGTAAAAGATATGCCGGAGTTCTTCCAGCAGGAGAAATATGATGGAAAATCTATGATGTGTAAGAAACTCGAAATGCTTCCGATCGAGTGTATCGTTCGTGGTTATATCACTGGAAGTGGCTGGGAAAGCTATAAAGAAAACGGAACTGTTTGTGGAATCACACTTCCGGAAGGATTAAAGGAATCTGACAAACTTCCTGAACCAATCTATACACCTTCCACAAAGGCTGAAATCGGAGATCACGATGAGAACATTTCATTCGAGCAGAGCGTTGATCACCTTGAAAAATATTACCCTGGAAGAGGACGTGAACTCGCTGAGAAACTTCGCGACAACACAATTGCTCTCTATAAGAAATGTGCCGAATATGCTCTGAGCAAAGGTATCATTATTGCAGATACAAAATTTGAGTTCGGACTTGATGAAAATGGAAATATGGTAATTGGAGATGAGATGCTCACTCCTGACAGTTCCCGTTTCTGGCCTGCTGACGGTTATGAAGCCGGACATGGACAGCCATCTTTTGACAAACAGTTTGCCCGTGACTGGCTGAAAGCAAATCCGGACAACGACTGGACACTTCCACAGGAAATTGTAGATAAGACGATTGAGAAATACCTTCAGGCATATAAGATGCTGACAGGAAAAGATCTGGATAAATAAGATTTCATAAAACAAACAGGGACGAAATGAACTGCTTAACAAGCTTTTCATTTCGTCCTTTTTTACTACATTTCTGTAAAAAGAAAACGAGGATCAACTCCTCGCTTTCTCTCTGGTTTTTAGTTTGTTGTTTTCACTCTACCTGTGTGATCTTTTGTGATTGCTTTGATTGCAAGCAGAACTCCAATCTGCAGAGCAATTCCGATCACGAGACAGATGACTGCATTCTGCAAGATACCTGCGATCACATATGTAATACAGGAAACCGCTGCTACAGTCATTGCATATGGAAGCTGCGTGGATACATGATTTACATGATTACACTGCGCTCCTGCGGATGCCATGATTGTTGTATCTGAAATAGGTGAACAATGATCTCCGCAAACCGCTCCGGCCATACAAGCTGAGATCGAGATGATCATCATTGTCTCGTTCGTACCCTGGAATACTGCAACTACGATTGGAATCAGAATTCCGAATGTTCCCCAGGAAGTACCTGTTGCAAATGCAAGGAAACATCCTACAAGGAAGATGATTGCTGGGAGAAGGTTCATCAATCCGCCTGCTGCTGAATTCATTACAGAAGCTACGAATGGAGCTGCTCCGAGACTGTCTGTCATTGCTTTCAGAGTCCATGCGAATGTAAGAATCAGGATAGCCGGAACCATTGCCTTAAATCCTTCCGGAATGCAAGCCATAGAATCCGAAAAACGAAGAAATTTTCTTACTGCATAAAAAACAATTGTAATTACCATTGCAAAGAAACTTCCAAGCATCAATCCAACCGATGCATCACTTCCGGAGAAAGCCTCTACAAAGCCTGTTCCTGAGAAGAACCCACCAGAATAAATCATACCAATGACACAGCATACAATAAGTGACAGAATCGGGAATACAAGATCGATTACTTTTCCTTTATTGTAAATCGCATTTTCGGATGTATTTTCAAATGGTCTGTCTCCTGTTGTAAAAAGATCCCCTTCAATCGCATTTTTCTCATGCGCCTTCATCGGGCCATAATCTTCTTTTGCAAGAACCAGTGTTACCATCATTATAATTGTAAGAATTGCATAATAGTTATATGGGATTGCACGAATAAAAATTGAAAATCCATCCTCCCCTTTAACAAATCCTGTTACTGCTGCTGCCCAGGAAGAAATCGGTGCAATAATGCAGATTGGCGCTGCTGTAGCATCGATCAGATATGCAAGTTTCGCACGGGATACATTGTGGCTGTCTGTTACAGGACGCATAACGCTCCCAACTGTAAGGCAGTTAAAATAATCATCAATAAAAATCAGCACTCCAAGTACGATTGTTGCAAGCTGTGCACCCGCTCTTGTCTTGATATGCTCTTTCGCCCAGCGTCCGAATGCTGCGGAACCACCGGCTTTATTCATCATACATACCATAACACCAAGAATTACCAGAAATACTAGAATACCCATATTGTAAGAATCTGTAAGTACTCCCACTACTCCATCCTGAAATACATGTAAAATCGTAGCTTCCGGTTTAAATCCTGACCAAAATACACCTCCGATTAAAATTCCAACGAATAAGGAGCTATAAACTTCCTTTGTAATAAGTGCCAGTACGATTGCAACGACCGGCGGCACCAGAGACCAGATTGTTGCATAGAGCTGAGGTACATACTCGGCAGATGTATCTGCGGCAAATACTGTTGTTGAACTACAACACAGAATGAGCAGAGACATCAGAAACACATACCCCATTTTTCTTTTGTTTCTCATTTCCTTTTTTTCCTTTCCTGTAAACTTATGTTTGTTAAGTTTGTGTGTAAGCATAGTGGGTTTTGCCTGGGATTCTCTAAACGCAAAAAATGCCATAGGCACTCTCTGCTGGTGAGTCACCCATGGCATAATAATTCTAGCGTCATCGATAGCTCTCCACACCTGTGACAGTCCGGCGTATCTTCTACATCCGGCCCAGGAATCATATCTAGGAATATCATTCCTTCGGCGGCTTCTCCTTTCTCTCACTGACAGTCTTCCCAAGACTCTCGTCAGCGGGTACTCATATCACCGCGCCTCTATCAAACGTTACTATATTATCACATTCTATTTAAAAAAGCTAGACTTATTTTATAATAGTTTTCATTTTTATATTTCTACATTTTTATTAAACTTCTATTAAATAAAGTAATAGCTGTCAATACTCTCATATCACCAGCTATCACTTTCGTTTCCTACACTATAAAATTAGTTTGTTCGAAATCCGCTCAGTACATGATATATTCCCGTCTTTGAAGGCATCCCTGCAAATCCTTCCTGAGTTTCCTCCTGTACTTTCTAAACAATTATTGAAAACTCCTATTTCTTAACTTCATCTTACCATATCGTTATCATTAAAGATACTTAAAGTTATATATTTCCCATAAACAAAATAGCTGCTTCCCCTACTCAGAGAAACAGCTACTATAATCACTGAAAGATGATTCATCTAAAATCTGATTTTTTAGTTGTTAGAATAGAATGAACCCATATAACGGATATATTCATCATCTGTTTTATTTGCCTGCCAATTATGAACATTTGCTTTATTGTGCTCACCTGCAATAACAGAAAGAGATTTGCCAAGATTGTCAAATGCTTCCTCTACACAAGCTTCTGGTGTCATAGCTGCCTTCATAACAGCTTCTCCTGCTGGACCGCCTGGAAGATTGCTTAACAAACTTGGTGTAATTGTTGTTCCTAACGTGATAACCTCAACGTCTACATTTGTACTCTCACATTCTGCTGCCACAGCTTCTGTCAGTTTCTTAATGTAAGATTTTCCTGCACCATACTGTGCGTTATATGGTGAACTACTGATTGCTGTCAAAGAAGACACATTGATTACAGCTCCACGATCCTGCTTTGCAAAGATTCCCATGTAATGATAGAAACATTTCAAGAATGTCATAACATTAACATTGATCATCTGCTCATGCTTCTCCCACGGAGTATCCTGCAATTTTCCAAATGTATGGAAACATGCAACATAACTCATGAATCCCATATCAAGGTCTTTTGTTGCTTCAAAAATCTTGTCAGTACAGTCGGACTGTGCAAAATCTGCACGGATAACCATGTGATCCACACCATATGTTTCGCTGATACTCTTTCCAAGCTCCTGAAGTTTCTCTTCTCTTCTTCCTACCAGGACAACACTCATTCCCTCAGATGCGATTTTCTCTGCAAATGCTTTTCCAACTCCTTCTGTTGCTCCAAGGATGATACCCCACTCACCATATTTTTCTCTTAAGTTCATTGTTTTTCCTCCTAATTTTTCCGATTCACAACTAAATATACTATAGCACACCTTAAGGAAATAACAATGTGATTTTGATATATTTTAACAAGCTATACCGATCTGTTCGCTTACCTCATAACTCTTTTACAGAAGTTGAATGTAATTCTATTCATTATTACTTGAAAAGATTAA
>ENA-OUNH01000189-OUNH01000189.1-human-gut-metagenome-genome-assembly--contig:-NODE-189-length-22993-cov-3.687003_pt1 | contig 22993 bp, 24 predicted proteins | sample MGYA00242806_ERZ504814 | MGnify/ENA primary metagenome ERZ504814 (study PRJEB26092, sample SAMD00036389) | human gut metagenome | host: Homo sapiens | study: EMG produced TPA metagenomics assembly of...
GTATAAATACGAAAAAACATGGGTGCATTACACAAAATAGCTTGAAATATCTGAACATAAGTGTATAATGAAATTACAACGAACGTTCGTACTAATCTATACAATTGAAAGGAGGGTGCAAGGTAATATTGCACAGAAGAACATGCAGGATATGTTACAATTAAAAATTTTAGGTCATGATGAAAACTTGTCAAAAAATTGCAAAGAAAAAAAATATGTGAGAACAGCAAATTTGAAGATGCCTTCTGGAAAAGTAGAGATTGGATTAGATGAATCAAAAAGCTGTCTTTATGGAGTGGTATTGGATCAAACAACGAAACGAATAGGCATTCAACATTTAGGTGATATAAAAACACTTTTAGACGAGGAGAATAAGTAAAACAAGAAAGGAGAGCTTCATGATTGTTAGGAAGATTGGAAATGTGACAGTCTATGACGATTTCAAATTCAGTGATTCAATGAACCGGGTTGAAAATCTAAGAATTGATCTAAAACAGACATTTATCAATCAGTTGATATTTGCTGCAATGTATATTGGAATCAGTTTTTTATCATGATATTCACGGTTGGATATGTACATGAGATTACATACTTGATTATTGTTTTGATTGCTCTTGGAATTATCTTAAGAGATTGGTTGAAATTGAAGGGTAAATCAAGGGTGATTCGGGGAGAGTATCAAAAAAGACGAATGGTCCATTTTTCCGGACAAGTGAAGTTAAGGATATTGCAGTATATCGTAATAAAAGTAAATTATATGTCAGAATGTCAAATGGAATAAAAGAAATGACTTGCGAGGCAGAACTTTGTAATGAAGAAAAAGAGAACTTTGATGATATGGTACAACAGGGTGTAAGTGTTATCTTTCGAAATCAAAACAACAAGATTAGCCTGATGTCATTCATGGAGAAGAAAGGAGTGAGAATGAAGTGCTGACACCAAGAACGAAAGATATAACGATCGAACATATGAATAAAGCGTATCAATATATTGATGAAGTTATTAAAGAACGTGGATATGCTCCATCAGTAATGGACATTACAAAGTATCTTGGATATGCTTCCAAATCTTCAACACATCGGATTTTAAGAATGATGGAAGATGAAGGAATGATCATACTTCCAAAAAGAAATGAAGGGAAAATTGTCATTGCGAAAAAAGATGTCAAGATTACAAAGAACGGCTTAGAACCGAATGACAAGAAGGTATAAAGAGGTAATTAATAATTTAAGTTTTAAGGCTGCGTGACTAGACTGATTCCAAAGGTTATGATGACTTGGACATTGAAAAGGTAAGGTTTTAGAATTGTGTAAATAAGAATGATTCCAAAGGGTCAAAATGGCTACATAGAGAGTAAAAATAAGAATTATATTTATCGAATTGGCTTGTGTAAACAAGAGCTGCTAGGTGCAGTTAATAAGAAATATGAGGAGGAATTATAGAAAATGATAAGAAATAAGATTGTGAAAGACGATATCATCGTCAGAAAATCTATTTTACATATATTAAACAGTGGAAGTGGACAGATTGGATTAGCAACTAATCTGATTGATATGGGACCAGATTTGTTTGATATGATCAGAGATAATGTATTTAAAGTCTTGGATAATGATGAAAGAATCAGCTGCAAGCTGGATAAAAATACATCGGTTGCAAAGGCTATTGAAAATCTCAAAGAAACAAATGATCAGAGCTTTATCGATACGACAAGAAATCTGGCTGAACAGTTGTTTGATATCATGTGTGATAGTGTTCAGATTCCGTCAGCAGATTTGCTTTGTGCTAGTTTTCAGGTAGATGGCAATATTTATCTGGCATTGCTAAAAATGAATTATCACTCAACATTTGTTCATTATCAGAACAAAGATGATGTGACAGATATTGTAAAACAAAATGTTATCCAGTCTGGAAAGTTGACAGAAGCAGTGATTTTTGATCTTTCAGGTAAGAAAGATGTTTATTTAGTTCAGAAAAAATATGAAATGTTAAATGGAGAAAAATGCAATTACTTATCAGAACGATTTTTAATATGCATGGCAGGTCTTCCACCAAAGAAAAATTTCAGATTTTAAATAGAACAATAATGGATCTTATCAATCAGAGCAGACAGGATGGATTAAAGGCACAATTTCATACGAAAAAGGCATTTTATGATTGCTTTGTGGAAGATGGAATATTTGATATTAATAAGATCGGTTCTGAATTATTCAAAGATAACGGAGAAAATCTTTCTATCTATGATCAGAAGATGGAAAGATATGATATGCAGTTTGATAAGTTCGCTGTTATCAAAGAAAGTACCGTTAGTAAGTTGAATTATCTGGAAATGGAAACAGACACAGGAATTATCATTAAAATTCCAATGGAAACATTTAATGAAGCTAATATCGAAATTAGTGAGAGTCAGATGGATGGAACTACTTCATTTGCAATCAACAATATTGAATCATACAAGTTAAAGTAAAACAAATCAGAGAAAGGGGATGTTTTTATGTTAATTTACTTAGCTGATAATAGATCGACGGTTATCAATTTACAATGTGTAGGAGATATGCATATCGAAAAATCAAGACATGGATGGGAATAAAATGTGAAATGTCCTCTGTATCTGGTTTTGGAACAACGACATGCAGTCTCGGATGTTTTGCTTGTAAAGAAAACGCTGTATCAAAAATTTTAGAGATATTAAAGTGTTATGGTGAAGGACAAAAAGTTTATTATTTATAAAAGAGAATAGTAACCGTACAACAGAGATATGTCTAAAGACAAAATAAAATTTCTGAAAAAGAAAGGCGTTTTGTAACCGTGTAACGCGGACATGCCTAAATGTACTGTTGCATTTCCTGAACGTCAATTTGAGTTTTGTAACTGTGTAATAGGAACATGTCTAAATAAAAAATATCCGTGAAAATTCTTGGAGTTCAGTTTTGTAACTGTGTAATAGGATCATGTCTAAATAGTCAAATTATTTTGCACAGTGCGTAAAAATAAGAATGAAATAATCGAATAGACTCGTTAAAACGAGAACTGCCGTGTGGCAGGAAATATTTTCAAATAGCTGAGAAGGGAGAGTGCTTTATGTATATTAAAGAATTACATGTAAATCATCCAAATTCTTATGCGGTTGTGCATATGAGTTATGGTGAAATTACTGCTCTTGCAAATGGAATGTACGAATTAGTATCTAATTTAGAGCTGTTGAAAGATTCTTTTGACTCAAAAGCTTATAAAGAAGTTGAGCAGAAAATTTCTTTTGTAAGAGACATGGTAAAAGATGGGATGATCCAACCATATACGATAGAAAGAGCGAGCAAAACTTCGCTGACGAAAGAAGAATTTGAGCGATTCAATCAATATTTGATTATGAATGACTATATGATGGCAATGAGTGATCCGGAATTTTGTAAGATATATAAGAAAATTTCAAATAATAATCGAATTCCGGATGATTTTCGCAACAAGATGCCAGATGAAAAGAAAGAATAGGAAGGGAATGAAAAAATGAAGAAAGAAAATAAACGATTACAATTTGCACAAAAAATCGGAATGACGATTTTATTATTACTTTTAATTCGATTCATGTCACATATTCCAGTGCCAGGTGTGAAACACAGTATGTTCAAGCTTGCTGTTGCAGGGAAAGGAAATGGTTATTTTCAGTTATATGATCGCCTGACAGGTGGAAGTTTTTCAAATATGACAATCTTTGGTGCTGGTATTACGCCTTATATCACAGCAAGTATTGTTGTTCAGTTACTTGGATATACGTCTAAAAGGCTAAATCAAATGTATCATGAAGGAGAGTACGGTCGGAGACATATGCAGAAAATGACATTGTTAATCAGCTGTATTACGTCTGTAATTATTTCTTTTACTGCATCTTATACACTTTATGCACAGGGATATTTAAATGGAAAAATTTATATTCTTTTTGCTGGGTTAACGTTAATGATTGGAACCTTGATTTTAATCGGTATCGGGAAATGGATTGAACTTCGATATTTTAAAAATGGTATTTCTTTAGTTTTATTCATTAATATTATTGCTTCAATGCCGAATGATGTATTAACAATCATCTCTTTAAAAAAATGGGAAACGGCAATCTTAATTGCAGTAATTTTAATTACATTATTTGTTTTATTGATCATGGAGTTAATTCGTAAGGAAATCATTGTGAGAGAAAGTGCCCGAGTAGATCAGAATGAAGAAGTTATTAAACATTTCTTTATTCCAGTTCGACTTAATATGTTAAATGTAATGCCAATCATTTTTATGAGTACAATTCTACAGTTAGTACAGATGTTATCTCTTGTAGGCATTAAAACACAGATTTTTAATACTTCAAAATGGTTTGTTAGTACAAAACCGATTTATATTATTGGAATCATCGTATATTGTGCCGGAATTTTCTTATTTGGAGTTATGTATTCAGATATTGCCTTTAATCCTTTCACAATTGCAATTGATTTGAAGAAAAAAGCAAGCTATATTCCTGGAGTGCGTTTAGGAAATGACACATCAAAATTTTTACATAGTGCAAAGACAGGAATGATGCTTTTAGATTCTATTTTATTGACGTTAATTTCTATTGTACCGATTGCAATTACATCTATTTTAGGATTATCTTCCTTAACAATGTTTGGTACATCATTGGTTATTGTGATTGGTGTATTAGTAGAAACAGCATATCAGATTAAAGCAGAAGTATATGGCGTTCGTCAGGAGGAAAAACAATGGATTTAAAGAAGAAAAAAATAAAAGTGAAAATATGGCAAAAAATGTTAGGATGACATATCCAAAACCCATCAGTTGTATTGTGTCATATATTGTCTTATTGTTCAGTTTAATGTTGATTATGGCAGTTGTGTATGGAATTGATATTCTAGTTGCAACTTTAGCAAATAAATTTTTATAAATTGGAGGATTAAAAATGGCAGAAGCAAGACAAGTTAAAAATAGGATTGTTCAGGCTGTATTAAGAGAATGTCAAAAGCTTAAAGAAAAAGATGATCTTACAGATGAGCTTGAACATGTTAGAGATATAAAGAATAAAAAAGAACGGTTAATCAAAAGTGTTGCATTAGCAAGCGAAGCATCCAGACGTACAATCAATATTGAACCTTATCCAGTGCAGATTTTAGCTTCGATTAAGATGTACCAGGGACATGTCATTGAAATGAAAACAGGGGAAGGTAAAACATTTGTTTCTCCGATGACGGCCTTTGCAAAAGTATTGGATGGACAGAAGGTACATGTTTTAACGGTAAATGATTATCTTGTAGAACGTGATTACACACTTTTATTACCGGTATATGAAATGCTGGGATTAAGTGTTGGATATATTACGACAGAGACACCAATAGAAGAAAGAAAAAAAGCATACAAATGTGATGTGTGCTACATTACAAATTCTGAGGTTGGTTTTGATTACTTAAAGGATCATTTGGCAATGCATCCAGATTCAGTTGTTTGTAATGGAAAATATGATTTTGCAATTATTGATGAAGCAGATTCAATTTTAATTGATGAGGCAAGGACACCTCTTATTATTTCAGCAGATACAGAACTTATTAGTGGTTTTTGTATCAGTTGTGCCAAATTTGTAAAAACATTAGAACTTTCAAAAGAAACAGAAGAATTAGAAGACACAGTTTATGTCGGAGAGTTCCCTAATGTAGATGGCGATGCTATCCTTAACTTAAAATATGGACAGGTGTATCTGACTGAAAACGGAGTAAAAAAGCAGAAGATTATTTTAATGTGGATCATTTAGATAAGTTTATATTACACAGCTTAAACAATGCTTTGATTGCCAGATTTATAAAGAAAAAAGGTATTGATTACATCGTCAGAAGAAATGAAATAATTATCGTAGACAATGCTACAGGGAGACTCACAGAAGGACGCACATGGTCCGATGGATTGCATCAGGCAGTACAAGCGAAAGAAGGAGTAGAAATAGATGCAGCATCAGAAACTGCGGCATCTATTACATATCAATGTCTATTCCGTCAATATAAAGATTTTTGCGGAATGACAGGAACGGTCAAAACTGAAAGAAGAGAGTTCAGAAAAATTTACAAAAAGAAGATTTCTGTAATTCCTACAAACCGTCCTGTAATTCGTCAAGACCTGCCAGATAGAATCTTTGCTCGAAAAGAAGAAAAATATCAGGCAATTTTGGAGGAAACAAGAAAAGCTATTGATAAGGGTAGAGCTGTATTAGTTGGTACTGCCAGTGTCTTAACATCAGAAGAATTAAGTGATATTTTTGATGAAAATGACATTGGACATGATTTGTTAAATGCAAAGCTGCACCGAAGAGAAGCAGAAATTATTGCGGAAGCAGGAAGTAGTGGAAACGTAGTTATTGCAACCAATATGGCTGGAAGAGGTACAGACATTAAGATTGATGAAAAAACAAGGGCAGCAGGAGGATTACTTGTCATTGGAGCAGAGCATAATGAAGCCAAGCGTATTGACAATCAGTTAAGAGGACGTTGCGGAAGACAAGGGGATCCTGGAAGCACACAGTTTTTTGTTTCTTTAGAAGATCGCTTAATTAATCCATATTTATCAAAATCTTATTATGAAGAAATAGAAAAAAGTAAAAGAAATTGAAAAAAAGATCCTTTTTCTGGCAACATTATTAGAAGAGTACACAAAAGAATCGGATTACAATACTATTCTAACCGAAAAGACCTGTTTGATTATGACAAAGTAAATCAGGTGCAAATGCGAGTCATTTACAATGAAAGAGAAAAGATTCTAAATGATGATATGGATCGAGAAACTGTAGAGCGTATCGCAAAAGAAATGAACATGAAAAAAGAATTTCATGAAGCAATGAAAAGAAAAAAAGACGAAGGAAAAGATACAGTAACCATTCTGCAGGAACAGAAAAAAGTTTTGTTAAAATCTATTGATAAAGAATGGAGAAAACATCTGCAAGATTTGGAAGCATTAAAGAGAAATGAGTATCTGAAAGCATATGGTAACATGGATCCGGTTACACAGTATCGACTGGATGCTTATCCATTATTTGCAGAAATGGTCGTTAGAGTTAAAAAGGAATTCATGAAAGAAATTTTAAAAGAATAATCAATTTTTATCCCACCCATCGAATTTTTTATGGTGGGTGGGTCTTTTTAAAATAATTCCAAGTAAAAATTAGGATAAAAAGGAAAAATATTAAAAATAATGCATTGTTAATACTGTTAGCCATGCCGTTTTGAAACTATGTTTAATCAAATGATTTGTTATGTAAAATTAGATAATTCCAATAGTATTTTTAATGTAACTTGATGACGATGAGAGCTTTAGAACTATGTTGAATCAGATAATTCCAATAGGTCAAATGATACATAGTGTGTAAAAATAAGAAATTATCGAATTGATTTGCTCAGACAAAATCTGCTGGTGCAGAAATTAAGTTAATGAATTTTACACCGTACACTTGTTAGTTTATTTGTGTGAGGTTTCAATAAATTATGAATGTAAGATAGAATTATATAACGTTAAAATTGGACAATTTCAAATGTTATTCCAATTATATGTACACACAGCATTCGTTTTGTAACCATGTAAAATTGGGTGATTCCGAATGAATTAGGGCGAAAATAGGGTAATTAAACCAGTTTTGTAACCATGTAAAATTGGGTGATTCCGAATGGTCAAAAAGATTACATGGTGTGTTGAAATAAGAGTTTATCGAATGTGCCTACTAAAGTAGGAACTGTCAGGGACAGTAAAAATCTGGATCAGCTGATCAAATAACAATCAATTTATTATCATTCTCGTTTTATGTTTTTTATATTTTCTATTGATTAGCTTTTCCAGACGAATATCAAAATAATAGATTAGATAACAAAGAAAAGGAGATTAAGATGGTTTATAAGTTAGTATTAGGCGATTGGTCAAAGGATGGGCATAAACAGTCAGAAGACTTTTTATTTGATTGTAATTACGATGTACACAAAATCAGACAAGCATATAAAGACAGCTGCAAAAAATTAGGAGTTGCATTTCATGATGAAGATTATGAGAATTGTACAAAACCTTTGTCTGATGATTACAGTAATGTTTGGACAGATTATGAGACCCCATATATTGATGAAACAGATTTTGAAATTCTAAATAAAGCGGGATGTTTTAAGGGAATCGAATATGAGAAAGACCGTGATCGTTATTATGTTAACAATTTGAAAGATTGTGCAAAACTTATTATGAATTTTATCGCATTATCTATGCCAGAGGATTTCACATATAAGTTAACAGAATCGGAAATTGAACCAATCAATGGAGATTGGAATGGCGAGCTAAATGTACAATTTGGATATGGCTTATTTTTGATTAATAGAGAAAGTGGGAACGTCAATGAGAGCAAAAGATCAATTATATCAATATGTAGAAAAAAGAAAACAAAAAATCATTGATCAATATGACAGAACATTAGAAAGAATCAATTTGTCGAAGGGTTTCGAAAGCCTGATCTCATTGATGGGTGATCGAGAAATGTTGCTTTCCATTTATGGAAAATCTTACGATCATAATATAAAAGAGATTCTTGATATTTTTTCATGCATTGTTGATGAAATGTATCAGGATAATGAATTGTTTCAGAATACAACAAAGGAAATTACACATGGATGTGTCATATATTCCAAAGGAAAATACAGTATTGAATTTCATAGTCCTGTGGATTGGCAGGGAATTACTGTTCGGTATCATGGAATCATAAAACCTTTCATGGCTGATGCAGAAAAAGATTATTTAAAACGACTTTATAAAGTAAAAGAGCTAACCCAAAAGGTTATTGATAAAAAGAATCTAAAGGCTTTTATTGATTTGGCTCATTTATTATATGAAAAACCTTATCACACAAAAAATCCAATTACACATATAAAAAGGTATTTCAAAGTTTATCATTCCATTCATGATGGTTTACTTAGAAAGACAATGATAGCAATAGAGACAGGAGAAGAAAGGAAAAGAAAAATAGAAAAAGATACAGAATTGTTTTATATACAACAAGAAGAAGCAAAACAGTTAAAGGAAAAAGCAGATGTAGCCTTGGAGATATTTAAAAAATTAGGATGGAAGATTACCTATAAGGGAATTTTGATAAACGATACGATCTGCTGGTAAAAGAAAGGCAGCGAAAAGGAGGGCGTTCTATGTTAGATTTATCGAATATTTTTAACAAAGATATAAAAAGCAATTTTATCAAAAGAGGAGATGCTTAAAGTAACACCGAGGCATTAGAAGCTTTTGAAGATCGTATCAACTCTGCGTTCCTAATGGAATGATCAAGGCAGTTAAAGAGGATTGGATTCCTAGAATTTCCGAAAATTATTGGCCATCAGAAAGAGATTAGAGGGGTATTATGAAAGATTTAATTTTAATTATTGTCAGCATATTATGGTGTATTCCTATTTTAATTTCATTTGTAATTCCGGTTTACGAAAGAAATTAGAATCGGATCGAAATTTTTATGGAAAGGAGATTTCTCCTAAAGATATTGAATTAGTAAAAGTCAGATATAAACCAATTGATATGAAAGCTTCTGATTTTAGTGAATATAACAAAGATGGAGAGCTTCAATATTTCTACAAAAAAGGAAAGAGTCAAGATGTTGTATATGCTATATCAAAACAGGAATACGATAGATATTTTTTAGAATCAACGGTTGAATCAATTACAGCATATTATCCAGAGTTTATTTTTTCTTGTCAGTCAACTAATGGATCAATGAAAGCAACCATCGAATCTTATAAACCTACAATAGAAAGATATTATAATCCGAAAGATATAGAACAATACAAGAAACTAATTGCTAAGAGATGCGAGAAACAGGTGTTTGCTAAAGTGCCTGGAAGTCATTTTGAATACAAAGATTGTAAAGGTCAAACAGTTGTACATAACATTGATATTGATACAAAAACAATGCATGGAACGATCACAGGAGAGAGTAATAAAGAATCTGGAAAATGGGATTACCTTTTCTATGATGAAAGTTGGTATCCACAAACGCAAAGAAAAAAGAATAGGTTTTTATCATTTTGTTCCAGACTCGATATGCGTAGAGCAGACAATATTTTTACATTGTATTTCACAATAGGTCTTATTTTCACTATTCGATTGATTACAGAAATGATCGTTAATCAAAATTCTATGTTAACGATGGACATGAAATTTATTTTACTTTATATGATAGCAGCTTGTCTTTGTTTGATTATTGTAATTTATTTATCAGTGACGATGAAATATATTATTGGAAAAATATTTAGTGGGGATGTATTAATTTCAAGTGTTTCTATGCTATTTACAATATATTTTATTGCAAAAGCATTTATGAGATTTGCATCAATGATTATGAGTTAAATTGCAAGAAGAGTTGAAAAAAATCATTGTTAATATAACGGTACAATAAATACATCTATTGTTTTAAAAGCCTGTAAAAAATATCGTTGTAAATGATTGTTAGATGACGATGATCGTTTGATTGGGTTTTAGAAGTCTGTAAAACAGAATCATTGTCGATGGTCAAATAATAAACAGACTGTGTAAAAATAAGAATTTTATCGATACTGCTCGCAAAAAGCGAGAGCTGCTAGGTGCAGCAGATTATGAAAGGAGAAATTCGATGGTTAAGTATTATATTATAATTGGAATTATTTATACAATCCCCTATATAGTCACTATTGTAATAAGCGGTTTACGAAAGAAGCTAGAAACAGACAGAAATTTTTATGGAAAAACTATAGATATTCAAAAGATAGAACTTACGAATGTAAGTTATAAAAAGTTTGAAATTGCAAGAAATAATATTAAAAAGTATACAGAAATGGGAGAAATTAAATATGTATATGATCGTAGCTACGATTTTGAAGATGAACGTTTGTTATTATCTGAAAAAGAATATCAAAAATGTTTCCCAGACAAATTTGTAAAGACTACGGTTGCGTATTATATAATTTTTGAGTTTTCGTATGAGACTGATCATGGAAAAATAAAAGCAAAAATTACTCTTACAAAACCGGTAATAGAAAAAACATATAACGATAAAGATGTTGAAGAAATAAAAAAGCTTATTTATGAAGAATGCAGCAATAAAATATTTGCTAATGTAGGTACAGAAAGCAAATATAAAGATTACAAAGGACAAGAAGTCATACATTCATTACCAATAAGAACATCAACACTAGAGGGAGAGATTATAGGTGAAAGTAACAAAAGACCAGGGCAGTATGATTGGATGTTTTCAGACAGCAGTTGGTATCCAGAAGAAGCCAAAAAGAGAAATAGGTTCTTATCTTTTTGTACTTATCTCAACCCAAATAAAAGAAATTCAATATTTTTACCCTATTTTACGATTGGAATATTGGGAATAATAATCAATTGGATGTTCAATCTAATTATTAAGTAATTTTAAAATATATGAAAGGAGATAAGAAGATATGCAATTTACAAGACCAGATATGAGGGAAATAACCATTTCAGATAAATCAGAAGCATGTGATTTTATAAAGGATTCATGTAAAGAATGTAATAGGAAATATGAATGTACTGGGGAAAACGCAGCATTTTGTAATCATATGAAAAATATCCTTGTAGCAAAGTACGGAGCAGCAGAAGGGTGTTTAAAAGAATCCAGAATTAGGCATAGTATTGGAGTTGCAAACTTCTTATTTGCCTATGCGAAATCTCATGACTGGAGTAAGGAAGAGACAGAAGATCTTTATTTGACTGGCTTATTACATGATATAGGATATATTGACAATCCCAAAGGTACGGATCACGGAAGATTAGGTGCAGAAATCTTGAAGAGAAATGGACTTAATGCAGAAATTTGCGAATTAATTAGTTGTCATGGAAGATTTATAGAGAACCCAAGTAGAAAGCAAGCACTTTTATGGCTTGCAGATCTATGCGTGAATCGTGATGGAGACTATATCGGATATCAAAAAAGATATGAGAGTATCAAGGAAAGATATAAGAATGATCCAGAACGTTTATTTCAAGTTTATCGGATTTTGGAATACTTGCAAATACATTTTTCGGAATACAGATAAATGGTTTGTGTTTATTATGGATTCCAAAGGATAAACTGCCGTACTACGTATAGATAAGAGGTTTTAGAGCTGTGTTAAATATGTGGATTCCAAAGGGATTCTCTACAAATACAATGTCGCCTCTACGTTTTAGAGCTGTGTTAAATATGTGGATCCCAAAGGACCAAAATATTTTGGCAGTGTGTAAAAATAAGAAAACATCGAAAAGAATCGCTATAGCGAAATCTGCTATGTGGCAGAAAATTGATAAAGATATGGTTTTACATCAATTTGATATTTCTGAAATTTTTGTTTTTGGATAAATTGTAGTCCAAAACAAAATATCTTCTAAATAAGATATAATGTTTAGAAAAGGAGATAAAATATCACGAAAAAGAGATATAAAGTAAAAATAAGGAAAAATAGAAAGTGGAATACATTTTATAGGTTACAGATTAAGTAAAAATAAGATTTTGCCGAATATATTCATATAGATGAATCTGTTATGAAACAGAAAAAACAAAGGAATAGGAGGACAATAAGATGAGCAGAAGATTAAAAAAAATTGGCACCGCAATTTTTGATATTGTAGGTTTCATAAATTTTAGATTACAAGAAACAAAAGGAAATTGTTGGATTGATCAGTTATATGACAAAGATTATTGGGGAAAAAATAATCAGTCAAAAGAAATAAACAACGAAATCAAAGAATATTTGAATAAAGGATATTCTATGGGATGTGCGGGTCGATACACACATGAACCGTTAGTAGACGTAAATGGAGAAATTGTTAAAATTCAGAATTATTTAGACCAGATGAAATTGCCATGGAATCTTTTATATCAAGACGATATTTTAGCAGTCCTTCATTATGGCTCATTCTGTTTTGTCACTCCAAAAGACTATATTACTTCAACATTATTTAAAAACTTAGATGATCAGTCCTTAATATCTTTAAAAGCAGGCAAGGGAGGAACAGCTCAAACAACGCTGCCGGCAATCTTTCAAAATGAAGATTTATGTAGAAACGATCTTACATCAATCATTGATACAAAAAAACAAGAGATTCAAAATAAACAGGATGAACTTAAAAATTTTGCAAAAAGAAAAAGCAGCAGAGATTGAGCGAATGAAACAGGAGATTGAGGCTAAATATGCAGATACTATCTCACTAATAAATAAGAAAAAAGAAGAATTAGAATCAAAAAAAACAGAACTGGAAGGGCAATTATTTATATATGATACAGAGTTATATGCCATTCGTTGCTATTGGGGAGAAACTGTAACTTTTGTACCACTAAGAAAAGGAAAACATGCGGATGTTGAAGATCCTGTAGTCCTATATCAAAAAATCCGATTTTTGAATGAAGAATTGGGAAGATATGCAGCAATTTATGATTTTGACGGATCAAAATATAGTAAACATACATTTGAGGAATTATTAAAAATTCGAGATGATTTTATGAATATGTTTGCACCTGGTCCGAAATCCATCTCCTTAGTAAAAATCAGCAAGGATGGAACAATTTGCTGTCAGTCCGAAATCCGAAATAACATGTTATCAGAATATGAATTATTTCACGGAAACACAATAGCAATTCTGATCAGGGATGGAGAGAATCTTTATATTGGATGGACAGACGATGATAAAGTTCAGGTTAAAGATGAAAATATGTTTTTGAAGCCAGAGACAAAAGAGATTGCAAGTGAAGATGAAGAAAACATTCGCAATTCTCAAAAAGAAGAGATCGCCGGAAGATACTTTATTTTTGCGATATTACAGGGAATAGTTGATCAAGGGAAAATCTTAAAGCTTCCAAAGATAGGTTCTATTATGAAGTCAAATCCTTATGTAATCTATAGTATGGCAGATGGATGGTTAGAAGATGATCGGTTCGGAACACTAGAAGATATCCTAAAAAAAACAAATCATGAAGTTATGAAAAAGGGAGATACCGTTTTAACTTTAATGAGGATTACAAGAGATGATAACGGCTATGGATATGGATGGAGAGGTGGTGTCTGGAACAATAATCGTGGACGTGGAGAAGCTAATCGTACTCATGATGTATCATTGAAAGATTTCAAATTTTATAAGATAAATAAAGTGGATAAAACCGAATATTATGATGTATTTATGAGAAAATATCCTCTTGATATCGAGTTTGAAACCATTGAAACGCCAATTAGACCGAATATTACAAACATAGAACATGTTATCAAAAAGTCTACCTGTTTATGGGATGAAATGGAATTAGAAAAAAAAAAAATTCGAATATTAAATAATCGGCTTACTGGATTCACACTTTATGATGAGCATGATCCAACAATAAAACAGGTAATGGAGAGAGAAAATGCAGTATCAGATACAGAAGCATTAGAAAAATTTCTACCAAAAAACTATAGATTTGAGACAAAAGATGAAACATATTATGATCCCACAAGTAAGTCTATGAAAGGATATCATCAATCTTTGGATCATGTTGCAAATAGTGTTACAGAATACCAGTATTTTATTTCTGAACGTAAAAAATATACGGTAAATTCTACTGCAAATATGGAAATCAGGGAAGGAGAATACCTTGATATGACATATTTAAACAGTATTTTAATCCGATATGTGATTCGAACCAAAAAGGTTGGAAATGTATATATTGGTGGTACGAAGATTCAGTTTGCAGATATTATTCCGTATTTGAATAAGGCACTCGAATTTTTAGAAGAAAGAGAAAAGACAGAAGCAGCATTATTAAGACTGCATATGGATTTATATGAAAACTGGCAGGTAGATGTTTCAAGATGGAGATTAGAACATCATTACCATGAACTAACTGAAACAAGAGCAAAGAGATTTGCTAAAGAATTTGCAAGATAAGTTAATTGGACATCTCTTATGAACGTTAATGTTTATGACAAAAAATGTATCAAAATATTACAATAACTTCAATAATTTTATCAAAATAAGAAAAGTAGAAGTAAAAATATATTGAAACCGCTCGTCGTTACGAGATTTGCAAGGTCGCAAAAAGTAAACAATATAAAATATCATAAGAAAAGAGGAATGTTTGATGCATATTGTAGAATCAGGTAAAAGATATAGAATTTTTAATAATGCGATTACCACGTATGATCAATTACCACCAAAAACTTATCGGGTGGATTATGATCCAGATACAAGAACTTTTTCTTTGCTAGAAGCACACGATTTTGAGATTCCAGAAACAAAAATTTATGGTCAACATTTAGATAAAGTCAAGAAAGTGTTGAATGCCATGGATAAGATGAATCGAAATCTTGGAGTGATTTTAAGTGGAGATAAAGGAATTGGAAAGTCACTTTTTTCTAAGTGTTTAGGATTGAAAGCAAGAAAAAAAGGGATACCTGTTATATTGGTTAATGAATATAATGAGGGAATCGCAAACTTTCTTGAAGAAATTGAGCAAACAGTCATGATACTGTTTGATGAATACGATAAGATTTTTAACGATAAGAAATATAATTGTCAAGCAGAGATGCTATCTTTATTTGACGGAGTAAGTGCAGGAAAGAAACTGTTTGTGATTACATGTAATGAGATTCAAAGTTTAAGTCAATATTTGATAAATCGTCCTGGAAGATTTCATTATCATTTCAGATTTTTATATCCAACAGCAGATGAAATTCGTGCTTATATGGAAGATAAATTAGACAAGCAATATTATGATGAGATTGAAAATGTGATTGCGTTCAGTGTACGGATGAATCTTAACTACGACTGTTTACGGTCCATTGCTTTCGAACTAAATACTGGATCAAAATTTCAGGAAGCTATTAATGATCTTAATATTATAAGAATAGATGAGTATAAAGAGATAAAAATTGTTGTGGAATTCGAAAATCAAGCAACTTTGACTGGAGAAATAGGAGAGGACCAACTATATGATAAAACATTTACGGGGATGAGTGTATATCTTCCAGATAATATTCGCCCATCATCTTGTATTGGTGTTCGTGTTGGTGATCTTCCAATGGATTTTTCAGACAATTATATTGATAATGATAAAAGAATGTTAATGTTTCATATCACAAATCCAGAGCCAGAGTACGATAGAGATTATACACATGAAGTACCTGATGAAGAGAAAATAGAACAAGATAAGAAGATTACGGATATTTTAGACAAATTATATATTGGACAGAAAATCAAACGTATTTATGTAGCACAGAGTAATCAAAAGGATAAATTTAGGTTTTTCTAAGAATATTATTTAGATGATTGTAAGTATAATTACTGAAAATGGTCTATACGATTAAAGAAACGGAATTATTGTCAATGAAAGGCGGCAAACCACAGCTCTCTACTGCCGTTTTAGAAGACTGTAAAACAGAATCATCGTCAATGGTCAAATAAGCAGTCTGTGTAAAAATAAGAAAGCATCGAAATAATTCGCAAAGGCGAAATCTGCTGGTAGCAGAAAATTAATTAATCCTAATTAAAAATATAAGGAACGGAGGTGCTTATTATGGAAACAAAAAAGAAATAGAGAAGATGATCGATGAATTATGTCAGTTAGATCAGGCAATTCAGGACGGAAGAAAAATTGAAAAGACAAGTCTTTGCAAAGAAGCAGCAGAAGTATTAAAAGCTATCTTTCATATTCAAGATCAAGAACATAAAACGATTATAAGAGATGAATCAAAGATTAAGACCAATGAAGTAGAAAAGAAAAGAAGCGGAAAATGGATCAAAACAATGAAACCATTAAAGAAGTTCTATGAAAAATATGGTGAAAGAGTGTATGTTACTGGATTTGGAGTCGGATATAGCACTGATATGCCATGTATATTAAAAATTGAGCAGGAATCTATTGATAAAGGTCTCGGAGATTATTTTGTTTACAAATATTTAGAACTGAACGATGGAAGTTGTATTGCACAGATAGATATTTCTTGCATTATCTTAAAAACATGGCCTAAAAAATCAGTTGTGTAGATGTAACAAAAGAAGTTGATCAGATGTTAGAGAAGAATAGATGTTCTTGAAATAAGCTGACAAAAGAAAACAAGGAAAAGGACGTGATGTGACGTGAATGAATGCGAACTTGTAAAAAGATCCTGAACCACATGAATGCAGAAGATTATAAAATCCTTATTAATAAAGTGTGGTTTCGTGGATTTTGGGTTCCTGGAATCGCTAATCAGCGAAGTGATAAGAAATGGCGGCCAAAAGTCGAATTTATTAATAACGATGTTGTTTTAAACAGAAAAATCCGAAAAGGTGGAAAACATAATTATGAACTATTAATTGAAGCAATGATAAAAATGGCAGAGGATCGAAATGATGAGACATATTTGCTATACAACGTAGTGAGATGGATAACAGATCCAGATTCCCATGAAGAAATTGAGGAATACTTCAATCAATTAGAAAATAAACCAAAAGACAATACAAAAAATGATTCAGAAGAAATAAAAGATACTTCTGAAAAAGATGATGTAAATGTTCAGGATAATTTATTAAAAAAAGAAAATGAAAAGTTAAAAGCGGAAATAGATAATTGGAAAAATCGTGGAAAGAAATATAAAGAAAACATTCAGAATTTAAAAATTAAATGCAGTAACCTGGAACAAGAAAATAACAGAGTTAAGAAAGAAAATGGAAGATTGATCAGAGAAAATGAAAAAACAAAACAGGGAAAAGATACTGCAGTAAAAGAATATAATGACAGAATCATTGCATTAAGTGTTGAAAACAGCAAATTAAAAGAAAAAATAAGAGGAAAATATAAGCCTAAGAAGAACATTGTTTTATCAAAAACATCAGGAGTTTCAAATCCGAAAGTATTATGTGTTACAAAAAATCCGGCAGATGTTTTGATCAAAGGATATAATATCTATTTTCTAACGGATCTTGAAGAGTTAAATAAAAAGATTTATACAGAAACAGTGTTTGATCAAATCTGGTACATCAGAAGTGGGCTTACACATGCAGATTTAATCAAGGTTGCAGAAAAGTATGCTAACCAAAAAATATTACAGGCTAGGGACTGGAAAGCATTACAAAAGAAATTACAAGGAGGGGACAGGCTATGAATCAGGAAGATATGCAGATTATAGGGACACTGGCACTTGAAAAAGATACAAAAAGAAAAGGTGTGTTTATCAATACAAAGTCAGCAATACAGTATGTTGTTAAGTCAATGATGAGCGACTATAAATCAGATAAATTATTTACTGGATATATGAATTCATTTGAGAATGATCAGAAATTTGATGATGAATATCGTTCAGATGAAGAAAGGGTAGAAAAGTTCTGGGATCATATCTATGACAAATTGTTTATCTATAATTTCAAAGCAAATGATGGCGAATTTGAAAGAATGACAAAAGTTCATCTTGTTAATAAGCCAGTAAAATTTAATGAAGATGAATATTTTAAAGGAGTTCCGGTGTTTTCTGCTGCTACAGATGAGATCGTAAGAGAATGGGAACTGGAAAGTCAGTGGAGCTTATACAGAAACTATAATACATTAGATGAATTTTGTGATTGTATCAAAGCAAAACAGCCATTAGGAAGTATCTATGGATACGATGCAACAGAGAATCAGCCATCATTTGTAATCTGGAAAAATCAGAATCAGAAATTGTATGTGATCGGGAAGATTGCAAATTGCCGATATAATTCGCAGCGAGGATTGATCTTAGAAAAGAAGGACAGGAACTATTGAAAATTGATATCAGTGATCAGGCAGAAAAGATTGTCTATGATGTGGATGCTAATCCAACATTAGCTTTGTTCCGGAAACGATTTATAAACAGATTGAAGATCAAAATTTTGAAAGCAGAAGTTGAAAGAACAAAAAAATTAGAGGCAAAGAAAAAAGAACCAGTAACAAAACAGAATCAGGAAAAGGCAGAGAGTTTTACAGAGACAGTTAATGATGCTCAGGAAGAATTAAAAGAGGTTAATACAAAAGAATACAGTGATGAGTTACTAATTCAGATGATGGATTATCACAGTCAGAAGAGAAACTTGTTCTATAACATGAAAGATTTTGTCAATGTACATACAGCAATCAAGTGCAGCAATCTTGTAATTCTATCCGGACTTAGTGGTACTGGGAAATCTGCTTTAGTTGAAATTTATGCAAGGGCATTAGGAATCAGAAATAACCTGGAAGATGATCGATTACTGTTTGTTCCAGTGCGACCATCTTGGAATGATGATGCCGATCTGCTTGGATATGTTGATCTGGTTCATAATGTTTATCGTCCATCAGATACCGGATTCGTTGATTTTCTGGTCAATGCACAAAAGGAAGAAAATAAAGGAAAATTATTTATTGTCTGCTTTGATGAAATGAATCTTGCAAGAGTTGAACATTATTTCAGCCAGTTCTTATCATTATTAGAACGTCCAGAAAATCAGAGAGAATTACAATTATATGATAGTCAGTATGCCGGACAGTTATATAATTCAGCAACATATCCAAGCAAGATTATCATCGGGGATAATATCCGATTTATTGGAACAGTTAACATCGATGAATCTACATATCATTTTTCTGATAAGGTACTGGATCGTGCTAATGTAATTGAATTAGATGTTCTGGATTATTCGAAAGAATGGACAAAGAAGCAATATGCAAGTCTGATCACACCAACATGGTCTAAAGATGAATATGATGCGTTAATCAATAAAGATGTTGATATTAAAGCAGATAAGGTGCAAGAATTATTGTGGGAAATTCACCAGCTTTTACAGTTAGCCAGTGCTAAATATGGAGTCGGACCACGAATTGTAAAAGCTATTAAAATGTACATCAATAATCTTCCTAAGACAGAGATTAATGGATTTAATAAAGGTGTAGCATTAGATTATCAGATTGCACAGAGAATATTAACAAAGGTTCGCGGACCAGAAATTCAGATTGGGCGACTGCTGAATGGAAAAAGTAATACAGGATTTAATCAAATCTTTGATAAATATAGCGAGCTATCAGATTTTAAGAAATGTAGAAAAGTAATCAGCGAAAAACAAAAGGAGTTAGGGGCATATGGATATTGTATCTAGGACTCCATTTACCTTAAAACTTATCCAACGCTTTCCTGGTTATAAGGAAAGTGTTGGTTCTAAGTTCAGTATGAATGAACGTGATATATGGGAAAATGGATTTTATACTTTGGCAGCAGAAGAAAATGAGACATTAGAAGTATTATTTGATTCAGCAGATAAAAACGCAAGGTTATATCTGGAAGCATTGGATGTCATGCCATATGATGATAAGAACCTGTTTGAAGATGAAGAGGGACGGTTATATCGTACCGTATCACCAGAAAGCTTTTTATTATGTTCCAGCGACAGCACAACAGATACATTAAGAGTTGACTCTTTTAAAATGTCAATTTACTGCAATGAAAAATGGTATTATGGGGTGCTAAACATCCTGCCCAAAGCAATGTCTAAAAAAGAATGGAAAATGATGAAAGATGATCTGGAAAAAGAAGTTCGTGGACTAGCTCAGGACATTATTCAGAAAAATATTGGAATTGGTAATAAAAACATAAAAATTCCTCCACGAATTCTATATGATTTCATGATTCTGAAAAAGTATTCAAAACGTGTGATCATGGCTTTAATGAATATTGCTGAAAATCCAAAATGCGAGATTGTTACGGAATATGAAAATGTATCTTTACAGAAGAACAATGAACGTAATTTTGATGCAGCAACCATAAGAAGATACGCAACAAGATCTGGATGCGATGCCAGATGGAAGATTCCAGTCAAAAGGACATGTTATGACATTCAGGAAAATCGCTTATTAAAAAATATGCTCCAGGAATACGATGATAAACTGGTAGAATTTATTGCTATTCTTGATAATGCGGAATCTTTTAATATGGAAGAAGAAAGTAACAAAGAAATGCTTTTAGAATTTCGAGAAACAGCAGAAAAATTAAAAAAGGTAACTGCAATCTTAAAAGCTCAGGAATGGTTTGGAAAAGTTGGGAAACTATCCGGACCTTATATTCCACATTCATTTATTCTTGATACACGCTACAATACCATTTATCAGATGCATATGGAATTAAAGCAGAATGAAGTACAGATTCATTTGAATCCAGAATTTGATTATACATGGAAGAGAAGCAGCTATCTGTATGAAATGTGGTGTTTTTCAAAGTATGTCATTTTTGCTTTGAAAAATTAGATCTGGAATATTCTGATTGGAATTTTGATCTAAAAGGTGAAGTATTTTTCCGTTTTTAAAAGAAGGTACTATGGTCCGCTTTTCAAACCCGGTAATCAGGGTTGATGTGGTTTATGATCAATGTTTGCCATTAGAGAAAGAAGCTACGGATATCAATCACCCATTATACATTGCAAAGCAGCATGGGGATCACAGGAATCATAACCGCCCGGATATTGTACTTAATGTATATGACAAAGAGCGAAATGTTTATCTTGGCAGTATTATTCTGGAATGTAAATACAGAAAACTTCATTCATTTTGGAGTGAGGATTCCACACGATCAAGTAGAGGACAGTTAGAAGCTTATTATAATAATGCAAGATCTTCTCATTTATTAGCAGGATTAGGAGAGTCATTTAACATCAGGCCGATTAGTAAAGTATTGGCATTATCTCCGGATGATCGGGCAGATGGACTAGAACAGGAAGACTTTGGAATTGAAATTAAGACCTTTAAGCCAACAGAAGATGGACGAGAAGAACATATCAATCAATGGATTTTTGAAGAAATAGTTAATTTGGAGAAACGATATGATAAATTTTGGAGAATCATATGGCCAGATGAACAGGCGGAGGTGCATTTCGTATGAAAGAAAAAGAATTTGAAAGACGATTAGATAAAAAGATTCAAGGTCATGCGAAAATCATGTCGGATGAAAAACGGAAAAGATACATATAGATTATGCCAAGAACCATAGTCAAAATGAACTATTTGCTGTGTGTATCGAGGAAATGAGCGAATTAACGAAACATTTAACAAAGATCATGCGAGGAAAAGAGTCAATGAGAAATAATGCAGGATGCATTGAGGAAATGGCAGATGTTCAAATTTGTTTGAATACACTGCAATTATATTTGGACCTTTCTGAATCTGATTTCAATTATGCAATCGATGTTAAGCTTGAGAGATATGAAGGTAGGAGGTGATCTGATGAGTAAAGATAAAAAAGAAAAGAAACGAAAAAAACGAATGAAAAAAGTCATAGCATACATTATAGCTGCAATCCTGATTATAGCTTTCAATGTTTTGTATTTGAGCAGATATTTCTTGGGAGTGTACATCAATTACAAAAGAAATGATTGGGAAACTGATCGAAATTTTTATGCAAAGAATATTAAATTGGATGATATTGAAATAGATAAAAATGGTTCAAAACAAATTGTTTATTCTTCAAAGAAATTTAGGAAGAGGAAGGCAAAGGGAAACGTATTTTACTATATAACACATAACGGAAATAAGATTTATGCAAGTATAAAAGATTACAAAAAATATGTGGCTAATTGTGATGAAGTAACTATGTATGCAAAGGATTGTCAATATTCTTATCAATCTGATAAAGGGAAGATTAATGCAACAATGACAGGTAATCAGATTCATTTTTATCCAGTAAGTTTTTCAAAAGAAGAATTGAAGAAGATGAAAATAGATATTTGGGAAAAGTGTAAAAATAAAATCTTTGTGAATGAATATGGAACAGATTCACATAATCATGTCATTTATCATGACTGGAAGAAACAGAAAGTTTGTACCAATTTCTTAATAAAGAACAATGAAACAAATACATATGGAAAAGTAAAGGGAGAGAGTCTGATTACGCCGGGAAAATATGATAGATTATATCCAGATTCCGACATGTATTCTATAGATAAAGTAGAAAAATATGATACGGAAAGACAAGATGATGAATGAGGCAGCAGATTTATA
>ENA-OUNH01000190-OUNH01000190.1-human-gut-metagenome-genome-assembly--contig:-NODE-190-length-22867-cov-3.755545_pt1 | contig 22867 bp, 17 predicted proteins | sample MGYA00242806_ERZ504814 | MGnify/ENA primary metagenome ERZ504814 (study PRJEB26092, sample SAMD00036389) | human gut metagenome | host: Homo sapiens | study: EMG produced TPA metagenomics assembly of...
TTGTGGCTGTCGGGCCAAAAACAATCTGTAATTGTCTTTATAACCGATTACTTATCGTTTCTTTTCTTGCAGACAAATACAACTGCAAGTCCGAGCAGAGATGCCACCAGAAGCACGACGTACAGCGTGGGATTGGAGGTATCGCCCGTTTGCGGCATTGCCGTTATGGTGGACGGCTTTGAAGTGCTTGCCGGTGTGGGGGCCGGCTGGTTGGGAACCGGCGCTGTGTTTGGCGCAGAGGGAGCCGGGGTGGGGGTGGGAGTGGGCGTGGGCACAGGCGAAACAACCGTGGACACAAATTCCGCTGTAATCGTCACATCTTCCGCCGGCATCACAAAGCTGGTACCGGAAATCGCCTTGCCGTTGACCAGCAGGCTGCCCTCCTTGAGCTTATAATTGGAATCGGGAGTGACGGTGAGAGTGACCGTAGTTCCTTCGATTGCTTTTTGCTGATCCGCTTCAATCCTGCCATTGGTCATCTTGGCAATGGTGATGGTATACTGCTTGAACGCAGACTCATCCAGCGCATACATCTGCTGCAGCTTTTTAGTGAGGGTGGAGCGCTGGGCCGAAGTGAGGTTCTGGCCGCTGAGATAGTTCTGAATCCGGGCAACCACCTCTTTCAGCTCTATCTTCTGTTCTTCTGTGATATTGTCGGCTGTCACCCCTTCAAAGCTGGCCACCAACTGGGCAATATCCTCCCGAATCGCCATGATATAGTCCCGCAGCTTTTCCAGCTTGGCCTTTTGGCCTTCCAAATACTGGATTTCTTCCTGTTCCGATGCTGCTTCCAGCTTCTTTGCAATCGCTTCCAGGGCAGTGCCAATATCCGAAACATCATTCAGTGTGATGGTTTCCTCGCTGAGGTACTGGAGATACCCCTTTTCATAGGTTCCCTTGATGAACTGATAGGTGGCGTCGTAGATATAGCGCACTTTGGGGGTATTGCTGTTTGCGGCATAAAGCAAAGCGCAAGTATCCTGATAATAGGCTTTATATGCCTTGTCGCCATCAAAGCCATAGTCCACACCGGCTTCCAGATAGTCCATATACCGGTTGAAACGATCGGGAGAAATGACACCGGCTTCGTTGAGCCCCGCCAGTTCCAGCTCGATGCCCATACCGTATTCAATGGCAGCCTGCGCGGCATTCTGCAGGCGCTCGGTGGTGGAGTCCGACGAGAACATATAGTTGGGCTGATAGGCCACTGCGTCAAATCCCCACCGCTTCCACTGGCTGTATCCGGGAGCATTCATATAGGGAATCCAGAAGTATTTGAGATCATTGCCATGGGCAAAATCCGCAACCGACTGCAAAACCGGCGTCATTTTGCTGATGCCTTCTTCCACCAGATAGATGCCGGCCAGCTCCAGATATTCAAAGCTGCCTTCATCCCACATCCGCAGCAATTCCTGGTTGTACCAGTTGATAGCGGCGACCTGGTCGTCCATATAGCCGTCGGGGTTGATGTCGGGCGAGAAGCTCAGCGACTTGGTGGTTCCGGGCAGTGCGCCAAAATCCACCTGCTTTTCGCTGGTTCCGGGAATGTTCAAAACGACCTTCAGCTTGTAGTCGGGATCGCCCAATTTTTCTCCGGCCATCTTGGCAGCCTGGTTCAGCTGGGCAACATCTCCGTTTTTGCCCAGAGTTTTTTCCAGATACCAGATAAAATCGTCCACAGTCGCAGCTTCGGCTGCAGAAGAGGGGCCCTGGAAGGTGTGTTCGCCGCCTTCCGTGCGAAGGGCAAGCAGCAAAACGCCGTCAAACATTGTGTCGAGTTCTCCGGTTTTGAGATCTTCATGGACCAGATAGGGCATGCAGTTTTCCGCCGTCCAGTTGCCGGAGCCATCTTCATAATAGCCGTTATAGAGCAGCACCAGATTGCCGATGCCGGCGGTATGAGGGCCTTTCTGCATATAGGTTTTCACGATTTCGCCGTCGATGGGCAGGCTGACAGCATCGTCGGTCACGCCCTTTTCGCCCAGCACACGGATCTCGTCGATAAAGCACCAGTTCTGCATGGGAACGTGCAGTTTCACATACCGGGCCTCCACCTTTGCGGTGGCCTGTCCGTCCGCTTTGGGCACATAGGGGTCGTCCGCCGCCTTCCAGTTGTAAAGCACCTTGGCAACCTCGGTGGGACGCTCGGGAATCAGAAACGCATTTTTCAAAGTGGACCAGCTGGCATTATCCTTGGAAAAAGAAACATCCACCGACCCGGGCATCTTGGCCGCAATGCCGTCGTTGCTGAGATTGTTGAACTCCACTTCGGAAACGGAGCAGATTTCGCCCAAATCAATGACAAACTCGCGGTAGGCGCCTGCCGAATAGGCGGTCCAGGGGGCATCCAGATAATCCGCAGTGGCCTCCACGCCGTCGGTCAGCTTGGTCTTTTTGGGGTCAGGGTAGGAGCTGTCCCCCGCCGCGCTGGCATTGAGCACCTCATAAGACTTCCGATAGGCCAGGTTGTCGGGATAATGAGGATCGGTGTCGCCGGTTATCTCCTCGGCTTTGGGCTCATAGGCGCCCTCCATTCGGTCGCTGCTGCCCAGGATTTCAATTTCGTCCAACGCCACCTGCTGGCTGGGCGCATCGGGAGAAACCGAAGAAAAGACGACCTTCACATACCGGGCATATACCGCGGTGGCATCGGCATGATCCTTCACCTTGTCCGTAGCCGCATCCCAGGACAGTTCCACCACCCGTTCACAGGCTCCTGCTGGTCGTAGCCGTTCTTTTTGGAAACCTCAAACCAGTCCAGCTTGTCGTTGGAAACATAGATCTGAAGGTTGGCACTCTGCTTGATTTGCTGGGTAACCAGCGAAGCGGTGGATACCCCGGTGATGGATTTCTGCGCGCCCAGGTCAAAAATGGCGCACAGGGGATCGTTGTTGTAGTTGGAAGCGTTGTCGGGATTCATCCAGGGAATGGGTTCAAAGACCGTCCAATTGGTCATATCCGCCCCGGTGGCATCTCCCCGAACGCCGTCGTTCATCTTTTTGCAGTCGGCATCCGACGAATATGCCGGGTCATTCTCCGCCGTCAACACATATTTTCGGTGGAAGGCGAGTAGGTGTAGGAGGCGGTCCGCGCCAGATTCTCAGCGGCGGGAGGTTCTTGTTTGCCGGCGGGCTCAAAGGCGCCCTGGGCCTTGCCATCCTGCCCCAGAATCTCCACTTCTTCCGCTGTGAGGAAGGAATAATTGCCCCACAGCGCATTTGTTTCAAACACAATCCGCACATACTGCGCGTAGATTCCGGTGGCATCGGGGTGCCCCGGCACCTTGTCCGCGGAAACCGCATACCGGGCCACATAGGCGCCAGTCTGCTCCGAAATGTCTTCTCCGCAGTTTTTCCCATCCAAAACGCAGGTCCACTGGTTTTTGTCTGCCGACACATAGACGCTGTGTTTGCCGATATGGCCCAGCGAACCGGCGTAGCGGCCGGTGAGCCCGGCCGAGCTGTATGCATTTACTTCCACAATGGTTTTCGGCTGGCCAAGGTCAAAATCTACCGTGTTCTGATTGGAGAACTTTGCCCCATTTTCCGCATTGTTGAAAGCGGAATTGGAATAAAAATTGACTACGCTGTCAAAATCAATGGAACCGGCGCTGCTCTTGACGCCGTCGGTGAGCTTTTGGCAATCGAGGTCCAGAGAACTGACATCACTGCCCAAAAGGTCAAAATTGGACATATTATACAGAGCATCCTCGCCGTATTGGTAGGAGGACGCCGCGCCTGGCTGCCGGAGCAAGTTGACCGGCGACTGTTCCGCCAGAGGGTTTTCGCCTTCCTTCCGCGGCAAGGGAGGAACTTCGGCCGCAAATACGGCGGCGGCATTGGAAAACAGAATCGCCGCGCACATCGCCGTACTCAGCAGCGCCTGCATTCGCTTGTTGCTTTTCATGGTTGCATCTCCTTTTCTTTTTGAAATTTTCCGATCGTCCAGCCGCATTCCTTTCCAGGAGCAGCGCAGACAGGACACATGCATTTGATTCCCATTATAGGAACCGGATTTCAACGTTGCAATAAACAAAATTTTCAAATGCGCAGCAATATTTTTGCCGGTAAAACGAGAAAAACAGGGCCTTTGCCCGCCCTGTTTTCCACACTTTTTTCACCGGCAGAGCCAGCAAAAATTTTGCTTGGCCGCTTTTTACAAAAAGCACCCCGCAGCAGAAAAGCCATTGGGCAGCTTTTCCCCTGCGGGGTGTTTCTTATATGGTTTTTATTCGTTTGTCTGTCCTTGTTCCAGCATCCGGCACAGCAGCGGCCGCAGTTTTTGAGCCAGCAGCCAAAAGCCCAGATCGGTCAAATGGACGCCGTCCACGGTGGTTTCCTTTGCAACCGTTTCCAACATATCCCGTGCCGATGCAAACCAGATAAAGCTATCTCCCCGGGATTTCCGGCGTTCCACCTCCTGCTGCTGAAAACGCTCTTCCCGCGCAAACTGTTCCGCTTCGGTGCTGTTCCAGCCGCATTTTGTCTGCCAGCTTGCCGAAAGCACCAAAACCGGCAGCTGCGGCGCACAGCCGCGCACCGCATCCAGAAAGGCTGGCAGGTTGGTTTCCAGCAGCCCCTGGGGGCCGGCGTTGGGCTGGATGTCCACCACCAGCGCCCCCAGCCGGGGCAGGCTGCAAAAGCAGGAAGCCAGACCTGACATTCCCACGCCATTGCCCGAAAACCCCAAATTGTACACTTCCCGGTCCAGTTCCCGGGACAAAATGGCCGGATACGCCATACCCGGCCGGGAGGCACAACCTCCCTGGGTGATGGAAGTGCCATAAAAGGCGATGGTCCTGCGATGTTTGCGGGGCAATGCCGGCTGCATCTGCGCCCCTTTTTCCAGGCCGATTGCAATCGACCGAATGCCAATATACAGCGGCAGATACACCAGCACCTCGGTGTGCGGCGGAAGGTCCCGCGCCAGTTCGCAGCAAAAGGAGTCCTCCTGCGGCGAAAACTTTGTCAGCCCTGCAAACTGCCAGGCCATGTCGGGCAAAGCCCTCAAATAGCAGTCGCACCCGCACTGGGCCGCCGGAGTCATATGCGCCATATAGGGAGCCGCGTTTACCGCCGCCTTTACCCACACTGCCCGGCTGTCAGTCCGAAAGCGCAGGCAGGCACCCGCCATGTGAGAAGACAATTCGATCAGCGCCGGCCGCTGGGCCTGCAGCATACCGGAAAGAGATTGGGGGAGCGGTTCCATCGCCTTTCCTCTGCAAAAAAGCCCAAACCTTCCACCAGAATGTTTTCGTTGGGAACTTCGTGCCATAGGATTTCTTCCCCCCGGGCATTCTGCGCCGCCATCTGCCGGTCAAAATCAGCTGCGTCCGCCATGCTTTACTCTCCTTTATGCCCTGTTGCAACCTCGAAAGTTTTTTCATAGAGCTCACGGCCGCGGGCGCCGCCCCTGTTCGCCGCGTTGTATATGGCCTTCACATCCTGGTAATATCCCTTGAACACCTGGGATCCACTGAACCCAAACCGCTGTGCGCCTTTCAGATAATCCAGATAACGCCGGTAAAAAATTTTCGTCGTCAAAAGCGCGCTCGTCAAACTCCAATTCCAGCCCCATGTGGTTTTGGGCGGCGAGTTCCGCTGCATTTTGAATCTGCACCGGCTGCGTTCCATTAAAGTAGTGGTTTGGCTGCAGGATGGCCGCATCAAATCCCATTGCCTGCCAGCGGTCAAACCCCAAAGCCCGGTAGTAGGGAATCCACAAAAAGGCAAGTCCGCGCTCTCTGGCTTTTCGGCCTGCATAGTCAATCAGTTCTGTCTGGGAAGCATCCTCATGCAGCCAGTACAGGCCGCACAACCGCAGCGTGTCCAGCTGCTCAAAGGGGCGGTACAGCTCCGCCATGCGGTCCATATACCGGTCAATGGCCGCTTTCTGGCTTTCCGGTCCGCCAAAGGTCTGCCGGGAGGGAAAGGGAATGGTCAGCACCAGCCGCGCCTGCAGCTGGGGCCGCCGGCTGAGTTTTCTGGCCTGCAGCACCGCCTCGTGCAGCGCACACAGGTCCCCCTGCGGCCGCAGCGTTTTGTTCAGATACCACTCAAAATCCTCCCAGGTGGCCGCCTTGGCGGGGTCCACCGCCTCAAACAGCTGGTTGCCTGTGCAGGACAAAAGCCCCAAAAAGAGAAATCCATCGAAAAAGGGCTCGCCAAAACCGGCATTTCGTTTTTGATACAGCAGATAGGGCAGCAGCTCTTGTGCGCTCCAATCTCCCTGCTGCCGGTCGTAATACCCATTATAAATCAATACCAGATTCCGGATTCCGCCTGTATTCTGTCCGGATGTGCAATATTCACCTTGCATTTTTCCCTTCCTTTTCCAAAAAGTCGCGGGGCGTGATGCCGTAGGTGCGCTGGAAAGCACGCTTGAAGGAATACTCGTTGTCGTACCCTATTTCTGTGGCAATTTCCCGGGGACAGTATCCCTTCAGCACCAGCAGTTCCTTGGCTTTTGCCATCCGCTTTTCTGTGATATAGTTGTAGAAATTTTGTCCCACCGTATTTTTGAAGATGCGGGAAACGCTGGCATTGGACACGCCAAAATGGTCGCTCAGCAAATTCAGCGACAGATCGGGGTCGTGCAGATGCTCGTTTACATAGCTCACCAGCGAGCGGTTCACGTTGGTGGCCACCTGCTGCTTTTTCTGCATGATCTGCTCACAGAGCGTGTTGACGGTGTTTCTTGCGCGGTCAAACGCCTGCTCCAGCGTCATGCCATGCTGCGGTTCCTCCATTTTCAAAAACATCTGCACCGGCAGCTTTTCTTCCAAAATAATCCGCCGCATGGTTTCGTACAAAAGGGTGGCAACCCGGCAGATGAGCGTATAGCTCAGCCCAAGGCGCTGATTTTCCTCGTACAGCTGCTGCAGGATCGCCTGCGCTCTTTTTTCGCTGCCCTCCCGGATGGCACGCACCAGCTGCGTTTCCCAATCCAGCGGGTAGTAATACTCCATGTTGGGGCTGGCAAACTGGATGCCGCAAATTCCCTTCTTTTCCCGCATGCTCTCTTTGATTTCCTGGTACGCCGCGCTGATTCCCGTCAGGCCCCTGCGGGCGTGGGCCACAAACACGCTGCATTCTATATCCTCTTCGATCAGCGCATCGTACAGCGGCTGCGCCAGTTCCATTGCGATGTCCTCGTCCGGCAGAGAGGGAAATTCTGCAATCACAGCGGTGCACTCATCAATATTTTCCACCAGTTCGCAGTGGCTCTGGCCGCATTTGATGGTTTGCAGCGATTTTTTCAAGGTGAGCAAAAATTCCAGGTGAATCCGCGTGTCCTCGGTTTCGTTGTCGGGATTGCCAGGCTGATGGCGGAACACCACCACAACATACCAGTAGTTGCAGGAGGAAGGAACCGATTGCTGATCACTGTTGAAATAGCCGCGCAGCAGCTGCGCATTGGTTTGCTCCCGCAGGGCATACCGATAGGCCGCAATGGTGTTTTCCATATTGGTGTGGTCGTCGTACAGCCTGCCCACGCAGGTGGCCAGGGTGTCAATATCCTGCTGTTCGTTTTTGCCCTTGACCTTTTTGTTTATCTTTTGAATCAGGTTCCCCAAAGGCTGGTACTGAATGCTGGCCAGCACATAGGCGGCCAAAATGCCCAGCATGGCAAGCACTAATACCAGCACATAGTTCCAGGCGCTCTGTGCAAAGGGAATGGGGGCATCCTCGCAGGTGAGGTCATAGGTTACCAGCATGCTCTGGCTGCTGGTGCTGCATGTTTGGGTCGGTGCAGAGGTCTGCTGAAAATCCACCTGCCAGATGGGCTGGCCGTTCCAGTCCTTTACGAGCAGCTGGGTCACCTGTTCGCCGCATACCTGCTGAAGCAGCTTTTGCATGGCTGCCTTGTCAAAGCAGCTTATGGCAATTGCCCGGGGCGGAGTAAGAATATCCAGCTGCTGCACATAGACCAGATAGTCCGCATTGTGAAAAGCAAAATTGCTGGGTTTGAGCGGGCCCTCGCACCCCGGCACATTCAGCAGATGCTCGGTGACGAGATTGGCAGGCAGCTGCAATTTTCGCTGCAAATAGTTTTCGTACTCCGAAACGGAAAACCACCCGCTGGACGTCACCACCAGATCTTTTTGCGGATAGAGCACTGCGATATCCCGCAGAGCGCTGTTGAGGCTGCACAGAGCGGTGAGATTGACCGAAATATCCTGTTTTTCCATCGGGCCGAACTCATTTTCAAAAATCTTGCTCTCCGAAGTGAACTTCTGCACCCAAATGGAATTTTGCAGCACGTTGCTCACTTCGCTGCCCACTTCCCAAATATCGTCCAGGACGTCCCGCACCTTCTGGCTCTCGGCTAAAAAGGACTTTTCGTTGGCTTCCTTGCGTTCTTTCCGCATGGCGGCAGAAAAAATAGAAATCCCCACAAGAAAAACACATACAAACAAAGCGATGTATGTAAAAAATAGCGCTGAAAGTCCTTTGAGTGCCAGTATAAACGATGCATCCTGTTTTTCTCCCTCTGTGCCGCAATATTTTACCAACAAGCGTGCTTGCTACTAGATTACATCACAAATAGGCAAATTGCAATCCATTCCGCAGCAAACACCTGCCCAGCTTCAAGTGCAATAGCCGTGCCGCGTTTTGCGGCACGGCTTTGACTATTTACATTGATCTATCGTGCTCTATCATCAGGAAGGCATATTGGCCAGGTAGCGCTCATAGCGAGCCTGGTAGATATCGACCAGTTCGCTCAGGCCCAGCTCTTCCAGCTTTTCCACTTCCTTGTCCAGGTCGTCCACAGAGATCTGGCCCAGGGTGAGTTTGGTGGCCAGCTCCTTGGAAGCGGTTTGCAGATTGGGCAGCAGGGCATTGATCTTGTCGGATTCTTCCTTGGTGGGCAGAGCCAGGAAATTGTTCACCTGATCCGGATATTTCAGATCGTAGTCGATGAGGTCCAAAGTGACCTGCCGCTTGTAGTCATCGCAATTGGCAACCTGCTGGCGCATATCCACTTCCTGCACGCGGGGCAGAACGCCGTTCCACAGCATGGCGCCTTCGGAGATGCGCTGCTCGTGGGCCATATCCGCAGTCAGACCGGGAATGGGAGTCATTACGCCGTCTTCGTATGTGAAGTTGACGCCTTCCTGGCCAAAGGCGGTGAGCACAGCGTACTCATCGGAATACACAATATCCAGCAGGCGGGCAACGGCCTCCAGGTCTTCGCAATCCTTGGTGACCACATAGCGCTCCCAAACCATGGAACTGGGCTCAGACATCGAGCCGGGCTCCACGCCGTCCAGGGCGGGCAGCGGCATCAGCGGCGCATACAGCGCATCGGGGGCAATCTCCGCCACGGTGGGCTCGTTCCACATGGCATTGGTGTAGTCCCACAGGCATCCCAGCTTGTTTTCGGCGCGTTTCTGGGCCATCAGCTCCCAGTTGCCGGCGACAGAGGGGTCCAGAATGCCTTCCTGCACCAGGCTGTTGAGGTATTCAAAATAAGGCTTGACATTGGGGCTGTTCCAGGGGCTCACCATCTTGTTTTCCACCGGATCCAGGGCGATCATATCGGTGGGCAGATCAAACCACTGGGCGATGCTGGTGCGGAAAGAGGAGGGATCGATGAACATGATCTCATCCTGCTGGCCGTTGCCATTGGCGTCCTTTTCCCGGAAGTCCCGCAGCATCTGGGTAAACTCTTCCAGATTGGTGGGTTCGGCAATCCCCAGCTTGTCGGCCCAGTCGCGGCGGTAGAGCATGGAGAAGCTGCCGTTGGGGTCGGTATTGTCGCCGTAGTACTTACTCGACACATTGCAGAACCAATAAATGTTGCCGTCCTCGGCAGTGGTGAGCGGACGCATGGTGGGGAACTTTTTGTCAAAAGCCTCCTTGGCAGGGCCCTGGGAATATTTGTCGATGATCTCGTTGATGGGGATGATCAGGCCCTGCTCCGCCAGAGCCATCAGGGCGGCGTCGTCCATGGTATGGGCCTTGGCGATGTCGGGCAGATCCTTGCCGGAGGCAAACCGGGTCTGCAGGATCACCGAGTACTGCTCAGGGGCAACCACTTCCCAGTCGATGTCCAGCTTTGCATCGTCCAGCTTGCTTTTCAGGATTTGATAGGCGCTGTATTCCTCTACCTCGTTCCAGTCGTTGCAGGGAGCCCAGCCCTCGGTGCCCAGGATCTTAAGTTTGCTGAAATCACTGGAAGCCTGGTCGCTGCCGCTCTGGGAATCGCCAGAATTGGATTTTCCGCCGCAGCCGGCCAGAGTACCGGCAGCCAAGCAGCCCACCAAAAACAGGGAGAGCATTTTTCTTTTTTCATTGTTTTCCTCCTATTTGTGCATGATTTTATTTTTTGCTCTTCTCTCATTTAGCCTTTCAGAGAACCGAGCATAACACCTTTGATGAAATATTTCTGGAAGAAGGGATAGGTAAAGATGATCGGCAGGGTGGTGAAAATGATCATCGCATACTGCATCTGCGTTGCGGAGAGCATTTGATTCATGGCATTTTCGATATCCGCCGAGTTGAGCTTGGTGAGATCTACAGTCTGGGCCACCAGCACCCTCTTGAGGTACAGCTGCAGCGGATGCAGGTTTTTATCCGGCAGATAGACCTGCGCCGCAAACCAGTTGTTCCACATGGTCACGATGGAGTAGATGGACACCACCGCCAAAATGGGCTTTGCCAGGGGCAGATAGATGCGGCGCAGAACTGTAAAATTGCTGGCGCCGTCTATGAACGCCGATTCCCGTATATCCCGGGGCAGCCCCGTGAAATAGGTGCGGGTGAGAATGATGTACCAGATATTGAAAGACGCCGGCACAATGATGGCGAAAATATTGTTGTAGAGATTGAGCTTGCTCATGAGCAGAAAGGTGGGGATCAATCCGCCGCCAAAGTACATGGGCAGCAGCACAAAGGCAACCACATATTTTCTGCCCCGCAGTTCCGGAACCGACAGCGGATAGGCACCCATCACGCTCGTGATGATCACCAGCACCGTGGTGGACACTGTATACAGGATGGAATTTCCGTAGGCACGCCACATATCGGAATCGGTTAAAGATTTTTTTTATTAGGCCTGCAGTTCAAATCCCGTGGGCCAAAAGGATACGTTCATCGCCAGCACATCCTGGGGCTTGCTGATGGACATGATGAAAACATAGTACATGGGATACAGGGTGAACAGGCAGATGACTGCCACCGCGATCACGATCAGCACATCCACCAGCCGCGATCCATTTGGAATGCCGTGTTTCTTGCGCGCCAATATCTGAGTCATAATTTCTTCTCCTTTCCATCCGCAGCGGATCACCACAGCGAATAATCGGCAACCTTGCGGGAGACCATGTTGGCCAGATAAACCATGCCGAAGTTGATCAGCGAGATCATAAATCCAACCGCTGTGCCGTAGCTGAAGTTGCCGCCCATCAGGCCATAGCGGTACAGATAGGTGCCGATGACGTCGGCGTATTCGTAGGTTGCGGGATTGTACAGCAGCAGGATCATATCCGAATCCGCGCCCAGCATACCGCCCACGCCCATGATCAGCATGACCACAATGGTGGGTTTGATGGCTGGCAGGGTAACATGCCAGATTTTATGCCACCGGTTGGCGCCGTCCAGACTGGCCGCCTCGTAGAGAGTGGGGTCGATGGAAGCCATGGAAGACAGGTAGAGGATGCTGCCCCAGCCGAAGTTCCGCCAAATGTTGATCACTGTGTACACGATGGGGAAATACTGCGGCTTCATATTCAAAAGGAAGGGTTCGCCGCCCATCATCATGATGAATTTGTTGATGATGCCGTCGCTGCTCAAAAAGGAAAGCGCCATGCCGGCCACCACCACGCTGGAAATGAAGTAAGGCATGTAGCTTGCCGTCTGGGCAAACTTTTTGAACTTGACCAGCCGCACTTCATTGATCAGCAGCGAAAAAATGATCGGGATCCAAAACGCGATGCCCAGGTTCATGGCGCTGAGCACCAGGGTGTTTTTGATGAGCCGCCAGAAATACGGGTCATGTACAAATGTTGAAAAATGTTTCAGCCCCACCCACTTGGTCTGCCCGGTGAAATCCATAAAGGGCATGCCGGGTGTCCAGTCCTGGAAGGAGATCAGCAGGCCATACATGGGTACATAGCAGAAGATGAAAATCAAAATCAGCACCGGCGACATAATGGCGTACAGCTGTATCTGACTTTTTAATTTATAATTGATTCTCTTGGGTGCCGTCTTTGCGTTTGGAGTTCGCACGGTCTTGCCACCAGCCTTTCCTGCTTCATGTGCTTGATTGAACAATCTCAGTGTACGCCGGCCCTTTCGGAAATGCAATAAACAATACTTTTAGCGTGGGCGCAACTTTTGCAGCAGCCTTTTCCGCACTCCTTTTCGCAATATTTTTGCGTACATTTTTTTCATTTTGCACATTTTTTGATTTTTATTGACTTGCAAAATAGTGCTTTTATAATATAGCTAACACTAAACGGTCCCCGGACCAGAAAGAGGGAATTTATGTCTGTTTCCGTTGCCGTCATCACCTGCGGCCCCAGCGACCTGCTCGCTCTGCTGCAGAAATCTCCGGCTCTTACCGTCGAAGTCCTGCACCCGAACGCTCTCACCCCCACTGCCTCGATGGTTTCCAGTGCGCCTGCGTGCTGGGGGCACCCGGGAGGAACCGCTGGTTTTCCCGGCGGAATGCCGTAGTGTGGTGGAGGATTTTTCGCACAGCGGCAGACGGGTGCTGTATGAATACACCCTGAGTTTCTGCCAGAACTACTGTGCATCTCCCGATTCCACCCGCTTTCTCCGGCTGGTGTGCACCGACGCGGAATTCGCCGGCCTGGAAGATGGACTTTTGTTGGATGATCAATGCAATATGCGCTGCACCCCCTACTATCGCAACAATCTGGCCAGACCTATTTTAATGTATAAAAAGGGGCTGTCGGAACACGCCCGCCAGCCGCTCAGCCAACAGGAGCGCACCGACTGCCAGCAATATGGCATCTGGCTGGAAACCCCCGCCGTCGCCGTCTGCTCCTTCCGGCTGTGCAACTTTCTGCGGGCGCGATTCTCTCCGGTGCCGGCCTGGAGCCGACTGGTGCGCTCGCTGATCGGCTGGCTGTGCGGCGCGCCGGTTCTGGAGGAGGTGGAGTTTCCGCCTCAGTACCAAACCGGCTTTGCCCGTTCCGCCGCCGACTGTGCCGCCAGCGGCATCGACTGGTTCAGCCGTTCCGGCATTCTGGTGGATGAGGGCAAACGAGGCGTGCTGGAAGGGCTGGGCACCGAAATTTACCCCGACGGCCACCAGAAAACCGCCTCCTCCATCCGCACTGACTGCTGCGGCGAAGCGGCGCTGGCCTATCTGATGCACTTTCTGGCATTCGGCGACGCCCGCAGCCTGGAGCGGGCCCAAAACCTGGAAGCTTTTGTCTACGACAAAATGCAGATCCGCTCGGGCCGCTTTCAGGGCATGCTCCGCTGGACCGACATCGCCTGGGAGGTGTGCTACCAGGACGATATGGCCCGGGCCATGCTGGTGACCCTGTTCAAAGCCCTGTACGGGCTGGGGCGGGAATATCTGCCCCAGTGCCGGATGGCGCTGGAATTTTTGATGAACACCACCGGGCCGGATGGCCTGCGGCCGGCCCGCACCGACAATCTGAACATGTCCGAGGAAGACTTTGCCGCGCTGAGCCGACAGAACGGAGCTTTCCCCTGCGCACATTATAATGCCTTTTATCTGGCCTGCCTACTGCTGTACGGCAAGCTGGAAAAGGACGCCCGCTGCCTGGCCGTGGGCGAAACCGGCATGCAGGCGCTGCTGCAGGCCTATCCCAAAACCATCCGGGAACAGAGCCAAACCGAGGAGCTCTGCCGGCTTCTTCTCCCCTTTGCCTGGCTCTACTATGCCACCGGCAAACAGGAATACCGGCAGATGCTCTACACCGTGACCCGGGATTTGGAAAAGATGCGCCACCCCTCCGGCGCCTACCTGGAATGGGACGACGACTACTCCGCCGCATGCAGCAAGCAGGAAAACGGCGAATGTTCCCTGCTGGCCCGCAACGGCGACCCGGTGTGTGACCTTTTATACAGCAACAACTGGGTTCCCCTGGGGCTGATGCAGGCCTATTTTGTCACGGAAGATGCCTATTTTTACGATTTGTTCTGCCGGCACGCCGCATTTTTGTCCACAGCCCAGATCCACAGCCAGGACCCCCGGATCGACGGCGCCTGGGCACGGGGCTTTGACGCGGAGCAAATGGAGGTCTGCGGTCTGCCCAACGATGTGGGCTGGGGGCCCTGGGCCGTTGAAAGCGGCTGGACCGTGGCCGAAATTTGTGCCGGCCTGCTGCAGGGAGTTCTCAAAGACAAATTAAAGGAGTTTTACAAATGAAACTGGTTGTTCTTTCCCCCTCCAGCCTGCCGGAGGAACTCTTGACTGGCCTGGGGCATCTGTGTGAATCCGAAGGTTTTGCCGTGGGCGAAGGCGGCATTGCGGTCACCGCGCGCCGGGCCGGCCGCTTTGCCTTCCGGCTGGAAGAAAACTCGCTGGAGGTGGAATACCGGGTGCCCGCCGAGTTTTTCCGCGCTTTGTCCTATCTGAAACAGCCGTCCCGCCAGCCCCTCGCCTGGAAGCAGCAGCCGGCCTTTGCCGAGGTGGGTGCAATGCTGGACTGTTCCCGCAATGCCGTGCTGACCCCCGACACGGTGAAGCTGATGCTGCGCAAAATGGCCCTGATGGGCATGTCGGTAGCCATGCTGTACACCGAGGACACCTACGAAATCCCTCAGCAGCCCTATTTTGGCTATCTGCGGGGCCGCTACACCCAGCAGCAGCTGCGGGAACTGGACCGGTATGCGGCGGACCTGGGCATCGAGCTCATCCCCTGCATCCAGACCCTGGCGCATCTGGAGCGGGCGCTGCACTGGCCGCAGAATGACCCCGACCTGCGGGACACCGAAGACTGCCTGATGGTGGGGGAGGAAAAGGTATATGCCTACATCGAGCAGATGTTCCAGGCTGTGCGGGCCTGTTTCCACACCCGGCGCATCCACATCGGCATGGACGAGGCCTGGTCTTTGGGGCTGGGAAATTTCCGCTTCAAAAACGGGATCGTCCCCGCCTGGGAATTGATGAACCGGCACCTCTCCCGGGTGGCGGCTCTTGCCCAAAAATACAATTTCGCGCCGATGATCTGGAGCGACATGTACCTGCGCGCCGCTTCGCCCACCGGCGGCTACTACGACGTTCCCGACCAGCTGCCCCAGCCCGTTCTGGACGCCGCTCTGCCGGATGTTCCTCTGGTTTACTGGGACTACTACCACATGGACCGGGCAAGCTACCGCAAGCTGTTTGACGTTCACGAGCAGTTCGGCGCACCGGTTCTGTTTGCCGGCGGCCTGTGGAGCTGGGTGGGGCCCGTGCCCGCGGTGGAAAAAATGCGCAGCGCCAGCCTTCCCGGCCTGGAAGAAGCGCGTGACCACCACATTTCCACCGTGCTGGCCACCGCCTGGGGCGACAACGGCGCCGAATGCCCGCTGCCCGCCATTCTGTACGGTTTGCAGCTGTACGCCGAATTCACCTATACCGGCGACACCAGCCCCTCTGCCCTGGCCAGCCGCTTTGAAAGCTGCGTGGGGGAGCCCTGCGAGGCTTTTTCCCGTCTGGGCGAGTTCGATCTGCCTGCCCTGTTTGCCCCTGTGTCCGACGACCCCGTAAACTTCTCCAAATTTCTGCTTTACCAGGACCCGCTGCTGCCGCTGTTTCAGGCCGACTGCGAGGGCCTTGCCCTTTCGGGCCGGTATGAATCGCTGCAGCGCCTGTACCACGGCTTTACCAGCCAGGAGCCGCGGTTTGAGGCCATGTACCGCTTTTACGAGCAGCTGGCCGGCTTGCTGGCGCTGAAGGCCCAGTGGTTTCTTCAGGCTCCCGCCGCCCGCTGCCAAAGCCCCCAGGCCGCCCAAATGGCCGCCCTGGCCCACGCCTGTGCCCGGCAATGCGAGAGCTGCCGAGCCGCCTGGGGCAGGCTGTGGGAAGCGGTGAACAAACCTTTCGGCTATGAGGTGATCGATCTGCGCATGGCGGGCCTGACCGGGCGATTTCGCACCGCCGAAGTCCAAATGCAGCGCCTGCACCAGGGAGAGATCGACGAGATCGAAACCCTTGCCTGCCCCAAGCTGCGCTGCCTGACCAACGCCGACGGCAAATTCCGGGGCTGCTATTCCTGGGGCGAATGCATCTCCGCCTGCCGCATATAACGCATATAAAAAGAAAGAGGTATTATAATGGATCTTCCCATCAAAATCGTCATCGGCGGTCTGGGTGTGCGGGGATATGAGGTATACGCCTCCTATGCCAAGCGCAACCCCGACAAAATGCAGGTGACCGCCATCGCCGAACCCAACCCCATCCGCCGCCGGGATGTGCAGCGGGACCTGGGCCTTTCGGACAGCCAGTGCTACGAAACCATGGAATCCCTCCTGCAGCAGCCCCGTCTGGGGGATGTGGCTGTCATCGCCACCCAGGACCGCGACCATGTGCGGCTGGCACTTCCCGCCCTGGAAAAAGGGTATCACCTGCTGCTCGAAAAGCCCATCTCTCCCCTTTTGCAGGAATGTCTGGCACTGCAGCAAGCGGCGCACCGCTGCGGCCGGATCGTCACCGTGGCCCATGTGCTGCGCTACACTCAGATTTTCTCCACTGTGAAACGGCTGCTGGAATCCGGAGAGATTGGCCGGCTCATCCACATGGATCTGATCGAAAATGTGGCCTACTGGCATTTTGCCCACAGCTATGTGCGGGGCAACTGGCGCCGCGAGGAGGATTCCAGCCCCATGATTCTGGCAAAAAGCTGCCACGACCTGGACCTGCTGCGCTGGTTTGCCGGCAGCGCCTGTATATCCCTCTCCTCCAACGGCGGCCTGTCTGTTTTTCGCGCTGAAAGCGCCCCCGAAGGCGCGGACGACCGCTGCACCCGCTGTGCCCTATCCACCCGCTGCCCGTACAGCGCTGTGCGCATCTACATGGAAAATGAAAAGACCGGCATTCTCGGCGGCAATGCCGGCTGGCCCTGCTCGGTGCTGAGCGAAACGCCCACGCCGGACAGCATCCGCGCCGCTCTGGAAAAGGGGCCCTACGGGCGCTGTGTCTACGCCTGTGACAACGATGTGGCCGACCACCAGTGTGTGAACATGCAGTTTGCCAACGGCGTCTGCGCCACCTTCACCGTGACCGCCTTCACCCAGGAATGCTGCCGCACCATGCGCGCCATGGGCTCGCTGGGAGAACTGGAGATCGACATGCTCCGCAACCGCGTGATGCTGCGCCGCTTTGGGCAGCCCGAGCAGATCATCGAGCTGGACAAGCTCACCGACCGCTTTGCCGGGCACGGCGGCGGCGATGACCGGATGATGGACGCCCTGGCCGCACTTTTCCAGCGGGAAGACCCCGCCTCGCTCACCTCGGTGGACGTTTCCATCGACAGCCATATCATGGCGCTTGCTGCCGAGCGTTCACGGCTGGAGGGCGGCGCCTGCATCGACCTGCTTCAGTTTGCCCGCCGCACCTGATTTTTCCCCGGAGGTATTCCCCATGCCATGTGTTCGTCACCTGCCCCGCTGCACCGATTGCTCCCCCCGCCCCTACGAAGAAGTGCACCGCGCCCTTGCCCGCCGGGCTGCGGAGGAAGGCATCATCCTTTTGAAAAACGAAAACCACACGCTTCCTCTGCCCTCCGGCTGCCGCATTGCCCTCTACGGCACAGGCGCTCTACACACCCTGAAGGGCGGGACCGGATCGGGAGATGTAAACGCCCGGGAAACCGTTTCCATCCGCGACGGCCTGTACGCCGCCGGTTTTCAGATCGCCAACGAAGCCTGGCTGCAGCACTGTGACACCATCTATCGCCAGGCCCGCAGCAAATGGCGGGACCGCGTCTGGGAACAGCTGGAAACCGGCCAGCAGCCCCACTTTTTTGCCGCGTATGTCAACACGCCCTTTCAGGCTCCCGCCTGTGCGCCTGCCAAAGCGGCCTGCGATGCTGCACTGTATGTATTGAGCCGGTCCTCGGGAGAAGGGGCAGACCGCAAAAACGAGCCCGGCGACTATCTGCTCTCGAAATGGGAAATGCAGGACCTGCGCAGTCTGTGCAGCTTTTATCCCTCTGTCATTCTGGTGCTGAACACCGGCGGCATCGTGGACCTTTCGGTTTTGGACGAGCTGCCCCGGATCCATGCCGTGCTGCTGCTCTCACAGCCCGGCATGGAAGGCGGAAACGCCCTGGCCGACGTGCTGCGCGGCGCCGTGTCCCCCAGCGGGCGGCTCACCGACTGCTGGCCGCTGCGGCTGCAGGACTGCCCCTGTATGCAGCAGCCTTCCCCTGACCCCCGCACCGTTCGGTACCATGAGGGGATTTTTGTGGGATACCGCTACTTTGACACCTTTGACGTACCGGTTCGATTTGGATTTGGAGATGGCCTTTCCTACACGCAGTTTTCCATCCAGGCCGGCTGCCTGCGCCTGGAACGGGGAAACCGGCCCCGGTTTGTGCTGGACTGCACCGTGCAAAACACCGGGGACCGCTGGAGCGCAAAAGAGGTGATGCAGCTCTACGCCACCTGTCCCTGCGCCCTGCAGCCAAAAGAATACCGCCGGCTGGTCGCCTTTGCCAAAACCGGCCTGCTGGCGCCCGGGCAGAAACAGACACTTGCACTGGAATTTTCTCCCGATGCTCTCGCCTCTTTTGATCCGCAGGCGGGCGGCTGGGTACTGGACGCCAAAACCTATGGCCTTTGGCTGGGAAACTCGCTGCAGAGCTGCCGCCTGATTGGCGGCATACAGCTGGAACAGCGGGAGGTACTGGAACAGGTTTCGCTCTGCTGGCCGGACGCACCGCAGGACTGGTTTTCTCCCGGAATGAAGCACTGCCTGGAAAAGCGCCGCTCTCTGGAAAAAGAACTCCTGCAGCAGGGGCTGCCCATCCTGCCGGTTCGCCCGGGCTTGCTGCTCGGCTCCGCCCGCTCTCGTCCGCACCCCGACCCCAACGCCGAAAAAGCCCTTGCAATCGCCTCGCAGCTGGATGATGATTCGCTGGTGCGGCTCTGTGTGGGCCAATGGCACAAAGACGACGAAAGCCAACTGGGGTCCGCCGGGGTGAGCGTGCCCGGGTCTGCCGGCGAAACCCAGGAAATCGGCGGGGACATCCGGGTTCCCTCTCTGGTCCTGGCGGATGGGCCCGCCGGCCTGCGGCTGGCCAGCTGCTATTTCACCCAAAAAGGGCAGCCGCTGATCCCGCCTTTGGAACAGTGCTTTGAAAACGGCTTTCTGGCCCGCGGCGAGTACAACCCGGGCGGCACCCGGCACTACCAGTACTGCACTGCATTTCCCATTGGAACCATGCTGGCCCAATCCTGGAACACCTGCCTTTTGCAGGAAGTGGGGGCCGCCATGGGCTACGAAATGGCTCTGTTTGGGGTCAGCCTCTGGCTGGCGCCCGGCATGAACATCCACCGCAGCCCACTCTGCGGCCGCAATTTTGAATATTTTTCCGAAGACCCGCTTTTGTCCGGCCAGATGGCGGCCGCCATCACCCGGGGAGTCCAGTCCTGCCCGGGCTGCGGCGTCACCCTCAAGCACTTTGCCTGCAACAACCAGGAGACCGAACGGCTGGAATCCAACAGCCTGGTTTCGGAACGGGCTCTGCGCGAAATTTATCTGCGGGGTTTTCAAATCGCCGTACAGTCGGCCCAGCCCAGTGCCATTATGACCAGCTACAATCTGGTAAACGGCGTCCATGCGGCAAACAGTGCCGCCCTCTGCACAGCCATCGCCCGCTGCGAATGGGGCTTTGCCGGCATCTTTATGACCGACTGGGACACCACGTCCAGCCGCCGCTGCACCGCCGAGGGCTGCATCCAGGCCGGCAACGACCTGTTGATGCCCGGCAGCCGGCGGGAGTACAGCGCGCTGCTGTGCGCTCTCCGCGATGGCAGGCTGGACCGCCGGCTGCTGCGCAGCTGTGCCGGGCGGATCATCAAAACGGCGCTGGGGCTCTCCGCCCCCACAGCGCCCTGACCAGACAACCAGGGCGGCAATCACATACAAGGAGGTTTTTACAACAATGGATACCGAAAAACTGCGCAGCTGGCAAAGCTGGATTCGCACCGAACTTGAATCCTCTGTGAACTTTTGGCTCAAAAAACGGCATGGATCCCGAGCACGGCGGCATCTACACCTGCCTGACCCGGGAAGGCAAGGTGTTTTCCACCGATAAAAGCGTTTGGATGCAGGGACGGTGCGGCTGGATTTTTGCCCACATGTGCCGCCTGTACGGCACCAGGCCGGAATGGTTGGAAGCGTCCCGGTCCTGTCTGGATTTTATGGAAGACCACTGCATCAACCGCAGTGCCGGAAACCGGATGTACTTCACCGTGACGGCAGACGGAAAGCCCCTGCGCCAGCGCCGGTACTGCTTTTCCGAGGAATTTTATGCCATCGCCAATGCGGAATACTACGGCATTACCGGCGACAGAAAATGCCTGGAACGGGCCCGCCGGGCCTATCAGCTGGTATACGATCTGAACCACGGCGCTCCCGACCCCACCGGCCTTGGCCCCAAAACCATCCCCGAAACCCGAAAGGGGCGCGCTCTGGCCGACCCCATGATCTTTTTGAACATGACCAGCGTTCTGCGCCGTGTAGACCCGGAACAGGCCGCTCTCTACGACCAGTATTCCGCCCAGTGCGTCCACGACATCTTCGCCTACCACCACAAACCCGATCTGCACTGCACCCTGGAATCGGTGGGGATGAACGGAGAATTTCAAAGCGACATTTCCGCGGGGCGCGTCGTCAACCCGGGCCACGATATCGAGTGCAGCTGGTTTTTGATGGAGGAAGCCAACCGCATCGGCAGCCGGGACCTGCACCGGAAGGCCGAGGATGTGTTCCGTTTTGCCATCAACGCCGGCTGGGACCAGGAATACGGCGGTCTGCTCTATTTCATTGACTGCATGGGGCTGCCCCCCGAAGCCTATGAACACGACATGAAGCTGTGGTGGCCCCACAACGAAATCCTCATCGCCAGCCTCATGGCCTACCGCGACACCCGGGACGAAACCTATCTGGACTGGTTCTACAAAACCATCGCCTATTGCCGCGACCACTTCGCCGACCCTGCATACGGGGAGTGGTATGGATACCTGCGCCGGGACGGCAAACCCACGCTGCCTGCCTGCAAGGGAAGCACCTTCAAGGGCCCGTTCCACGTGCCCCGCAGCCTTTCCATGGCGGACAAGCTCATCGACGAGATTCTCGCTCCATAAAAAGGAGGACTGGCTATGCCCCGTATCCTGCTGCTGCCATTGGATGAGCGCCCCTGCAACTTTCTCTATCCCGCGTTAATGGTCGAAAAATGCACCGATGTCCAGCTGCTGCTCCCTCCCAAAGAGCTGATGGGCAGCAAAAAGCGGCCTGCCCCGTTTTTGCTGCTGGCGCAATGGCTGGAAAAAAACTTTTCCTGCTGTGACTATGCGGTGATCTCGATTGATATGCTCGTATATGGCGGCATCGTCCCTTCCGGCTGCACCATCAAACCACCCGGGAATGTTTGGATCGCCTGCATCTTCTGGCCGATCTGCGCGCGCGATATCCCCAGGTCAAGCTCTTTGCCTTCAGCCTTATCATGCGGGAGCCCTGCTACAATTCTGCCGACGAGGAGCCGGACTACTTTGCCGAGCACGGGAGCTCCCTCTTCCGTGTGGGAGTGCTGCGGGACAAAATCCAGCGCAATTTGGCCACAGCCGAAGAAAAATCCGAGCTTTCCGGTCCTGGAACAGAGCATTCCGCGCTCCGTCCTCTCCGATTTCTGCAGCCGGCGCAGCACCAACCACGCGGTGAATCTGCAAACTATTTTTCTGGCGGAACAGGGGGTATTGGATTTTCTCACCATTCCCCTGGACGACTGTGCTCTCCTGGGATGGGCCGCCGCAGAGCGGCAGCAGCTCGCCGCCGCTATCCGCAGCCACGCGCTGGGCAGCCGCATATACAGCTACTCCGGCGCCGATGAGGCCGGCTGCATCCTGCTGGCACGGGCGGTCAACCACAGCCGCGGCATAACCCCGTCGGTGCACATCTGTTACAGCAGCGCCGGCGCACCTATGGTTATTCCCCGCTTTGAAGACCGGCCGCTGGGCGAAAACCTCAAATGGCTGGTCGCCGCGGCCGGCGGCAGAACCTGCTTTTCCCTGCAAGAAGCCGACTACATCCTTGTTGTCAACGCCCCCACCGAAGGGCAAAGCGCCATGGGCGACGCCAAATCTCCCGCCCCTCACTCTGCTTTTGGCGAACGATGCCTGCCCGATCTCGCCGCCAATCTGCGGGCGCTGGCCGCCAAAAAGCCTGTGATTCTGGCCGACCTGGCTGTCACAAACGGAGCCGACCGGGAATGGATGGACCTTTTGCAGCAGCAAAATCTGTTGAAAACGCTCTATGCCTATGCAGGCTGGAACACAGCGGCCAATGCTGCCGGCTGCTGCATCGCCCAGGGAATGCTCTGCGGCAAAGATAGCACACAAAGTGCCCTGTTCACCTGCCACCGGATTCTGGAGGATTGGCTTTATATGAGCCTGGTGCGCCAGGACGTTGCTGCATACGCGCAGCGAAAAGGGCTCTCTTTTGACGGCTCCTGGCAGGAACAGCTGCTTGCAAAATATGTGACACGGCAGATGTGCCGGCTGGCCAAAGGCCTTTTCTCTCCCTGCACAGGTGGAAATCAGCCAAATTTCCTTCCCTGGCATCGCCCGTTTGAAATCGAGCTTTCCATCCAGCTCTCCGCACCTTCCAAAGCGGGCATGTAAAAGAAAATCAGCCCCCAAGCGGACGGCAT